>ERZ1106951.622-NODE-622-length-35081-cov-8.836807_pt1 | contig 35081 bp, 38 predicted proteins | sample MGYA00403676_ERZ1106951 | MGnify/ENA primary metagenome ERZ1106951 (study PRJEB35170, sample SAMEA104062398) | human gut metagenome | biome: human gut; feature: human-associated habitat; material: faeces | place: Denmark | collected 2012-04-23 ...
CCATATTCCTCATAGCTTTTTTCTTCAATTGTCCAATATGTATTGTAGTCCTACAGCGAAGATAGGGCCCCGGAGGGTAAAACGGTTGAAGCGGCAGAAAAAATGTGGTATGATGGGAGCAAGATGCCGCATCCGCTGCGGAACAGCGGGGCCGGCGAAACGAGGAGGAAACACACATGAAAGCAGCGCTTGTCATCATGGCGGCTGGGCTGGGCTCCCGCTATGGCGGAAATAAACAGGTTGACGGGGTTGGCCCCGGCGGCGAAATCCTCATGGAATATTCCATTCACGACGCTATTCGGGCAGGCTTCACCAAAATCGTATTCATCATCAAGGACGACATGGTGGACCTGATGCGCACGCTGTGCGGCGACCGCATTGCCGGCCTGACGGCCCGGGACGGGGAGCCGGTGGAGGTCTGCTATGCCGTGCAGGACTATTCCAGTCTGCCGGCGTTCTATACCGTGCCTGCCGGGCGCACCAAGCCCTTCGGCACCACCCACGCCGTGCTGTGCGCGCGGCCCTATGTCCAGGAGCCCTTCTGCGTTATCAATGCCGACGACTATTACGGCGTGGATGCGTACCGGGCCATCTATCAGGAGCTGGGCCGCCTGCCGCAGCAGGGAAAGGCCACCATGGTGGGTTATCTGCTGCGCAACACCGTCAGCGCCCACGGTACCGTGTCCCGTGGTGTATGCCACGTGGAGGATGGCCATCTGACAGGTATTCACGAGGCTCTAAAGATCCAGCTGTTCCCCGACGGCAGCATCGCCGACGTGGCCGACGGTCAGCGCCGGGAGCTGGCGGCAGATATGCCGGTGTCCATGAACTTCTGGGGCTTTATGCCGTCTATTTTCGACCAGATGGAGGAATATTTGGACGACTTCCTGCGGGCGCTGCCGCCGGAGGAGATCAAGGCGGAGTGCCTGCTGCCCAACATGGTGGGCGATCTGCTGAAAAAGGGACGGCTGTCCGTGTCCGTGCTGCATTCGGCGGACCGGTGGTTCGGTATGACGTATCACCAGGACCGGCAGGCCGTTGCCCGGGAGCTGGCAAAGCTTCACGAAAACGGAACATATCCCCCCACGCTGCGGAGCTGAAAAGGAGAATATTTTCATGTATACCACCGAAAAACAGGCGCCCAGGCGGCCGACAGGAAGAAAACGGAGCGGCCGGCGGTGGCTGCTGATCCCGGCGCTGTGTGCCGTGCTGATCCTGGCCGTGGTGCTGATCGTGGAGCTGGGGAAAAAGCCCCAGGTGCTGCCCGCTGAAACGCCTGCCACGCCGATTTCCCAGGAAAAGCATCAGGAGCCGGAGCCTACTCCGAAGCCGGTTCCGGAGCCGATTCCGGAGCTTCTGACCCTGGTAAACCCCTGGAACCAGGTGCCGGAGGACTGGTCTGTGGACCTGGTGACCCTGCCCAACGGGATGGAGGTCGACAAGCGCTGCTATGACGCGCTGATGGAAATGATCGACGGGTGCTACGACGCAGGGCTGATGCCGGTGATCTGCTCCGCCTATCGGACGCAGGATTTCCAGGAGACGCTTTATAATAATAAGGTATCGGAATGGATGGACCAGGGATACGGCCTGGAGGACGCCAAGGCCAAAGCCGGACGCCAGGTGGCGGTGCCGGGCACCAGCGAGCATCAGCTGGGGTTGGCGGTGGACATTGTGGACGTCAACTATCAGCTGCTGGACACCAATCAGGAGAACACTGACGTGCAGAAATGGCTGCTGGAAAACAGCTGGCGGTATGGATTCATCCTGCGGTATCCCACGGACAAGACGGACATTACGGGCATCGTGTATGAGCCGTGGCATTACCGCTATGTCGGCAAGGAATACGCCAAGGAGATCCATGAGAAAGGCGTGTGCCTGGAGCAGTATCTGGAGCAGTGGGGCAAGTAGAGTGAGGGGTATATGCAATTGAACAAAATAAAAATTTTGTTCAATTGAGAGCAGGCTATCATTCTTTTCTACGGAATCCCTTGTGCCCCGTATGGAATCCAAGCACAGATCCTTCTCGTATCGTATATGGGAAAAAGCATATGAACACAGACTATCGAACAGATTCACCGGAGATCCTGTTGGATTTCCTGTCATATCATGAGACCATCAAGGCCCATTCCCAGCGGACGGTGGATGAGTATTATCTGGACCTGCGGAATTTTTTCCGCTACCTGAAATGGTCCCGGGACCCGGCGCTGCAGGAGCAGCCCATGGACGCTGTGGACATCCGGGATGTGGACCTGCCTTTTGTTGGGGCCGTGACCCTGTCGGAGGTCTACGCTTATATGGCTTACCTGAGCCGGGACCGGGTACTGCATCCCAACAGCGACCGGTCCGCCAAGGGACTCAGCCCCGCGTCCCGGGCCCGAAAACTGGCGACAATACGGTCGTTTTATGGGTATTTATGCAACAAAGTGCACAAACTGGATCACAATCCCGTGAAGGATATCGATGCACCCAAGCTGAAAAAAACGCTGCCACGGTATCTGACCCTGGATGAGAGCATTTCCCTGCTGGAGTCGGTGGATGGACCAAACCGGGAGCGGGATCTGTGCATTCTGACACTGTTTCTGAACTGCGGGCTGCGTATTTCGGAGCTGATCGGGCTGAACCTGGCGGATATCCACGACGACGCACTGCGGGTTCTGGGTAAGGGTGATAAGGTGCGGATCGTGTATCTGAACCAGGCGTGTCAGGATACGCTGGCGGATTATCTGGCGGTGCGCCGGCCCATCACCGGGCCGGATCGGGACGCCCTGTTTCTGTCGGGGCGAAACCAGCGAATCAGCCGGTCTATGGTGAATACCCTGGTGAAAAAACGCCTGTCTCAGGCGGGGCTGGACAGCACCCAGTACTCCTCTCACAAGCTTCGGCATACCGCTGCCACGCTGATGCTGCAAAACGGCGTGGATGTGCGGGCGGTGCAGGAGGTGTTGGGACACGAGCACCTGAATACCACGGAAATCTATACCCATATCGACAATGAAGCACTGCGTGTGGCTGCAAAGGCAAACCCCTTGTCACATGTGAAAATCAAAGGCAAAATAGGCGATAAGGACGACTGAGAGGGGGCTATGGCCCCCTCTCCCCTTTTGCGGCGTTTTCCGCAAATTTTTGCGGGTTTTTTTATGACAGACCATTGACATTTTGTCCGGAATGCTATACGCTAACGCAGGTAAATACTTTATATGGAGGTTTCTCATGAATACGGCAGAGCTTTCCAGCATGAGCAAGCAGGTCCGGCGGGACATTATCAACATGACCGCCAATGCCGGCAGCGGCCACCCCGGCGGTTCCTTGTCCGCAGCGGATCTGATGACTTGCCTGTTTTTCAATCACATGCACGTGGACCCCAAGCACCCCGATGATCCGGATCGGGACCGCTTCGTGCTGAGCAAGGGCCATGCGGCTCCCTGCTACTACGCGGTGCTGGCGGAGATGGGCTTCATCAGCCGGGACGAGTTTAAAAATTTCCGTCAGCTGCACAGTATCCTCCAGGGGCACCCCGACAGCAAAAAGGTTCCCGGCATCGACGCGGCCACCGGCTCCCTGGGCCAGGGCTGTTCCATCGCCGTGGGTATGGCGCTGGGCGCCAAGCTCCAGCACAAGGATTGCAGGGTCTATGCCCTGTTGGGCGACGGCGAGTGCCAGGAGGGCCAGATCTGGGAGTCCTTCATGGCGGCTGCCCACTATAAGCTGGACAATCTGACCATCATCATCGACAACAACGGCCTGCAGATCGACGGCACCAATGACGAGGTCATGTCTCTGGGCGACCTGCCCGCCAAGCTGCGGGCCTTCGGCCTGGATGTTCATGAGATCGACGGCCACGATCTGGACACCATTGAGGCGGCCCTCAGCGCACCCGCCGTTCCCGGTGTGCCCAAGTGTATCCTGGCCCACACCGTCAAGGGCAAGGGCGTCTCCTTTATGGAGAACCAGGTGGGCTGGCACGGCAAGGCTCCCAACCAGGAGCAGCGGCAGCAGGCTTTGAAGGAATTGGAGGACTGAGACCATGAGTGAAAAAATCGCGACCCGCGAGGCATACGGCAAGGCTCTGGCCGAGCTGGGCAACGTCAACGACAAGGTCGTGGTGCTGGACGCAGACCTGGCTGGCGCCACCATGACCAAGCATTTCAAGGCCGCGCATCCGGAGCGCTTCTTCGACTGCGGTATCGCTGAGGCAGATATGGTGGATATCAGCGCGGGCCTGTCCACCATGGGTCTGGTTCCCTTCTGCTCTACGTTTGCTATGTTCGGCGCAGGCCGGGCCTATGAACAGATCCGCAACTCCATCGCCTATCCCAGGTTCAACGTGAAGATCTGCTGCTCCCACGCCGGTGTGTCCGTGGGTGAGGACGGCGGCAGCCACCAGGCCATTGAGGACATCGGGCTGATGCGGCTGATCCCCGGCATGACCGTGGTGGTGCCCGCCGACGCCAACGAGGCACGGAAGGCTGTGTTCGCCGCAGCAGAGTTCCAGGGCCCCCTGTACATGCGTCTGGGCCGTCTGGCCTCCCCGGTGTTTGAGGAGGATTATCCCTTCGAGATCGGCAAGGCCAACGTTATGCGCGAAGGAACGGATGCCGCCGTGTTCGCCTGCGGCCTGATGGTCAGCGAGACGCTGGAGGCTGCCAAGCTGCTGGAGGCTGAGGGCATCCACATCGCCGTGATCAATGTCCACACCATCAAGCCCATCGACGCCGACTGCGTCACCCAGTGGGCCCGGAAGTGCGGCAACGTGGTGACTGTGGAGGAACACAGCGTTATCGGCGGCCTGGGCGATGCCGTGGCCGATGTGCTGATGGGCAAGGTCAACTGCAGGTTCCGCAAGATCGGCATCAACGATCAGTTCGGCCAGTCCGGCAAGGCCCTGGAGGTCCTGCGGGAGTATGGTCTCACCGCCGACCAGATCGCGGCGCGGATCAAGGAGACTCTGTAAATCCGTTGTGTATAGCAAAAGAGGAGAAATCGAAGGATTTCTCCTCTTTTTGGCGCTTCTGCTGCACGAATTCATCAGATTTGCCCAGGCTTCACAAGACATGCAGCCGCCGTTCCTGTAAACCTTTCGTGAACATATGCGCCTGGTATGGCAAGACCGCCGGACATACCGTTGCATCCGGAATGTTCAAACCCGCAGCACACATCATCCGCAGCTGGTGAAAATTCAGTCTTGACAGCCGTTGGAAAAAAACGTATAATGGATGGGCTGACGGGGTGTAGCGCAGTTGGTAGCGCGCTTGGTTCGGGACCAAGAGGCCCGGGGTTCAAATCCCCGCACTCCGACCATGCAGAGTGTTCTTATGGGATCTGAGTATCCTGTAATGGACACTCTGCTTTTTTATTTCCTGAAAAGTTCATACTGCAACCTGTTCCGGGGCGTAGCTGAGTGCTGCGCCTTTTCTTGTTTCCATGATCATGTCGGCCGACCGGATTTTCCGGCGGCCCGATCTGCAAGCCGGGGGCCAAAACAGGCTGTACCCCGCAGCACACAATCAGCGGCTGCGGGGTACGGGTGTGATGATTACTTTTTCTCCTGCTCCCGGCGGTCCTGCTCCTCCAGCTGGCGCTTGGTGCGGCGCAGATCGTAGACCTGCAGCGCCGCCGACAGCAGCGCTGCTGCGAACAGAATATAGTATACCGCCTGGTGCAGGTAAATGCCTGCCATCAGGAACAGTACGGCCAGCGCCGCCAGAATGACGGTGATATCCAGCTGCTTCCGGCGCTTTTTGGTACGGCGGAGAATTTCCAGCCTCTTTTCGTTATCGTCCATATCGTATCTCCTTGCTATATTTCTTCCCGGGGCCCCGGGCGCAGTTGGGTCTCCCCCAGCTCCAGACGCAGCCGTCCGGCAGACAACTCCGTAAGCCGGTCCTGAAGCCGCTTTGGAGCGTCCTCCGGCAGGGACAGGTTCAAGGTGACCTCCGCCCCGTAGTCGATGCCGTCCACGGCGCCGCCGGTGGTCTGAGCCTCCAGCTTCACCCGCTCCAGCAGCGGATAGGGACAGGTACACCGGGCGGCGGTCCACCGCCCCATGGCAGCCACCCCGGCAGCGGCCAAGGCATCCCGGGCGCTTTTTCCATAGGCCCGGGTGAGGCCCCCGGCCCCCAGCAGGATGCCGCCGAAATACCGGGTCACCACGCATACGGCGTTGGTGACGTTCTCCCGCTGAAGCACCGCCAGCATAGGCTGTCCCGCCGTGCCCTGGGGCTCGCCGTCGTCGCTGTAGCGGACCACAGTGCCGCCCAGCAGATAGCACCAGCAGTTGTGCCGGGCATCATAGTGCTGCTTCTTCACCCGGCGGATCAGCTCCTGGGCCTGGTCCTCGCTGTCCACCGGCCAGATGTGGCCAATGAACCGGGAGCGCTTTTCCACAAATTCGCTTTCCGCCTCCTGATAGGGAACGTAGATTTTATCCCCCATGGCGGACCTCCCACTCCTGTCTTGTGATGGCCTGGCACACGCCGGGGCGCTCCGTTCCGTTGGGCCACGGCGACGGCGGCGTATCGCAGACATGGCGGAAGCCGCACTTCTCCTGCACCCGCCGGGACTTCTCATTTTCCGGGGAATGGGCGCACCATACGCGCTGGACTCCCATCTCCTGAAACTGCCAGCGCAGCAGCTCCTCCACGGCCTCGGGAACAAGCCCCTGCCCCCAATAGGGGTGGGCAATCCAGTAGCCGATCTCTGGCTCTCCCTTCCCCACCGGTATCGCCGTGGGAAACACACCCACGGAGCCGATGGGACTGCCGTCGCCGCCCTTGAGCAGCACCGCGAAGGTGCCCTCCTCGGACAGCACGGTGCGGATGATCTCCCGGCTGTTTTCCACGGAGGTGTGAGGCGCCCAACCGGCGGAGGGGCCCACCTCCGGGTCCCTGGCCCAGCGGTACAGGGCCTGGGCGTCGCTGTCGCACCACGGGCGCAGGATCAGCCGCGAGGTTTCCAGCTGCGTCATAGCTCCCAATCCTCCCTTTCCTCGTGCCAGCCCTCCACATAGTCCTTGACCTGGCCCAGCACCTTAGGCGGGCACACGGCCACCACGTCGATGGAGGCAGCATACTCCACGGACTCCACCTTGGCCTCCCGGTACAGGCCGTCCAGAAGTCCGGCCTTGTCATAGGGCAGGTGCAGGGTCACCCGGCGGGTACCCTTGTCCAGCTTTTTGTCGATGCACGCCAGCAGCTCCGGCACCCCCTCGCCGGTCTTGGCGGAGATGGACACGGTGTCCTCCCCGGCGGAACGTTGACCGGAAAAGGCCAGGTCACACTTGTTGTATACCCGCAGACAGGGGATGTGGTCCGCCTTCAGCTCCCGGATCAGGCTCTCTACAATGGCGGCCTGCTGCTGCCACTGGGGATTGGACACGTCGATGACGTGGAGCAGCAGGTCGGCATACTCCAGCTCCTCCAGGGTGGCCTTGAAGGCTTCCACCAGCTGATGGGGCAGCTTGCGGATAAAGCCCACGGTGTCGGAGATCACCACGTCCAGGGTGTCGCTGACGGTCAGGAGGCGGGTAGTGGTGTCCAGGGTATCAAACAGGCGGTTGTTGGCGGGGATCCCGGCCCCGGTGATGGCATTGAGCAGCGTGGACTTGCCGGCGTTGGTGTAGCCCACGATGGCCACCACGGGGATCTCGTTTTTCATGCGGCGCTGGCGCTGAGTACCCCGGACCCGGCGCACCTCCTCCAGCTCCGCCTTGAGCTTGTCGATCTTGCGGTGGATATGGCGGCGGTCCGTCTCCAGCTGGGTCTCGCCGGGGCCCTTGGAGCCGATAGGCCCCTTGCCGCTGGTGCCGGCCTGGCGCTCCAGATGGGTCCACATGCCGATGAGCCGGGGCAGCAGATACTGATACTGGGCCAGCTCCACCTGCAGGCAGCCCTCACGGGTGCGGGCCCGCTGGGCGAAGATATCCAGGATCAGGCCGCTGCGGTCCAGCACCTGCACGCCGGTCATCTCCGTCAGCACCCGCAGCTGGGAGGGCGACAGGTCGTTGTCGAAAATCACCATGGTGGCGTTTTCCTCCTGGACCATGCGGCGGACCTCCTCCACCTTGCCCTCGCCGATAAAGCTGTGAGGGTCCGGCTTGTCCCGGCTTTGCAGGATGGTGCCTACAGCCTGACCCCCGGCGGTATCCACCAGGGCGGCAAGCTCCGCCAGGCTCTCCTCGTCGGCGCTGTCATCGCCCAGCACCGGGGACCGCAGGCCCACCAGCACCGCATAGTCGCGCTTTTTTTCTTGTATGATCGTTTGTTCCATATTTGCCCTCGCTTCCGGTTTTCACCTGATAATATAGTATACCCGACGGCAAAAGTAAAGGACCCGCAGCCAAAAATGGTACGGGTCCTGTAAAAAGTGTCTTTACTTGTCCAGGCCGAAGCGCTTGTTGAACTTGGCCACACGTCCGCCGGTATCCACCAGCTTCTGCTTGCCGGTGAAGAAGGGGTGACACTTAGAGCAGACTTCTACGCGAATATCCTTCTTCGTAGAACCTGTCTCAATTACATTACCGCAGGCGCATTTGATAGTAGTCTGCTGATAATTGGGATGGATTCCTTCCTTCATTGCTCTGGTTCACCTCTTTCTGGTACAAAAGTCCTTTTCACAAAGGCAACTGTAATATTACCACTTTTTAATGCAGAATGCAAGTGTTTTTTGAAGAAATTTCTCTGCCTGCCGATATTTGCCGTTTCCGGGCAAAAAGGCAAGGAATAGTCCGTATTTCCCCTTCAATTTGTGAGAAAATGCAGGAATTTATGATTGACATTTTCCCGGAACAAAATATAATAAATGAGTGTATTTTGGATTTAACCGTTTAGTTATCTAAATTTGGGAGGAAGAAAGCATGTCGTTGGATAAGACCTATTTTGACCAGATGGAGGCCAAGATCCCCCATGGACGGGTCCGGACCCGGTTCGCCCCGTCCCCCACAGGCTATATGCATGTGGGCAACCTGCGCACGGCGCTGTATACCTGGCTCATTGCCCGGTCCCACGGCGGGGATTTCATCCTCCGCATCGAGGACACGGACCAGGGCCGCTATGTGGACGGCGCGGTGGACGTGATCTACCGCACCATGGCCGAGTGCGGCCTGACTCACGACGAAGGCCCCGATGTGGGCGGCCCTGTGGCCCCGTATATCCAGTCCCAGCGGCGGGATACCTACGGAAAGTATGCCCGGCTGCTGGTGGAAAAGGGCGGCGCGTATTACTGCTTCTGTGAAAAGACGGAGTCTGAGGAGGATTCCGGCGAGTTTGACCGGGCGGCGGACCCCTGCCGCGACCTGCCCCTGGAGGAGGCGGAGCGCCGTGTGGCCGCAGGCGAGCCCTATGTCATCCGTCAGCGCATTCCGGCGGAGGGCGTCACCACCTTCCATGATGCCATTTTTGGCGACATCACCGTGGAAAACAGCACCCTGGACGACCAGGTGCTGATGAAGCGGGACGGTCTGCCTACCTATAACTTCGCCAACGTCATCGATGACCACCTGATGGGCATCACCCATGTGGTCCGGGGCAGTGAGTATCTGTCCTCCGCCCCTAAGTATGACCTGCTGTATCACGCCTTCGGCTGGGAGGTGCCCACCTATGTGCACTGCTCCCCGGTGATGCGGGACGCCCAGAACAAGATGTCCAAGCGCCACGGCGACCCCTCCTACGAGGACCTGAAGGCCCAGGGCTATCTGACGGAGGCCATCCTCAACTATGTGGCCCTGCTGGGCTGGAGCCCCAAGGGGGAGCTGGCGGAGCAGGAGATCTTCGACCTGGAGGGCCTGACCCGCGCCTTCGACATCACCGGTATCTCTAAGTCTCCGGCTATTTTCGACCGGGCCAAGCTGGACCACTTCAATGCCGTGTATCTGCGCGGTATGGAGCCCGCCGCCTTTGCCAAGGTGGCGGAGCCTTACATCCGTCAGGCCGTCCGGAATCCCGCCTATGATGCGGCAGCCATTGCCGCCCTGCTCCAGGCCCGGTGCGAACGGCTGACGGAGATCCCCGAGAAGGTAGACTTCTTCGACGTGCTGCCGGATTATCCGGTGGACTTCTATACCAATAAGAAATCCAAGACCAATCCCCAGGTATGCACCCGGATGCTCCAGGCTGCCATTCCCGCCCTGGAGGCGCTGACGGAGTGGACGGACGAGAGTATCCACGACACGCTGGTAGAGCTGGCCGCGTCCCTGGAGGTAAAGAACGCCACCCTCATGTGGCCTGTGCGCATTGCGGCGGCAGGCAAGCTGGTGACGCCCGGCGGCGCGGTGGAGATCTGCCGCATTCTGGGCCGGGACGAGACGCTGCGCCGTCTGCGGTCGGGCCTTGGAAAGCTGACGGCATGCTGAACTGGCTGACGCGGCAGCGGCGGCAGCTGCACGGCTTTTACCGGGACGGCTTCGGCCGGGCCCTTGGTATGACGGTGCTGGCCTTCGCCGCCGTCATGGTGGTCAGCTATGCAGTGACCATGGCAAACGCCGCCCCCATCGAGCGGCTCATGAATCTGTTCCGGGAGCAGATCGCGGACCGGGGCATCGTGGACGCCGACGGTAACTTCAGCGCCGTGAAGCTGTTCTTCAACAATTTCCAGGCATGTCTGCTGGCGGTGGGCTACGGGTTCATCCCGTTTCTGTACCTGCCTGCGGTGTCCCTGGGCATCAACGCCATGATGTTCGGCGGCTTTGCGTCGTACTATGTCCAACAGGGCCTGCCTCTATGGTATTACGGCGCGGGGACCCTGCCCCACGGCGTTTTCGAGCTGCCGGCGCTGTTTATGGCCATGGCCGGCGGCCTGTACCTGTGCCGGACCATTGTGCGCTATGTGCGGCACAACGAGAAGGGGCTGGTGGGCCCCGCAGTACTGAATCTGGCGCGGCTGCTGGTGATGCATATCACGCCCCTGCTGATGGCGGCGGCCGCCATCGAAGCGTATGTCACCCCCGTTGTTATGGAGGCGCTGGCGCGGTATATCTGATGTTGTTCCTGCGGGAGTGTCCCGCTGAAAGATAGAACTACAGACCGCAAATGCGGCGAAAGGAGCCTTACAATGAGCGAAAAAGTCACAAGTATCCCTGAACTGTTCGGAAGCATGGTGTTCACACAGGAGCAAATGCGACAGCGTCTGCCCGCCCGTGTCTATAACGCATGGCAGCAGTGCCTGGTGCAGGGAACGTCTTTGGATCGCTCCATCGCCGACGAGATCGCCTCCGCCATGAAGGATTGGGCCATTGAGAAGGGCGCCACCCACTATACCCACTGGTTCCAGCCCATGACCGGCTTCACCGCCGAGAAGCACGACGGCTTCATCACCCCCCACGGCCCCACCGGCGTGCTGATGGAGCTGTCGGGCAAGGAGCTGTCCCGTGGCGAGGCCGACGCCTCCAGCTTCCCCTCCGGCGGCCTGCGGGCCACCTTCGAGGCCCGGGGCTACACCGCCTGGGACCCCACTGCCTATGCCTTTGTCAAGGATAAGACCCTGTATATCCCCACCATCTTCTGCTCCTACGGCGGCGAGACTCTGGATAAGAAAACGCCGCTGCTGCGGTCCATGAAGCTGCTGGACACCCAGAGCATCCGCATTCTGCGGCTGTTCGGCAACACCCAGGCCCAGCACGTCACCGCACAGGTGGGCCCCGAGCAGGAATACTTCCTCATCGATAAGGAGATGTACCGCCGCCGGGAGGATCTGGTGCTGTGCGGCCGTACTCTGTTCGGCGCCAAGCCCCCCAAGGGCCAGGAGCTGGACGACCACTATTACGGGGCCATCAAGCCCCGGGTGGCGGAGTTCATGCATGAGCTGGATCAGGAGCTGTGGAAGGTGGGTGTCCCCGCCAAGACGGAGCACAACGAGGTAGCCCCGGCCCAGCACGAGGTAGCCCAGGTCTACTCTGATGCCAACAGCAGCTGCGACCACAATCAGCTGACCATGGAGTTCCTGAAGAAGGTGGCCGACCGCCACGGTCTGGTTTGTCTGCTGCACGAGAAGCCCTTTGCCGGCATCAACGGCAGCGGCAAGCACGATAACTGGTCCCTGGCCACGGATACCGGCGAGAATCTGCTCAAGCCCGGTAAAACTCCCAGCCAGAATGCCCAGTTCCTGCTGTTCCTGGCGGCGTTTATCAAGGGCGTGGACGAATACCAGGATATGCTGCGCTGCTGCGTGTCCTATCCCGGCAACGATCACCGTCTGGGCGGCAACGAGGCCCCTCCGGCCATCATCTCCGTGTTCCTGGGCGATGAGCTGACGGCCATTCTGGATTCCATCATCAGCGGCCAGGAGTATGTGGACAAGGCCAAGCGCAAGCTGGCCATCGGCGTGGACACCCTGCCGGAGATCCCCCAGGACACCACAGACCGCAACCGCACCTCTCCCCTGGCCTTTACCGGCAACAAGTTCGAGTTCCGTATGCTGGGCTCGTCCCAGTCCATCGCCAGCCCCAACGTGGTGCTCAACACCATCATGGCCCAGGAGCTGGAGGAATTTGCGGACATCCTGGAGCAGTCCAACGACTTCCAGACGGACCTGCAGAATCTGCTGCACGACACCTTCAAGGCTCACCAGCGCATCATCTTCAACGGCAACGGCTATGGGGAGGATTGGGTGCAGGAGGCCCAGCGCCGGGGGCTCAGCAACCTGCGGGACACCGTGGACTGCATGCCCGCCTATATTGACCCCAAGAACATCCGTCTGTTCGCCGGACACAATATTCTCAGCGAGACGGAAATGCGCGCCCGGTATGAGATCCACCTGGAGAATTACTGCAAGGTCACGGCCATCGAGGCGTCCACTCTGCGGGACATGGTTCTGCGGGGCATCCTGCCGGCAGTGAACCGCTATACGGCGGACCTGACCCAGGCCATCCTGCACAAGCGGGAGCTGGTGGTCCCCTGCCGGGTAGAGGAGGACCTGCTGCAAAAGCTGTCCGCCCTTACCGGCAGTCTGTACGACACCATGGCGGCCATAAACGAAGCCATGGACAAGGCCCCCGATGCCGAGGGCGGCATCGACGCAGCCCGGTATTACCGGGAGGAGATCGTCCGCCGCATGGAGGAGGCCCGCCAGTCCATCGATCAGCTGGAGTCCCTGACCGCTGCGAAATACTGGCCCTACCCCACCTACGCAGACATTCTGTTCTCCGTGTAAATACACAGAAAGCCCCCGGGGTCTACCGATCGGGAGACCTCCGGGGGCTCTTGCGATTCTTTCTGCGACATACCGATCGTCACGGACCAGGGACAGACGGACGGGAAAGGCGCTTAAATAAATTGAAAGCAGGCGCAAAAAATCCCGCCGGAAAGGGCGGGACCAAACCTACCATACCACGCAGGCGGATAGAATGCAAGGAAAAGTTCCGCATATTTTGCAATTTTGGCTGTTTGTGCAGGGATGGCGGCAGAATGATTCTTTATTTTGATAAATATTCCGTCTTGACGAGGAAATACCGCGGCAGTAGAATTTGAAAGTATTTTAACGTGGTATTCTGCGGGTAAGGAGTGGTCACGATGAAGCATATCTTTGTTACCGGCGGCGTGGTGTCCGGGTTGGGAAAGGGCATCTGCGCGGCATCCCTGGGGCGGCTGCTGAAGCAGCGGGGCTTCCGGGTGAAAAATCAGAAGTTTGACCCCTATTTTAATGTGGATCCCGGCACCATGAGCCCCTTCCAGCACGGCGAGGTGTTCGTCACCGATGACGGCGCGGAGACGGACCTGGACCTGGGCCACTATGAGCGCTTCGTGGACGAATCCCTGACGGGGAACGCGTCGGTGTCCTCGGGCAAGGTGTTCTGGAATGTGCTGAACCGGGAACGCCAGGGCGGCTATCTGGGCGGCACCGTCCAGATCATCCCCCACGTTACCGACGAGATCAAGCGCCGCATCTATGCCATGGACGACGGTCAGACCGACATCATCATTACTGAGGTAGGCGGCACCGTGGGCGATATTGAGAGCCAGCCCTATCTGGAGGCCATCCGCCAGGTGGCGGCAGAAAAGGGTCGGGAAAACGTGCTGTATATCCATGTGCCCCTGGTGGTGTCCATCCCCGGCACCGGTGAGCTGAAAAGCAAGCCCACCCAGCACTCCGTGAAGGAGCTGCTGTCCGTGGGCATTCAGCCGGATATTCTGGTGTGCCGCACCGACAGTCCCCTGCCGGAGGACCTGCGGCGGAAGATCGCCCTGTTCTGCAATATGGAGGAGGACTGCGTTATCCAGAACCTGACGGCCTCCACTCTGTATGAGGTGCCGCTGCTGCTGGAGAAGGAGGGCCTGTGCCGGGTGGCCTGCCGGAAGCTGGGCCTGCCCCAGCGGGAGCCGGATCTGGCGGAATGGACAGCGCTGGTCCGCCGCATCAACGGCGTACACAAGACCGTGCAGATCGCCCTGGTGGGCAAATATACCGGCCTCCACGACGCCTATCTCAGCGTGGTCGAGTCCCTGTTCCATGCGGGGACGGCCTGCGACGCCAAGGTGAATATCAAATGGGTGGACTCCGAGGGCCTGACGGCGGAAAACGTTGGCCGGGTGCTGGGAGATTGCTCCGGCGTTCTGGTGCCCGGCGGCTTCGGCGACCGGGGTATCGAGGGCATGATCCTGGCAGCACAGTACGCCCGGGAGAACGACGTACCGTATTTCGGCATCTGCCTGGGCATGCAGATCGCCGTCATTGAATATGCCCGGCATGTGGCCGGGTGGGCCGACGCCCACAGCGCTGAATTTTCCGGCCTTACCGCCCATCCCGTCATCGCACTGATGCTCGATCAGGTAGGCGTCACCGCCAAGGGCGGCACCATGCGGCTGGGCAAATACCCCTGCGTGCTGGCAGATGGTACCCTGGCTCGGAACGCCTACGGTACCGCCGAGATCTCCGAGCGGCACCGGCACCGGTATGAATTCAACAACCAGTTCCGGCAGGAGCTCCAGGATGCCGGGCTGCGGCTGGCGGGACTGTCTCCGGACGGCCACCTGGTGGAGATCGTGGAGGAACCCGGGAACACCTGGTTTGTGGGCGTTCAGTTCCACCCGGAGTTCAAGAGCCGCCCCAACCGGCCCCATCCCCTCTTCGTGGGCTTTGTGCAGGCCTCCCTGAACAAGCAGGGCTGACGGCGGCAGGCCATGGCGCATACACTGGAATGCGGAAACGGCTCCCGCGGCAGCGCGGGAAAATCCATCCGTTTTCCGGGAGGAGTTCTATGGCTTCCTTTACCAATATGGCAACGTTATCCTATAACGGCAGCCAGATCAATTCCAACGTGGTCACCGGCGAGCTGCAGGACGCCCTGACCGTTACCAAGACGGCGGTGTCCGGCAGCTACCGGCCCGGGGACACGGTAACGTATGTGGTGACCCTGACCAACACCGGCACGGCGCTGACCGGGCTGACCCTGACCGACGACCTGGGCGGCTATACCGCCGGGGGCCAGACGGTGTATCCCCTGTCCTATGAGGCGGGCACCCTCCACTATTACACCGGCGGCACGGAGCAAACCGCCCCGGCAGTGACGGCGGGGCCGCCGATGACCGTTACCGGCGTGACTGTCCCCGCCGGAGGCAACGTCACCCTGGTGTATCAGGCACGGGTCACGGAGTTCGCCCCGCCGGGGGTGGAGGGCGAGATCCGCAACACCGTCACCGTTACCGGCGGCGGGCTGGCGGCTCCCCTGACGGCCACGGCCACCACGGCGGCGCAGGCCGCACCGGAGCTGAGCATCAGCAAGGCTCTGTGCCCCGCTGTGGTCACCGGCAATGGGCCCCTGACCTATACCTTTACCGTTCAAAACACCGGCAACACTGCCCTGACCGGCCAGGAGGGCGCGGTGATCACCGATACCTTTGAACCCACCCTGACCATCACCGGCGTCACCTTTAACGGTGCAGCCTGGACGTCGCCGGAGGATTACACCTACGACGCCGCCACCGGCGCGTTTGCCACCGTGGCCGGGAAACTGACGGTGCCGGAGGCCACGTTTACCCAGAACGCCGACGGCTCCTGGACTGTCACACCGGGTCAGAGCATCCTGACGGTAACGGGCACCGTATGACCTGAGCATTGACCAGCCGCGCCTGCCGTTTTCCCGGTGAGCGCGGCTGGTTTTCAAAAAGGCCCCATGATTTGAAAAAAATACTTGCAAAATGGGATGGGATATGATATCCTATCATGGCGTAAAAAGGGCGGTCCTCTGCCGCCGGCGCTCCGGAATGGAGTGAGCGCCGCACACATGACGGCACGAACGCCTATATAAACAGGAGGAAATATCCATGGATCTGATCAAAGCACTGAACAAGGAGCAGCTGGAGAAGGAAGTTCCCCAGGTGCAGGTGGGCGATACCGTCCGCGTGCACGTGAAGGTCAAGGAAGGCGCCCGCGAGCGTATCCAGGTCTTTGAGGGCACCGTCATTGCCAAGAAGCACGGCGGTATTGAGGAGACCTTCACCGTCCGCCGTATCTCCTACGGCGTGGGCGTGGAGAAGGTGTTCCCCGTTCACTCCCCCTCCATCGCCACCATCGAGGTGGTCCGTCACGGCTTCGTGCGCCGCGCCAAGCTGTACTACCTGCGCGACCGCGTCGGTAAGGCTGCCAAGGTCAAGGAGAAGCTGTAAGCCGTATCCCCCGAAAAAAGAACGAACGCCTGCTGTGTGCAGGCGTTTTTTCTTTTGCCAAGGGGCCTGGAATATGATATAATTGTATGGTTATGAAGTATGCGTAAGAGGTGATAAATATGCAGGTAGACAATCTCAGCTGGTTCCCCGGGCACATGACCAAGACCCGGCGGATGATCACGGCAGAAATCAAGAATATGGATGCGGTGTGCGAAATTCTGGACGCGCGCATTCCCCTGTCCAGCCGGAACCCGGATGTGGACGAACTGACGGCGGGGAAGCCCCGCCTGGTGGTGCTGAACCGGGTAGACCAGGCGGACCCCGGCGAGACCCGCCGCTGGGCGGCGTATTTCCGGGGAAAGGGCTATGCCGTCCTGGAGGCCAATGCCAAGGGCGGTGCAGGCACCGCCCAGTTTGCCGCCGCCGTCCGGGAGCTGCTGCGGGACAAGCTGGCGGCCTGGGCCGATCGGGGCCAGGTGGGCCGCACCGTGCGGATCATGGTGCTGGGCATCCCCAACGTGGGCAAATCCACCTTTATCAACAAGGTGGCCCATCGCAAGACCGCCCGGGCCGAGGACCGGCCCGGCGTCACCCGCAGCAAGCAGTGGGTGCCGGTGGACAGCACTCTGGAGCTGCTGGACACCCCGGGGATCCTGTGGCCCCGGTTCGACGACCCGGAGGTAGGCAAGCGCCTGGCCTTCACCGGCGCCATCAAGGACGACGTGGTGGACATGGAGGAGCTGGCCTGCTGCCTGATGGACTACCTGTCCCGGCGATATGCGCCGGTGCTGGCGGAGCGGTACAAAATCGAAGTGGAGCCGGAGGACAGCGGATATGACCTGCTGGAAAAGGCCGGACGGAAGCGGGGCTTTCTCATGCGGGGAGCCCAGGTGGACACCCAGCGCATGGCCCGGGTCCTGCTGGACGAGTTCCGGGGCGGCAAGCTGGGGCGGTTCACCCTGGAAACGGTGGAGGATGCCCAATGAGACCGGATGATTCCCTGGAACAGGCGGCCCGAAAGCGGGGCTATGCCCTGGTGTGCGGCTGCGACGAGGCGGGAGCCGGGCCCCTGATGGGGCCGGTGTGCGCGGGTGCTGTGATCCTGCCGGAGGGGTGCGATATCCCGGGGCTGGACGACTCCAAGAAGCTGACGGAGAAAAAGCGCGAGGCCCTGTACGGTGTCATCACCGAAAGGGCCATTGCCTGGGCCGTGGCCTCCGTCAGTGCGGCGCAGATCGACGCCACGGACATTTTAAGCGCCCGCATCAAGGCCATGGAACTGGCCATCGAGGCACTTTCCCTGTCCCCGGACTATGCCCTCATCGACGGCAACCGGGACCATGGGCGGTGCGCCTCCATCGACCTCCCCCATGAGACGGTGGTAGGCGGCGACGGCCGCAGCATCTCCATTGCAGCAGCGTCCATCCTGGCCAAGGTCACCCGGGACCGGTATGTGACGGAGGTGCTGGACAAGGAGTACCCCCAATATCACTTCGCCCAGCACAAGGGCTACGCCACCAAGCTGCACTATGCCATGCTGGACCAATACGGCCCCTGCCCGGAGCACCGGCAGTCGTTCCTGGTCAAGTGGAAGGAGCGTCGGTCATGAGCCGGGCGGAGGGCACCTGGGGCGAGGCGGAGGTGGCCAACTATCTGCGCCGCCGGGGGTATACCCTGCTGGCCCACGGCTTTCACTGCCGGTTCGGGGAGATCGATCTGATCGCCCGAAAGGACGGGGTGCTGTGCTTCGTGGAGGTCAAGACCCGGACCAATCTGTCCTGCGGCCTGCCCCGGGAGTACGTGACGCCCCAAAAGCAGCAGCGGCTGCGGAAAACGGCGGCGTGGTATCTGATGGTGAAGGACCTGGACTGCCCCGCCCGCTTCGACGTGGCGGAGGTGTACGCCGACGGACCGCACCCCCAGAAGGCCGCCCGCATAGAGTACATTGAAAACGCATTTTGAGGTGACATATGGAACATATCCCCTATTTTGACGCGCACTGCGATACCATTTACCGCTGCCTGCGGACCGGAGCGCAGCTGCGGGAAAACGACGGTCATCTGGATCTGCGCCGGGCATCGGCCTTCGGGCGGTTCTCCCAGGTGTTCGCCCTGTACCAGGACCCGGAGGAGGTTCCCCAGGGCAGCACCATGGTCCGGGAGGGACAACTCCTGCATCAGAAGTTCCTGCGGGAGATGGAGCAGAACCGGGACGTCATTGTCCCCTGCCGCACCGGCGCAGAGGTGGACCGGGCCGCGGCAGACGGGAAAATGGCGGCGATTCTCTCCATAGAGGGGGCCGACCTCATAGGCTGCGACCCGGGACAGGTGGAGACGGCGGCGGAATGGGGCGTGCGGTTTCTCAACCCCGTGTGGAACTGGCCCAATGTTCTGTCCGGCACCAACTGCCGGGACACGGATCGGGGCCTCTCCCCTCTTGGCGCCGACTTCCTGCGGCAGCTGGAGGCGTGCCATATCTGCCCCGACGTGTCCCACATCAGCGACCCGGGGTTCTGGGACGTGGTGCGCCTGGCCCGGGGGCCGGTGGTGGCCACCCACTCCAACAGTCGGGCCCTGTGCCCCCACCGGCGCAATCTCACCGACGACATGTTCCGGGCCATCCGGGACTCCGGCGGTGTGGTGGGGCTGAACCTGTACCGGCCGTTTGTGGGTCCGGCGGGCACCATGGAGGAGCTGGTGGCCCATGTGGAGCATTTTCTGGAGCTGCGCGGGGAGAAAGCTCTGTGCCTGGGCGGCGATCTGGACGGCTGCGGGACCCTGGCCGCCGGAATGCAGGGCGTCCAGGACATGCCCCGCCTGTGGCAGGCTCTGGCGGACCGGGGTTATCCCCGGCAGCTGTTGGAGGACCTGTTCTGGAACAATCTGCGGCGGATGGTGTAAAAACCGACAGGAGGTACTATGCAGATCGTATTTGACTTTATCGCCGGAGATATCCCATTTGATGAATTTTGGGAAGCCTACTGTGCGGACCCCAAAATCGGAGAGTGGCTGGACAGTATTGCTGATTTCAGCCATGAGCCGCCGCAGGTTATTGCTAAGGATAGATTACTCTATGCTTTATACCGGACAATAGCTTTAGTATATGATGGACACGTACTGAGAATGCTGGCGGAAAGTCCCTATCCGCCCAAAGACTCGTACACAACAATCGTTCGCAGGCAATGCGGCATATATAATTTAATGCTTACGGCGATTTTGACGAAATACCCCGATGCTAAAAGGACAAAGCGCTACAAGGATGATGACGATTATTACTTCAAGGCACTTGGAAGGTCTATTGGTGGTGCAGAAGTAATGTCCTATGTGGCAGAGGTTTTGAACAAATTCCCCAGGACGATGAAAAAGGCCGACCGTGCGGCAGCCGGTAAAGAAGCTCTCTGGAAAGCCTTTCACATCAAGGATCGGAAATTTCCTCGCTGGGCGCAGGAGGCTGATTGGCCTATGGGCAAGAATTCTCCCATGGAGTATCTTGGTCAGCGCCGGGACGGAGAACTGGTAGAGCTGCGCTTCCGGGATGTAGACACCGGTGAAGAACGTACCGTGGAGCAGTATTATTGAGACGCGTGTCCCATTGTTAGTGATGGCGAGGTCAATTATGAAATTTTCAGACTTTTTCTGGCCGGACAGTTCCCTGGAGCAAATCAGGATTTGCTATGATGCTGCGGAATTGACCATCTGGAATCGCAGCATGAACCATAAGGTTACTGTGCGGTGCGAGGGCTTCATAGGTATGACAGATTTATGTATCTGGGACGATCAAATCATTCTCCAGGCGGAATGCCGGAATATGCCTTGGTCCGACATGATCCGCTCTCAGGATACCTTCCTGCAATCCCTATGTAAAGCATACCCACATTCCTCACAGTGGGACGAAAGGCGGCTCGAGGATGGTGTAGTGGTGTTGAGCGTTCTTTTAACAAATCACATTCGCTTCCGTCTATACTGCCAACGGATTGACGTGGACACTACTGAAAAAAACACTGTGGAACAGTATGATTAAGGTACGCGTCTCCGCAACGTTGGATAAGCATCAACTACACACCAAGAAAGGAGGTGCCGTATGGCGCTGTATGCCATTGGCGACCTGCATCTGTCTCTGAGCTCCAACAAGCCCATGGAGATCTTCGGGGACGGGTGGCGGGATTATGTGGCCCGCATCCGGGAGGGGTTCTCCGTGCTGACAGAGGACGACGTCACCGTGCTGTGCGGCGACCTGTCCTGGGGCATGAGCCTGGAGGAATCCCTGGAGGATTTCCGGTTCATCGACGCCCTGCCGGGGAAGAAATACCTGCTCAAGGGCAACCACGACTACTGGTGGAACACCGCCGCCAAAATGGAGCGGTTCTTTGCGGAAAACGGCCTGACCACCATGGAGATCCTCCACAACAACTGCCGCTTTTACGGGGACGTGGCCCTGTGCGGCACCCGGGGGTGGTTCTATGAGCTGGACAACCAGGGCACCCACAACGAAAAGGTGCTGCTGCGGGAGGTAGGGCGGCTGGAAACCTCCCTGAAGGCGGCAGGCGACCGCGAGAAGCTGTGCTTCCTCCATTATCCGCCGCTGTATCAGGGGTACCAGTGCCCGGAGATCCTGCGGCTGCTGCGGGAATACGGCGTGAAGGTGTGCTGCTACGGCCATCTCCACGGTGCTTCTCACCGCCGGGCCCTGCAGGGAGACCGGGGCGGAACCGCGTTTTACATGGTCTCCGGGGATTATTTGGGCTTCCATCCTAAAAAAATTTGTGATTAGAGCAAAAAAGTGTGGAAATTGAAATTGTTTTCTGCTATTATATAGAATTGCATTGATACGATTTAATGCTGAACGGAGGAAAAATCAAAATGAGTGTAAAATCCTGTGAAAAACTGGACAAGAGCAAGGTCGCACTGACCATCGAAGCAGACGCCGCCGCCTTTGAGGCCGCCATCAACAAGGCTTACCTGAAGCAGCGCGGCAAGATCAGCGTTCCCGGCTTCCGCCCCGGCAAGGCTCCCCGCAAGATGATCGAGAGCATGTACGGCGCAGAGGTCTTCTATGAAGAAGCAGTGAATATCCTTCTGCCCGACGCCTATGAGGACGCCGTGAAGGAGCAGGAGCTGAAGGTCGTGGGCTATCCCGAGGTGGAGCTGGAGTCCTGCGGCAAGGACGGCGTGGTGTTCAAGTGCACCGTGGCCGTGTATCCCGAGGTGACTCTGGGCCAGTATAAGGGCCTGGAGGCTCCCAAGGCTGAGGTCAACGTCACCGACGAGGACGTGGAGAACCGTCTGAACGAGATGGCCGACCGCAACAGCCGTCTGGTCAGCGTGGAGCGCGAGATCCAGAAGGGCGACACCGCCGACATCGACTTTGAGGGCTTTGACAACGGCGTGCCCTTCGACGGCGGCAAGGGTGAGAACTTCGACCTGGAGATCGGCTCCGGCAGCTTCGTCCCCGGCTTTGAGGATCAGCTGGTGGGCATGAAGGCCGGCGAGGAGAAGGACATCGACATCACCTTCCCCGAGAACTATACCCCCGAGCTGGCCGGTAAGCCCGTGGTGTTCCATGTGAAGGTCAACGAGGTCAAGCACAAGGAGGTCCCCGCCATCGACGACGAGTTCGCCAAGGACGTGTCCGAATTCGACACCCTGGAGGAGCTGAAGGCCGATACCCGCAAGCAGCTGACGGACGACCGCGAGGCCGCCGCCCAGCGTGCCTTTGAGGACGCCCTGATGCAGAAGGTGGCCGACGGCATCCAGGCCGACATCCCCGATGAGATGGTGGACGTTCAGGCCCAGCAGATGATGGAGAACTTCCAGCAGCAGCTGGCCGCCCAGGGCATCCCCTTTGACCAGTATCTGAAGATGACCAACACCACCGAGGACGATTTCAAGAAGCAGGCCCATGACCCCGCCGTGCAGCAGGTCCGCATGGATCTGGCCGTGGCCGCCCTGGTGAAGGCCGAGAACCTGGAGGCCACCGCCCAGGAGATCGAGGATGAGCTCAAGACCGTGGCCGACAAGTACGGCATGGATCTGGACACCATCAAGAAGTATCTGCCCGAGGCCGACGTCCGTGAGCAGGTCCTGCGCAGCAAGGCCATCAAGGCTGTGGCCGACGCCGCTGTGGCCGTGGCTCCCGTGGTGGAGGAGTCCCAGGAAGAAGCCAAGCAGGAAGAGGAAAAGAAGGACGCGGAATAATTATCCGGCGTTCCCTGCTTGAGATACCACGCGGGCGGGTATAATTGGGTAGAGTTTCATCTATTTGTACAGGAGGTATTTTCTATGAGTTTAGTCCCTTATGTTGTGGAGCAGACCAACCGGGGTGAGCGTTCTTATGACATCTTTTCCCGGCTGCTGAACGACCGCATCATCTTCCTGGGCGAAGAGGTCAATGATACCACCGCCAGCCTGGTGGTGGCCCAGCTGCTGTATCTGGAGGCCCAGGACCCCGACAAGGATATCCAGATGTACATCAACAGCCCCGGCGGTTCCGTTACCGCGGGTATGGCCATCTACGATACCATGCAGTATATCAAGTGCGACGTGTCCACCATCTGCATCGGCATGGCTGCCAGCATGGGCGCGTTCCTGCTGTCCTCCGGCGCACGGGGAAAGCGCATCGCCCTGCCCAATGCGGAGATTATGATCCACCAGCCCTCTGCCGGGACCCAGGGTAAGGTCACGGATATGGAGATCGACGTGGAGCATTTCCTGAAGCTGAAAAAGCGCCTGAACCAGATTCTGGCCGACAACACCGGCAAGGATCCCGAACAGGTGAAGCAGGACTCCGAGCGGGATCACTGGATGCTGGCCGAGGAGGCCCGGGAATACGGCCTGGTGGACAAGGTCATTTACAAGAGGTAACCAATGGCAGACGATAAGAAATCCCTGCGGTGCTCCTTCTGCGGCAAGGCGGAGAATCAGGTGCACCGCATGATCCAGGGCCCCGGCGTGCGCATCTGCGACGAGTGCGTCCAGCTGTGCATGTCCATTCTGGACGACGGGTATCAGCCCGGCCCCGAGGCCGGGTACGAGACCCCGGACCAGCTGCCCACTCCCCGGGAGATCAAGGCGGTACTGGATCAGTACGTCATCGGTCAGGACGCCGCCAAGGTGGCCCTGTCCGTGGCGGTCTACAACCACTATAAGCGCATTTTCTTCGGCGGCGGCGAGGATGTGGAGCTGCAAAAGAGCAACATCCTGATGATCGGGCCCACGGGCTCCGGCAAGACCCTGTTTGCCCAGACCCTGGCCCGGGTGCTGAAGGTCCCCTTCGCCATCGCCGATGCCACCACCCTCACCGAGGCCGGTTATGTGGGCGACGACGTGGAAAACATTCTGCTGCGGCTTCTGCAGGCGGCGGATTTCGACGTGGAGCTGGCGGAGCACGGCATCATCTATGTGGACGAGATCGACAAGATCGCCCGTAAGAGCGAAAACACCTCCATTACCCGGGACGTGTCCGGCGAGGGCGTGCAGCAGGCGCTGCTGAAAATTCTGGAGGGCACCGTGGCCAATGTTCCGCCCCAGGGCGGCCGGAAGCATCCCCACCAGGAGTTCATCCAGGTGGACACCCACAACATTCTGTTCATCTGCGGCGGTGCGTTCGACGGTCTGGAGAAGATCATCGAGCAGCGCACCGACCGCAAGGGCATCGGCTTCGACGCCGTTGTGGAGAGTAAGGCAGAGCGCCGGACCGGGCAGCTGCTGAAGGAGGTCCAGCCCCATGATCTGCTGAAGTTCGGCATTATCCCCGAGCTGGTGGGCCGTTTGCCGGTGATCGCCGCTCTGGACGGCCTGAACCGGGAGGATCTGGTCCGTATCCTGACGGAGCCGAAAAACGCCCTGGTCAAGCAGTATCAGAAGCTGTTTTCCTATGACGATGTGAAGCTGGTGTTCGAGCCGGATGCTCTGGAGGCCGTGGCCGACAAGGCCATCGAGCGCAACATCGGTGCCCGTGGCCTGCGGGCTGTCATGGAGGGAGTTCTGACCCCCATCATGTACGATATTCCCTCGGACCACACCATCGAACAGGTGACCATCACCGCCGGTGCCGTCAAGGACGGTGCGGAGCCGGTGATCCTGCGGGACCCCAACCACCACCGGTCCCACAAGGACAGCGACGCGCCGGCGTCCTGAAACAACCAACAAGGGGGAGAGACGCTTGCGCCTCTCCCCTCTTGCCCTATTGTACTTTCCCTATCGCAAAGGAGATACCCTTATGACCACACAAAATATGCCCGTGCTGGCTCTGCGGGGGCTGACCGCCTTCCCGGGCCAGACGTTGAGCTTCGACGCGGAGCGCGAGATATCCATCCTGGCACTGGAGAACGCCATGGAGGGCGACCGGGAGCTGCTGCTGGTAACCCAGCGGGAGATCGGTGTGCAGGAGCCTCAGGAGGAGGATCTGTACGCCATCGGCACCGTGTGCCGTATCTTCCAAATCGTCAAGACCTCGGATACCGGCGTGCGGGTCATCGCCGGGGGACTGCACCGGGCGGCCATCCGCCGCCTGTGGCAGACAAAGCCCTTCCTCCAGGCCAACGTGGACCTGCTGGAGGACGAGGGTTGGCGGGCCACGGACCGCACCGAGGCCCTGACCCGGCGGACCTACGCCCTGTTTGGCCGGTATCAGGAGCTGGTGGGGAATCTGTCCGATCAGCTGGTGGCCTCGGTGCTGGATATCCGGGACCCCGGCGAGCTGGCGGACACCATCGCCGCCAACATCAACCTCCGGCACCAGGACCGCCAGCGGGTGCTGGAGGAGCTACACCCCGTCCGGCGGCTGATGATCATGAACGAGATCCTGCTCCACGAAGTAGACATCGCCGCCCTGGAGTCGGATATTGACCAGAAGGTCCGCCAGCGGGTGGGCCAGGTCCAGCGGGACATGGTCCTGCGGGAGCAGCTCCATGTATTGCAGCACGAGCTGGGCGAGGACGGCGACGACGAGCTGTACGAGTACGAGGAGCGGATCGGCCGCTGCCGTGCCTCGGACGAGGTTCGGGAGAAGCTCATGAAGGAGCTGCACCGCCTGTCCAAGCAGCCCTTCGGCAGCGCCGAGGGCGCGGTGATCCGGAACTATCTGGACGTGTGCCTGGACGTGCCCTGGGGCGTGGAGACCCACGACCGGGCTGATGTGGAGCAGGCCCGGAAAATTCTGGACCGTGACCACTACGGCCTGGAGAAGGTGAAGGAGCGCATCCTGGAGTTCATCGCCGTGCGGCAGCTGAACCCCCAGGCCAAGGGAAAAATTCTGTGCCTGGTTGGCCCTCCCGGCGTGGGAAAGACCTCCATCGCCCTGTCGGTGGCCAAGGCCATGCACCGGAAGCTGTCCCGGCTGAGCCTGGGCGGCGTCCGGGATGAGGCGGATATCCGCGGCCACCGGAAAACGTACATTGGCGCCATGCCCGGCCGCATCATTGACGCCGTCATCCGCAGCGGGTCCATGAATCCCCTGCTGGTGCTGGACGAGATCGACAAGCTGGCCAGCGATATGCGGGGCGACCCGGCGTCAGCCCTGCTGGAGGTGCTGGACAGTGAGCAGAATCATGCCTTCCGGGATCACTTCCTGGAGGTGCCGGTGGACCTGAGCCGGGTGATGTTCATCACCACCGCCAACACCCTGGACACCATCCCCCGTCCCCTGCTGGACCGGATGGAGGTCATCGAGCTGAGCAGCTATACCGACGAGGAAAAGCTGCAGATCGCCAAGCAGCACCTGCTGCCCAAGCAGCTGAAGGAGCACGGCCTGAAAAAGGCCCAGCTGCGCATCAGCGACGACGCCATCCGCCGGGTCATCGCGGCCTATACCAGGGAATCCGGCGTCCGGGTGCTGGAGCGGCAGCTGGGCAAGCTCTGCCGTAAGGCTGCTATGCAGCTGGTAGACGGCGACGTGAAGCGTGTGGACATCACCGACAAGAATCTCCGGGACCTGCTGGGCGTGGAGCAATACACCGACTCCGTTCACAGCGACCGGGACCAGGTGGGCGTGGTCAATGGCCTGGCCTGGACCCAGGTAGGCGGCGAGATCCTGGAGGTAGAAGCCCAGGCCCTGGACGGCAGCGGCAAGCTGGAGCTGACCGGCAACCTGGGCACCGTGATGCAGGAATCCGCCAAGGCGGCGCTGACGTGTCTGCGCAGCCGGTGGGAGGAGCTGGGCCTGACCCGGGACTTCTATAAGACCAGGGACATCCATGTCCACTTCCCGGAGGGAGCCGTGCCCAAGGACGGCCCATCGGCGGGCATCGCCATCACCACCGCTATGCTGTCGGCGCTGTCCGGGCGGCCGGTTCGCGGCAGCGTAGCCATGACCGGCGAGGTGACCCTCCGGGGCCGGGTGCTGGCCATTGGCGGTCTGAAGGAAAAAACCATGGCCGCCCTGCGCAGCGGCGTACATACGGTCATCATCCCCCGGGACAATGTCAAGAATCTGGAGGAGATCGACCAGACGGTCCGGGCCGGACTGCACTTCGTCCCCGTGGACACCGTGGACCAGGTGTTTGAAGCGGCGCTGGCCGCACCTCGGGGCGAGCACGCCGCACCCCGGCACCGTGCGTCGCCGGAGGCCCCTGCGGCGCTTCCTGTGTAAAGGAGGAACACTTGCCATGCCTATCAACTACAACAAGGCGGAATTTATCCGCTCGGCGGTCCGTCCCGATGCCTTTATCCGGGACGGGCGGCCCCAGGTAACCTTTGCCGGACGCTCCAACGTGGGCAAGTCCTCCGTCATCAACCGCCTGCTGAACCGGAAGAATTTTGCCCGGGTGGGGGCCACCCCCGGCAAAACCACCCAGGTGAACTACTTTCTCATCGACAACCGCGTCTATCTGACGGACCTGCCCGGCTACGGCTACGCCAAGGTCAGCAAGGAGGAGCGGGAACGCTGGGGACGGCTGATGGAGTCGTATTTCCAGGCGCCCGGGCTCATCACCCTGGGTGTCCTGATCGTGGACGCCCGGCACAAGCCCACGGCGGACGATGTCACCATGTTTCAGTGGTTCCGGGGCACCGGCTGCCCGGTGGTGGTGGTGGCCAACAAGCTGGACAAGCTGAAGAAAAGTGAAATAGACCCCAACCTGCAGGTGATCCGGGACACCCTGGAGCTTTCAGAGCAGGACTGCCTGGTGCCGTTCTCCGCCGAAAAGGGCACCGGCAAAACGGAGCTGCTGTCGGCCATCTCTCAGCGGCTGGGTATGTGAGCAGAGAGGAGCAGGTGCATGAGATTGCGGTAAGTTGCGGCAAATGAAAAATTTGACGCAGGAGGTCATATCATGACAGCATTTCATATCCGTCCCTATGAGCACTACTGCACGGAGGAAATACTCCCCCTGTATGAGGCAGTGGGCTGGACCAACTATACCCAGCGGCCGGACATGCTGCGGGACGCCTTTGCCGGGTCCAGGGATGTGCTGGCGGCCTACGACGGCACACAGCTGGTGGGAATTTTACGCGCTGTAGGCGACGGCGCGTCCATTCTGTATGTGCAGGATATCCTGGTGCAGCCCCGTTGGCAGCGCCGAGGCGTCGGCTCCGCACTGATGCAGGCGCTGCTGGCCCGTTGGCCGCAGATATACCAGACGATGCTCTGCACCGACGACACCCCCAAGACCGTGAGCTTCTATGAGTCCCTGGGATTTACGGACCTGCGGGCCCTGGGGGCCCGGGGATTCATGCGGATACATCGGGAGTAGTCCCCTCCCCCGCCGGCAAAACCTAACCTTTGGTTAATAGCAATTTTTGTAAGTCCACTGTACAATGAATGTACAGTGGACTTGCTATATTGAGGAGGAAAGACCATGCGAAAATTCAGCCTTTTCCTGCTGCTGTGCGGTCTGGTGCTGTGCCTGGCGGCCTGCGGGCCCAAGGAGACCACCCCGGATGATGATATCGCCGGCGATGACTGGCGCACCTGGGGCACCATCCAGGACACCGGTACCCTGACCCGTGGCGGCGATAGCACCGATGTGTGCATCTGCGTGAGAGACGATGGAGCCAAGCTCTATTACGACCTTCCGGAGCAGGAGCTCTATGGCAGCGTAGTGTTCCCGGAGTCCATCGACGGAGCCGCCGGCTGCTATCAGGACACGGATTTCACCGACCTGGACGGCGACGGCAACAGCGACATGCAGATGACCTTCAACGTAGACGGCCAGTACCAGACGTATGTGTGGTACTGGAACGCGGTCAACGGCCAGTTTATGGACACGCTGGCGGAGTAAGGAGGTCACAATGAAGAAGCTATCCCGGCTGGCAGTCATGCTGGCGCTGGTGCTGGCCCTGACGGCGTGCAGCGGCGGCGCAGATACGCCGTCCCCCGACGAGCAGACGGAGGGGCAGCATCCGGTGACGGATGCCGCAGAGCTGGAGGGCCAGTGGACGTCCCCCTCGGGGAATATTCTGTCCTTTTCGGCAGACCAGGGCCGCTATACCTACCAGACCTTCTCCGGCCGCACGGGGCAGGGTCCCTATGACGCCGCTGCCGATGTGCCTACCATCGACTTTGACGGCTTCCTGTACGATTTTATTCTCCGGGACGACGGGGTGCTGCTGCCCAATCAGAACGGCAGCGGCGGCGACGCAGAGAGCATCGACCACTTCACCTTCTGCCGCAGCAGCGATGCCCGGATAGACCTGTGGGAGCTCTCGGATCTGAGCGGCGTGTGGCAGAACGCTCTGGGTGAGACCCTGGTCATCGACGCAGACCGCATGGCGTATCTGAGCTACACCAGACTATCCATGGGCAGCGGCACCATCGGGGACGACCAGGACGGCAAGGGACCGTATCTGGCCATGAACGGACGCATTTACTTGTCCCCCGGCCTGGATAAGGACCGGTTCACCCTGCTGGGCCAGGATGCGGACGGCAGCTTCTCCGGCGTGTTCTACCCCTACGGCCAGGCAGCGGCCTATACCGCCCTGCCGGGGTCCAGCTTTGAGACCGATGAGGACGGCTATTGCCGCTGGTACAGCGACGGTCACGACGCCTTTTACATTACCGGAAGCTACACCCTGGCAGAGGACGGGCTGGCCTATCGCGACGACGGCCCGGTGTATGCCGCCGGGTTCGACCCCATCCCCTACGATCCTGCCGAGGACTGGGGCGATAGCTGGATGAGCAATTGGGGATAAAGCCTATGAAACAGAGCAAATGCCCCCTGTGTGGGGAGCGATTGAAAAAGGGAAGCACCACCTGCCGTTGCGGCTATCGGGAGACGCTGGCGGAGCAGGAGCTTCTGCGGCGGCTGGCGGTTGCAGGGGATCATCGAGGCCCTGTGCCGGTGCGAAGTCCTGTTTGGTGCAGAAAGAGAGGAGCAAGCACATGGATAACAGCACACAGAATATTCAGAAGGGCCGTGCCCTGGCGGGCTTCGGCAAGGTTTTCTCCGGCATCGGCGTGGTCATTCTTGTGGCCGGAGTGATTCTCAGCGCCACGCCCGCCATCGCCGCAGGCATCATCATCGCCGTCATCGGCGGCGTTATGGGCGCGTCAGGCGGGAAAAAGCTCCAGGGTGCGGCCCAGGGCGGATTGGCCCAGGACGCGCTGCGCGCAGTATTTCAGGAAGCGGAATACCTGCCCAGGCAGCATATTTCCCAGGAAACACTCCAGGCCTCCGGTCTGCCCCTGCCTCAGGCGGAGCGTATGAGCGGCAGCGGTCTGGTCCGGGCCAGGTACCATGGTCGGCCACTGGAGATCAGCAATCTGGAGCTGCTGGACCTGCAGCCCTATCAGGACCCCGCCACCCAAAACTGGGAAAACAACGAGGTGCCGGTTTTTCACGGACGCTGGATGGCGGCGCAGCTGGGCCGCACCCTCCCCTGCGACCTGCAGGCCGCCCCCAAGGGAAAGCTGGCACGGCTGCTGGGCCGGGACGGTTTTTCCTCGGAAGATCCGGAATTTGACAAGCGGTTCAGCGTTCAATGCGGCGATCCTGCTGCGGCGCAGGCACTGCTGTCCCCCCAGGTCATGGACCAGCTGCTGCACCTGGGCAAGGTGTATCTCAGCGTCAAGGCCGACGGACGGGTATTCGCGGCTATCCAGACGGACGAGCCGCTGTTTGACGCCGGAAAGGGCCGGGCGGATCAGATGAAGGAGCGCTTTGCGGGCCAGCTGCGGGACTTTACGGACCTGCTGGACGCTATGAGGGGGTGATCAACATGCCATTTTGGGGAGCCGCTGTGCTGTTCATCCTGGCGGCAGCCGGGTTTTTCGTAGGACGGGCCTGCCTGCGCCGTGGGCCGCGCACCGTCTGCATGATCGTATGCGGCATTGCAGCTGCTGCCAGCGCTGCATACATGCTGCTGACTCTGATCCTGGTAGGCGGCATACAGTAAAAGACAATGCTGCGATGCAGCATTGGGTAATTAACGGGCACAGCAGACAGCGCTGTGCCCGTTATTGCACAATGGCCCTTTGCGTGTTAGAATAGGGGCAAAATATAGTATCCTGCTATGCGGTGCTGCACGTCTTACAGTTCCTTCTTAATGGAGCGGATGGCCCCCTTTTCCAGGCGACTCACCTGTGCCTGAGAGATACCGATCTCCGCCGACACCTCCATCTGGGTCTTTCCCTGGCCAAAGCGCAGCATGAGAATGCTCCGCTCCCGGGGCGTAAGGTGACCAATGGCGTCCTTCAGGGCAATGTGCTGGATCCAGCCCTCATCGGTGCAGCGGCGATCGCTGACCTGGTCCATGACGCACACGGTGTCGCCGCCCTCGGAGTAAATGGGCTCGTACAGGGACACCGGGTCCACAATGGCGTCCATGGCCAACACCACCTCCTCCCGGGGGATATCCAGCTCCCGGGCCAGCTGTTCCACGGTTGGCTCCCGTTGGCTCTGGCGCAGCAGTCGCTCCCGGGCCTGAAGCACCTTATACGCCGTGTCCCGCAGACTGCGGGATACCCGCACGGCGCTGTTGTCCCGGAGATAGCGGCGGATCTCTCCCACGATCATGGGAACGCCATAGGTGGAGAAGCGTACCGGCTGGGTAATATCAAAGTTGTCGATGGCCTTGATCAGGCCGATGCACCCCACCTGGAACAGGTCGTCCATGTTCTCCCCCCTGCTGGTGAACCGCTGGAGCACCGACAGCACCAGCCTCAGGTTGCCGCGGATCAGCCGCTCCCGGGCGTCCATGTCCCCCTGCTTGGTGCGCCGCAGAAGCTCCGTCATCTCATCGTTTTTCAAGACCTCCAGCTTGGCGGTGTTGATGCCGCAGATCTCCACTTTTCCCTGCATTCCCCTACTGCCTCCGTCACTTGGATAAAAACAGTATTCCCGGGGAAAGGTCCCTTATACGGCGGGGCAGAATCCCTCCATCTTCGACCGAATACGCCTGCAGAAATTTTATTGAGATTTTTCAAAAAAAAGCTTGCATTTTCTGTGAGATCGTGGTATTATAACAAAGTCGTCAAGAGACATGCGCCGTTAGCTCAGCTGGATAGAGCGTCTGGCTACGGACCAGAAGGCCGGGGGTTCGAATCCCTCACGGCGTGCCAAAAAGACCCGAAACCGTAAGGCTTCGGGTCTTTTTGTTTGCATAAGCTGTTGTTTTCTCCCGCTGCTTTTTTCTGACCCAAACGCTGACCCCAACGGGAGCGGGCAGCGGAAAGCATCAGACAGCACGGGAGAGGATATTTCCCATCGTCTGGGCGGCTTTGAGTTGGGCGTCGGTGGTGACATGGGCATAGGTGTCCAGCGTGAAGCCCGCGGAGTAGTGACCCAGCATCGAGGACACGGTTTTTACATCCACGCCGTTTTGCAGCGCCATCGTCGCGAAGGTGTGGCGCAGGTCATGAAAGCGTATCCGTGGCAGCCCTGCCCGCTTTAGCACCCGCTGGAGCATATGCAGAACGCTGTCCGGGGACATGGGGCCTCCGCTTGGCGATGGGAATACCCATTCGCTGTTCCCAACTTTGCATTTCTGCATTTTGAGAACGCTTATCGCGTCTGCCGACAACGGCAGTGTGCGGTAGGCGTTTTTCGTTTTCAACGGTGCCTCGACCACTTTGCCATTCTGCCGTGAAATGGCCCGTTGGATTTTCAGTATGCCACGGTCGAGGTCGATGTCCGCCCACTTCAGCCCCAGCAGTTCGCCCCGCCGTAGGCCGGTGGCAAGGTCGAGGTAGTAGAGCTCGTACACGCCGCTGTCCCTGGCCTCCCGGAAGAAGGTGCTGAGTTGGTCGGCGGTCAGCGTTTTCATCTCCTTGTGCTCCACCTTCGGCAAGGCGCAGCCTTGCGTCGGATTGCGGGTTACCAATTTCTGCTCCATGGCGAGGTTGTATGCCGACCCGATCATCTGGTGGATGTTGCGCACGGTTTTCGGTGCTAACCCTTTCGGTTTCTTTTTCGCTTCGATGCGGTCTACCCGGCCACCATCCAGCAGATGCTTATAGAACCGCTGCAAGTCCAGAGATGTCAAGTCTGCCAGCGGGATGTTGCCGAGTTGCGGCTTGATGTGGTTTTTCAGAAAGCCTTGCGAGGTTTTAAATGTGGACGGGCGCAGTTTGATTTTCGCATAGTTTTCCAGCCAGACCTCCAGCCATGTCCCCACCGTGTAGGTCTTGGCCCGCCCGTAGTCGATACCCATGTTTTCCTCGATGGCTTTTTTCAGTTTTTCTTTTACTTCCGCTTGCGTCTTGCCGAGGACGTTTTTGATGATGGCCTTGCCAGTTTCCGGATCGTGACCGACTGTGTAGCGGCCCTCCCATCGTCCATCCTTGCGCTTTCGGATATTGCCTTCGCCGTTTGCTCGTCGTTTTGGCATAAAATCAGCCTCCTTTGTAACGGCAAACCATACCGTAAACAGCAGAGGAAAGCTATCGGAAAACCGAACTGTTATCAGAAAGTTATCAATTCTCAACCGCCGCTTATCTTTGTTTATGGCGTAGCAAGATTTGAGCTGCTACGGAGACTTCCGCCGACTACAACGGTATAAAGCGTACCGATTTTCTATCAAAGCGCCGCCGCAAACCGTTGTGACACGGGGCTTTGCGGCGACTTTTCTCAAATTTAGCGTCAAACCGTTCTGGGAACCTCGAAAAAAGCGTCAATTTCCAAAACCCGCAAACCCTTGCGGCAGCTCGCACTGCGGGCTGCTGTGAATAGGCATTGGCGCGAAAAGCGCCAATGCCTTTCTCCTGCTCCGATTTCGGTGCATCGAAAATCGGCCAAAAGCTGTTCAAAATCCCCGGGGGCACTATCATTATCCGTTTTCGCTCCTGCGAGGGCACACAAGGGCTCACAGGGGCAAACACGGGGCGTCTCTGCTCTGTGTGAGGTTGACCGTGGGATGATACAACAAGCCGGAGGAAACGGATGTGCGCGTTTACAGCGTGCGTCCGCTTCCTCCGGCGTCGCGGCCCCGCAGGGCTGCGTGATCTTTTCCGTTTCTGTCGAAATTGCGGCTTGTACGCCCTGTGCTCAGGGCCTTTCCGTGTGTGCGAGGCGAGGGGTGGTATCACTACCCTCAGCGCACTTTACGTGCTGCTGAAACGCCGGACGGCCGCTTGTCAAAGCGGCTCATTTGCCGCTTTCTGAGGTTGCCGAGCAGCACTCCCTGCGCGGTCACTTTTTCTGCTAATATGCAGATATCCCTGTTGGCAGTTCCAGTTGCAAACGCTTTTGCGTTATGGTACGATAAGTCCCAAATCCGGACCTTTCGGAGATGAGGGTGAGCCAGAATGACAGAAAAGGAAAAAATGCTGAAGCAAATGCTTCATGACGCGAATGATCTAAAGAGCTATCAGATGATCTGGCTCGGACAAAGGATCTTTGTTATGACTACAACCAACTTTGCCCATCTGATGAAGAAGGAAAGCAAAAACTGATGAAAAAGTTGCTGGTCGAAGTCAAAGGAGCATTGTGATGAGATTTGTCAAGGGTAAATTACACCAGTAATTTATTGAAATCATTTGTTTTAGAAATTCAAGGGATATATTTTATTCCCCACTGCATAATGGCATAAAATACCGGCAACAAATCTTGCCCTTTCAGTGTTAGGGAGTATTCTACTCGCAACGGCATCTCATTGTACTGGATTCGTTGTATCAAATCATCGGCTTCCAACTCTTTGAGGGCATTTGTCAGCGCCGTATTTGTAATTGGCTTTAGCATCTTTTTCAGTTCCCCAAACCGCATGGGACACTTGATGCATAGTTCATAGAGAATTTGGAGTTTCCATTTGCCCTGCAGCATTTGAACCACCGGCGTGACCGGGCAGTTTCCCTCGCCGGTTAGAATGACACTGCCAACCTTTTCTTTGAATTCTTCATAAGTCATAATTGGATCTTTCCTCGTCTTTTGCAGTATATTTTTTGATACCAGGTACAAATAATTTGCGTACTTGAACAAAAATTGCTGTCAAGTATAATAAATATATCACTGGTTGGCCATGCAGTCAACGACTGAAATTTCTCAGAAAGGTCTGAATGACATGAAAGAACTGAACATTATGGAGGCTACTGTTCTGACCTCCCCCAATCCGCTGA
>ERZ1106951.627-NODE-627-length-34958-cov-3.618371_pt1 | contig 34958 bp, 39 predicted proteins | sample MGYA00403676_ERZ1106951 | MGnify/ENA primary metagenome ERZ1106951 (study PRJEB35170, sample SAMEA104062398) | human gut metagenome | biome: human gut; feature: human-associated habitat; material: faeces | place: Denmark | collected 2012-04-23 ...
GGATCCTCTGCACATCTCTGCTTTTCAGAATGTGTTCCCGGAGGAACGGTTGGCCGTCTCGGTGTTCCAGCACCGGGGCGGCTTTTTTATGGCTCTTCGTCATAGGGCCGGCCGTTTAACGCATCGTCATACCCTATTTCGTATCCGCCGCAAAAGCCTATGTCATATCCATCGTAATACCCTTCATCTTTACCATCGATCTTCCCGTCTTCATATCCTTCATCGTATCCGTCTCCATGGCCGCTATGATACCAATAAGCCTCTTTTTCGATCGCGTCGGATTTTGTTTCGGCTTGCGCTTTGATGTCTGCCTTCGCTGTTTTCAGCGCGCTGGCAAGCACGAGGCAAACGATGACGAGCACGATGCACAAAACAGACAGCACGGTGTTCTCCTTCTTCACGGCGCGGCCTCCTTCCCAAATTTGTTCGTCTAATTTTACCATGTAGCTCAGGAGATGTCCACTGAATTACACTGTATTACATGGCATATTTTTTGGCATTCTATCTATACGGACTCGCGTTTGAAGAAAATAACAAAAAGTGTGCAGCATCCTGCACATTTTCAACACGAGGCCGAAAAGATGTGATAGGATTGCATCAAATGATAAATCATGTGCGCGAATATAGGGAGTACAAGGGCGTCAGCCTGCGATGGCTGGCCAGAAAGGTGGGGTGCGGGGCAAGCACGATCAGCGCGATTGAAAGGGGGAAATGTGTTCCCAGCGTGTATCTGGCGCTGCGGATCGCAAAGGCGCTGGGGACGACCGTGGAGAATTTGTGGGAGGGAGAGCTGTGACGGAAACAGAATGGAGGACGTACTTACTGGCGGAGATCGCGCGGCTGCTGGCCGCGGCGAATGACCGCGCGCTGGAGCTGACGGCCATGCTTTTGCGCAGACTCACAAAGCAATAGAAACCACCAATCGCAAAAAGCGGATCAGGAAATCAATCCTGATCCGCTTTTTTGTTTTCTGCGGTGATCTGTTTGGCAAACGCTTCGATGTCTGCCCAGCGTTCCGACGGCAGCCGGGCCAGCGCCAGGAGAAACCGGCGGCGGAAATTGTCTTCGTCGTCCTGCATGGTGTCGGCGACGAAATCCATGATCTCCTGGTCGCGCGAGACCTGGATGAACATCTCGCCCTCACCGGTGCGCAGCCAGTGTTCGTTGACGTTGTACGTCCGGCATATGGACGCAATCATAATATCGTAAATGGTAGCGCGCCCGTTTTCGACATTATTTATCATGTCTCTGCTCGCACCAAACGGGGCCCCGAAAGCGGCTTGCGAAAGGCCAAGCGCCTTGCGAACTTCTTTGATTCGTTCATTCACGGTAATCACCTCCTTGTGTGCTTATAATCTAGCACATCGACTTGAGCTTGTCAACACAAAACGCACAAAAATTTTTGAAAAAATGTGTTGACAAGCTCAAAAATTTGCGCTATGATGAGTTCACAAACACAAAGCAATGAGCCTGGACGCTCACGACACGAAAGGTGGTGAACGATATGCTGACTTACAATGAACAGAAGGCGCTGGAACGCCTGACGGTGGCCATGCAGGGCATGACCGAGATGCAGAAGGCGCAGCTGTGCGCCTTTGCAGAAGGTCTGGCGATGGCAGTGGAAGGCAAACGCGCGTCGTAAGACGCGGCGGGGCGAACGCCATATTGGGGAGACGAGGACTATGCCACGAGAAAAAGAAGGATTCCGCGAGCAGCTGGAGCGGCTGTGCGAGCTGTTTCCCGAAAGGGAGACGATCTCCATGCCGGAGGCGTGCAAGGTCGTTGGCCTGTGCCGCGACACGCTGCTGCAGGATAAGACATTCCCGGCGAAGAAGCCGGGGAACCGAAGAAACGGAAAAATCGTTGTGCCGCTGGTCGCGCTGGCCAGATGGATGACGTGAAAGGGGAAACGACATGAAGGTATTCGGCAATCCGGCCACGAAGGCCAAGATCCGCCGCTACATCGTGTGGGGCATCGAGGACGGTATCGTCTGCGCGGCCTTTTTGGGCGGCATCACACTGGCCGGGTGGGTGTTCCACGTGATTTTCGCGGCGCTGGGGGTGGCATGATGTTCACGCCTGAAGAACTGGCCGCGATGCGCGCGGTCGACGAGGAGATCGACCGGACGTTCGAAATGACGGAAGACGACCTGCAGCTGTCGCGGGCACTAGACCAGCAGGCGCGGCAGGAGCGAAGCAAGCGCGCGAAGCCAAGACCGCGCACGCCGGAGCAGCTGGAACGCGACCGCGTGCGGCAGAAGCAGCGGTACTGGGAAAACCACGAGGAGGCGCTGGCATACCACCGACGGTACTACGCAGAGCGGCGGGAAGACCGCGCCGCCGCGGCAGCGGCCTACCGCAAGCGGAAGCTGGCCGAGGCAAAAGCGAACGGCCCGACCTATTTCAGCCTGTGGCTGAAACAGAACGGCATCACGCAGAAAGAAGCCGCTGAGCGGCTGTGTGTGTCGCAGAGCTGCGTTACCTGCTGGGCTGCCGGGATTTTCCGCCCGAAGGTGGATAAGATCCGCGCGGTGTGGCCGGAATACGGAGGCGAGACATGATGCAGCACATCGGCGACATCACGAAAATCGACGGCGCGGCAATCGAGCCGGTGTGGTGCGCGACGGGCGGGAGCCCGTGTCAGGACCTGAGCATTGCGGGTAAGCGTGCCGGTCTCGCAGGCGCGCGAAGCGGCCTGTTTATGGAGCAGATTAGAGTGATAAAGGAGATGCGGGAGCATGACAAACAGCTTGGCAGGTCAGGAGAGCTTATTCGCCCGAGATACATGGTCTGGGAAAACGTCCCCGGAGCACTCAGCAGCAACAAAGGCCGGGACTTCGCGGCCGTGCTCGAAGAGACGATCCGCATCGTCGAGCCGGAAGCCCCCGGTATTGAAGTGCCTGCAAAAGGCTGGCCTACCTGGGGCGGTTATCGGGACGTGGACGGACGATGGAGCGTGGCTTGGCGAGTCCACGACGCGCAATACTGGGGAGTGCCCCAGCGTCGTCGTAGAATCGCGCTTGTCGCAGATTTTGGAGGCGACACCGCCTTCGAAATACTGTTTGAGCGCACGGGCATGTCAGGGGATCTTGAACCGCGCGGCGAGGCGGGGGAAAGACCTGCCGGAGGTGCTGAAGCAGGTGCTTCTTATGCAGTCCGCATCAGGGGTGGCTGTGACGGAGGAGGAAAAGGTGCGCTGATCCAGACGGAGAAGCCCGACACGCTAGGCACGGGAAATGACCAGACGATTTTTCAGGGCGCGGCATACGGCATCTGCTCTTACGCCAGCAACAGCATGAAATCATCGAACCCGCACAGCGGTGTGTATGTGGCGGACACCAGCCGGACGCTTGACCTGAACGGTGGGAATCCGGCTTGCAATCAGGGCGGGATCGCCGTGGTGTCTTACGCGCTGCAAGGCAGCATGATCGGCAGAGAGGACAAAAACGACCCACAGGGTGACGGCATCAATGAGGATGTGTCTTTCACCCTCAATACCGTTGACCGCCAGGCCGTGGCGTCATGCGCTGGCTTTAAGCTGGGAGCTGCTACGTCGGCGCATAGCGTAGGCTACGAGGTGGAAAAGTCCCCCACGCTTACGGCTATGAGCGGTGGAAATAAACCGGCGGTCTTAAATCAAGTGCCGCTGACGTATCCGATGCAAGGCTTTGGCGATTACCGCCGGGCTGACGTTGCCAGCGCGTGCAAACAGCGAGACTACAAGGACAGCACAGATCTGGTTATCGGAATTGACGGAGAATGCAATGCCTATATAGAACAATATGGCACACTGCGAGCGCACGCGAGCGGCGGTGCGGAAGAAACGCTTATGCATCGCATGGTCGTGCGGCGTCTGACCCCGCTGGAATGTGAACGGCTTCAGGGATTTCCGGATGGCTGGACGGACATCGGCGACTATACCGACAGCACCGGCAAAAAGCGCAAGACATCCGACAGCGCACGGTACAAGGCGCTCGGCAACAGCATCGCGCTTCCGTTCTGGCGATGGATGTTCGGGCGCATGGCGGCCTATCTGCCGGAAGGTGCGACACTCGGCAGCCTGTTTGACGGCATCGGAGGCTTCCCGCTGTGCTGGGAAGACGTGCACGGCGCTGGAACGGCAGTATGGGCAAGCGAGATCGAAGAGTTTCCGATCGCCGTGACCAAGAAAAGATTTGGAAGTGAAAGCACGATTCACTACACGTTGAATATTGAACCGCCGGTTGAGCCCCCGGCCTACACCTGCCCGATTTGCCCGGTGTGCGGTGCGGAGACGGACACGGTGTACAAGAACGTTTATGGCGATCCGGTTGGTTGCCCAGAATGTGTCACGGAGGTGGACGCATGGGCGGAATGACGGACACCTACATCAAAGGCGGGATGCTGCAGAGCCGCCACTGCGACGGCTGCGCGCACTACCGGCCGCTGTACGAATCCACGCCGAAGACAAGCCCGAGGGTGTGCCTATACATTTTAAATTTTAAGCGCTCGCGCGGATGCCCGGCCGGAGCCGGATGCCCGCACCGGATCACGCCGGAGGACTGGGCGAAAGAAAAAAGCGGCATGGAAGCCATGCGCGCCCGGATGCGCAGCAGCCGGGGCGGGGCGAAAAACCGCGGGAGAAAGAAGGCAAGCACATGATCACGAAGACGACGACCGTCGGCATGACGGAGGAACAATGGCACGCCGAGCGGCGCAAGAGCATCGGCGGCAGCGACGCCGGGACGATCCTGGGGCTGAACAAATACAGCTCGCCCTATGCGCTGTGGGCCGAGAAGACCGGACGCGTGACACCGGAGGACATCAGCGACCGCGAGGCGGTGCGGCTGGGGCACGACCTGGAGGACTATGTGGCAAAGCGTTTCGCCGAGGCGACCGGAAAGCGGGTGCGGCGGGAAAACCACTTTCTCGTCAACAGCGACTATCCCTTCGCGCACGCGCTGCCGGACCGCATGGTGATTGGCGAGAACGCGGGGCTGGAATGCAAGACAACGTCCAGCTTCGAGATTCCGAAGCAGTGCGCCGAGGGCGAATTTCCGGCGGTGTGGTATTGCCAGATCATGCACTACATGATGGTGACGGGCGCACCGGTATGGTATCTCGCGGTGCTGTGCTTCGGGCGGGGATTTTACTGGTTTCGCGTGGAGCGCGACGAGGGCGAAATTTCGGCTCTGGCGGCTGCCGAACAGGAGTTTTGGCAGTATGTGCGGAGCGGGACAGAGCCGCCTGTGGACGGAACGGACGCGACAGCGGAGGCGCTGCGCACGATCTACCCCGACAGCAGGGACGGCGAGACGTGCGACCTTGGCGCGGTGCAGTCCGCAGTGCGCAGCTACACGGCGCTGGGCGAGCAGATCGATGAGCTCAAGCGGCTGCAGGCGGAGCAGGCGGCGGCTATCCAGCAGTTTATGGGCACGGCGGAAAAGGGACTGTGCGGCGACGTTTCGATCACGTGGAAGACGCAGCAGCGCAGCACCTTCGACCGCAAGAAATGGGAAGCGGCGCACGGTGCGATCCCAAAGGAATACTTCAAGACGTCGCAGGCGCGGCCGTTCCGGAGCCGATGACGCCGTCGACACCATGCAGGGACTGTCCGGGAAGATATCCCGGCTGCCACGCGAAATGCGGACACTACGCCGAATTCCGGCGCGGAATGGACGCGGCAAGGCTCGCGCGGCAGCGCGACAGCAACGTCATGCGCTACGTCCGGGACAGCCACGAAAAACGCGCACACACGAAAAAACAACCTTGAAAAGGAGAAGAAGAAAATGGGATACTCCCCGAACATGATGAACATCGACCATGAGCGGCTGCGAAACTTCGCGGCGAAGAACGGCGGCCTCAAGCATATCTCGCTCCAGCTCGGCTACAGTAGGAGCTATCTTTCAAATGTGGCGGACTATGGGCGGATGCGCTTGTCCGTGGCCAGGCAGCTGAGCGCCATGTACGGCGTACCGGAGGATTTCTTCCGGGCACGGGAGCCGGAAAAGCCGAAGGCGGCTGCGCCGCAGGCGGGACAGACGGGATACGCACTGCGGCTGCAGGCGACGGACAAGCAGGTATTCCTGCTGCTGGAGCACGACGGCGAGAAAGTCGGCAGCGCGTACTCGAAGCGCAAGGACAACAGCGAGCTGGCGCTGGTGCAGGCGATCAGCTACGCGGCACACATGATCTACAAATTCTGCGAGCAGAAGACGCTGCAGGAAGCTATGGAGGGCAAGTAAATGGAAAAGAATCTGATCCAGAAGCAGAAAACGGCCATGAGTGCGCAGGGCGCAGCTGGCCAAAGCATCAACGCTATTTTAAATAGTGTCTTGGACGGCGAAAAAATGCGCGGCCGTTTTCAGGAATTGCTTGGCGCACGCACGCCGCAGTTCTTGTCGTCAATCGTTTCGCTGGTAAACGCCGACGTGAATCTGCAGAAGGCAATGTATGAAGCGCCGATGACGGTCGTTCAGGCCGCGCTGAAAGCTGCGACCTACGATCTCCCGATTGAGCCATCGCTTGGCTATGCCTATGTGGTGCCGTTCCACAACAAAGTTAAAGCTGAAAACGGCAGCTGGAGCAAGCGCTGGGAAGGCGCGTTCATCATCGGCTACAAGGGCATGGAACAACTGTGCCTGCGTACCGGCGCCTATGCCCGCGTGCCGGATGCCGTGGACGTCCGCGAAGGAGAGCTGATCCGCTACGACCGTCTGACCGGCGACGCGGAATTCGCGTGGATCGAAGATGAAGATGAACGCGAAAAGCTGCCGGTCATCGGATACGCCGGTTATTTCCGCCTGAAAAATGGCGCGGAAAAGACCATCTACATGACGGTGAAGCAGATTGAAAACCACGAAAAAAAGAACCGCAAGGGCGAATACATGACCAAGGGCTGGCGCGACGATTTCGACGCAATGGCCCGAAAGACTGTCCTGCGCCGTTTGATCGGCAAGTACGGCCTGATGTCCATTGACTATCGCAACGGCGACGCCAGCACAATGCGGCTGGCAGAAGCTGTCGCGGCGGATGAAGCGCCTACGGATATGGGCGGCGACGTAATCGACCTGCCAGATTCCGAAATGGTCGACACGGAAACGGGCGAGGTAATCAGCGATGCTGAATAAAATCGTGATCATGGGCCGTCTGACGCACGACCCGGAGATGCGCCAGACCGTGAGCGGGACGTCGGTGACGTCCTTCTCCCTCGCGGTCGAGCGGGACTACAGCGGCAGGGACGGCGGCGAGAAGCAGACGGATTTTATCGACGTTGTGGCATGGCGGCACACGGCGGAGTTCGTCGACAAATACTTCGCCAAGGGCGATATGGCCGCCGTGAGCGGCCGCCTGCAGATCCGCGACTGGACGGACAAGGACGGTAACAAACGCCGTAGCGCCGAGGTCGTGGCGGACAGCGTCTACTTCGGCGGCAGCAAGCGCAGAGAGGCAGAAACAGCGCCTGCTGCATACGATGCGCGCCCGGTCGCCGTGCAGCCGACGGAGGCCGACATGGAGCGGCTCGACGAGCTGGTGAGCGCATACGACAACGTCGCATACGCGGGCGACACCGACGGCGGAGACCTGCCGTTTTAAGGAGGGCGGAGCACATGGCATGGATAGAACTGCATCAGACGCTGCCGACGAATCGCAAGACGATGCGGTTCAAGCGCCTGCTGAAAATCAAGACGCCGCAGGCCGTCGGCCATATGTGTATGCTGTGGCTCTGGGCAATCGACAACGCGCCGGACGGGGATCTTTCCCCGTTTGGCGCCGACGAGATCGCAGAGGCCGGCGGATACACGGGCAAAGATCCGCACGCATTTGTGGACGCGCTGGTCGGAGCGGGGTTCGTGGACGACGACGGCACATCCCTGATGATCCACGAGTGGTATGACTACGTCGGAAATCTGGTGGACAAGCGCGCGATCACAAAGGCGCAGAACCGGGAGCGTGCGCAGAGATACCGCGACAAGCGCAAGCAAATGAGCGTGACGGAAAGCGTGACGGAGCGTGATGATGTAACGCAGCGTAACGCTGCCGTAACGCGTGACGCGAGCGAACGCGCAGCGTTACGTAACGCTGATGTAACGACCCTATACAGTACAGTACCGTACAGTACCTATACAGTACCCTATACTCCTGAAGAAAGAAAGGTAAAAGAAAGAACTCCGGAGGTGCAGCCTGTGACCGACGTGACGCCTCCGGAAGCTGTCCGGCCTGACGTGCTGGAGACGAAAAACAGATTGATCGTGCAGGCGGATATGCCGAAGGGCCGGAAGCTGGACGAACTGCCGGAGGGGATGCGCCTTGCAGACCTGCCGTTTATCCGGCTCTGGCGCAGCAAGGGACGCGACGTGCGCACGGACACGGTAACGCTGGCCATTGATACGTACCTGCGGGAGCGGCCTGCACAGCCGGATGAAAAGGCGGGTGGGGCGTGTGCCGAGCGGTAGCTTCCGGCAGGTGTATGTTAAGTGCCCTTTTTACCTGTATGACGACGGCGCGAGGCGAATCTGCTGCGAAGGGATCGCGCCGGAGACGACGGTGGCAACGATGTTCCACCATCGAAGCCAGATGCAGCAGCATATGCGGATCTTCTGCGAGAACGCATTCACCTGCTGCGAGCTGTACAGAGCGGTAATGGCCGCAAAATACGAAGACGAGGAAGGAGACCAATGATGGAAGGAAAAGAACGAAAGCGCGCGGACGATCTTCCGGCCGGCGCTGTGGAGCAGGTAAGAGAGCTGCTGCACCGGCCGCGCTCGAGCGCGGATTTCTCGCCGGCAGCGCGCTACGCGGTGCAGCGGCTGGTAGATTACGCCGAGCAGGAGCATGAGTTGCGGGAAAAAGCGGAAACAATACTATGCAACGAGCGGCGCAAGGCGCTGGCGTTTTCCGCCGAAACTGGGCGGCAGGAGCGCACGATCGATTACCTGCGCCAGCAGTTGTCGTTTATGCAGCAGGCGCTGAATGAATTGCAGAACGCGGGGGTGTGAATATGGACGTTGCAGAATTTTTCAGTGAATTCAGACGGATGTGCCAATCGTCCAGTGATTGCGCAAAGTGTGAGTACCATGGTGACAAATGTGATAACGCTATCGATCTTCTTGAAAAAACTGTTGCGGAGGTGGAGCAGTGGTCAAAGGAGCATCCGCGCAAGACGCGGCAGAGCGTGTTTTTGGAGCAGTGGCAGAACTGCATGATGGACGACGATGGCATTGTTGGGGTATGCCCAAGAAGTATTGACAAGACGTGTGTCTGCAATTTAAGCCGATCTGGCGGGTGCACAGGCTGCCGCCACGAGTTCTGGATGCAGGAGGTGGAGTGATGGAGAGACTGACGTTTGACGGAAATTTTTGCGACATTGCTCAGTGCCGGGAGCTGTCGTGTCCGTATAACACTGCTTGTGCGCAACGGCAGGTGTGGGAACGGCTGAAAGCATACGAGGACACGGGGCTGACGCCGGAGGAAGTCAACGATGCCGTTGTAGGGGCGAAGCTGATGGCAAAGGCGAAAGTGGTCTCAGCGTTTGGCGTTGCGGCTGAGAGGCTGCTCGAGCTTGCAGATGCAGACAAGGCCGGGCGCTTGATGGTGCTGCCGGAAGAAGGAAAAAGCGATGGCTGACCAAATGCAGTTGTTTGACACATCTGAGAAACAATCAAGTAATAACACAGGTAAAGCTAAACGGAAGTGGGAAAATGGTTTCCAGAGATGGAGCGACCGGCACAGTGCAGATGGTGGTAGCTCTTTTGGGTGCTGTGGATTCGGCAGTATGTGTGACTATTGCGATGATAATACGTATGGACGTCCGTGTGTCAGGTCGCTGAACGCAATGATACGCGAAAAGCGTCTGAAAATCGACTACGAAAAGACTGGTTATGTAGAAGCCTGGGAGGGGATTTTAGGCGATGGCTGAATACATCGAGCGAGAAGCGATAATGAAGTTCTCAATCCGGAAAGACCATTGCGACAAGGAGCGCGCGAACGAGCATTTTATCTTTGGCGTCGAGTCGGTTCTGGAATATGTAGAGAGTCTGCCTGCCGTTGACGTTGAAAAAATGTCAGACGGATACCACACTTTCGCAGACTTGTATGAACAAAGGCTCATTTTGTCTGCTGCTCTTGCCAAAAATAATCCGTATGCATGGAAAAGCAAGCGGCATGAGGACGGCAGCGTTCCTTTCGGCGGTGGATGGTTCATCATGGGTTTTGACACCGACGAAGGATGTTACACATACCACTATGAGTTAAAAGACTGGGATCTGTTTCAGTGCAAGGCGTTGGACAAAGGAAAGCCGTGGGACGGTCACACGTCAAAAGATGTCCGGAGATTGCTTTCAATTCCTGCCGCCGACGTTTGCCCCAACTGCGGCGCGCGGATGGACGGGGGTGCTGATAATGAGACTGATTGATGCCGATGATTTGGGCGTGGGGCGGTGTAGCAAAGATGTTCTCCCTGCGGCGTATTGTGCTGGTTGGAACGGCTTGCTTGGCCTGATCGAAAAAGCCCCCACCGTGGATGCCGTGCCGGTGACGCGGTGCAAAGACTGTGCCAGCACCAGAAAGAAGGACGACTACGAAAGCGTCTATCTTTGCGATGAGGTCTTAATCTGTACGAACTGTGAAGGTGGGTGGCAACCCGTTTGGCCTACTCATTTTTGCAGCTACGGTTGTCCAAGGGAGGAGCACGATGCCGAACCGAAAGAATAGACCGGGCGTTTTGCCCGGTGCGGAGGCCGCCAGCACACGCTGGTGGGCGTGGTATGACTGCGACGCCCGATGCCCGTGGCGGACGCCGAGCGGCTGCCGGGCGGATGCGCTGGGGCTGCAGCCCAGCGCGGCATACGGAACGAACTGCCGGAGACGGCAACGCCGGAGACGAAAGAAGGAGGAGTAGAAAGCGATGGCTAAGAGCAGCCCGAAAAATCATTCTTATGTCTATATTCCTGTGGATAAACTTGTGGCGATAATCAAAGAATCGTGTCCGCCTATTGGTTTTACTAGTGAAAACGGCTGTTTTGGCGCGGGCGAAGATTGCAAGAAATGCTGGCTCTCATGGCTCAAGGACGGTGAAGACGATGCCAAGCCGGAGACCGGCGACAATGGCGGACGTGCAGCGTACAAAAAATACGGCGACGGCGGATGCCTGCCGCGTGACGCTGGCGATCTTTTTTACAGCGCTTTTGGATAAAGAGGGCATGGACGCGGAGCAGCTCCAGCGCATCTGGAGAGAAGTAGAGGCCCTGAGCGAGAGCGTGCGCGACGGCTATGTATCAGCGCCCGACCTGATCCGCGTGCTGCGGGAAGAGTACGAGATCGACATCATAGGAGGATAAAGCAATGAACAGACTGGACACCCTGAAGGCCGCCGCTGAATGCGTGTGCGGCAGCCGAGAAGAAGACTACGGCAGCCCGGAGGACAACTTCGCCGTGATCGCGGCGCTGTGGACGGCATACACCGGCACGGCCGTAACGCCGAAGGACGTGGCCATGATGATGGCGCTGCTGAAGATCGCCCGCGCGAAAGCGGGCAGCAAGCCGGACACCTACGTCGATCTGGCTGGCTACGCAGCGTGCGGGGCGGAAATTTCGGCGCGTGAGCCGAAGCGGACCGCGAAGCGCGCAGATATCACGTCCGGCGCGGCCGGAGGCACAGAGACCGGGAAAACGGCATCCTGCGTGAAGCTGCAGCGCATGGACGGCTACTATCTGGTGGACGTGGACGGGAATGCGCACCGATTCACACTGTGGGAAACCGCGATGCAGTTTATCCGCGAGCACGCCGGTGAGCTGACGTGACGGCGGAGTTTGTGATCCCGACGAGGCTGCCGGGAATGAACGAATACACCCGCGCCTGCCGGCGGCACGCGCAGGTTGGCGCGAAGATGAAGCACAACAACCAGGAGATCGCCGCGTGGGCGATCAAGACGCAGCTGCGCGGGGTGAAGTTCGACCGGCCGGTAGAAATCACATACACGTTCTACGAATCGAACCGGCGGCGGGACAAGTCAAACGTCGCGGCGTTCGGTATCAAGGTGATCGAGGACGCGCTGGTGATGTGCGGGGTACTGAAGGACGACGGCTGGGCATACATACGGGCGTTTACGTCGCGCTTTGCACTGGACAAGGAAAAACCGCGCATCGTGGTGCGGATCACGGACGAATGCGGAAATGTGGGGTTGACACAGGGGTGATGCCATGATAAAATAAATTAGTTTATGCGCATGCGAATGGGTCTTGGTCTATCTGCGATTGTGCTTACTCAGGTCTTCGAGCGCGGCAATGATTGCCAGAAAAGCCGCCAGCGTGGCGATGGCGTTCTCGAGCCCGGTGATGAGCATTGCGATGGTATTGCCAGGCGGAATGGCTATAAAAATCGGCATTGTCAGCATGGTAAGTACCTCCTGTTCTGTTTCTTCCTTGGTTCCGTGGGGACGGTTTTCTGAGGTGGAAATTGAGCGAGATTTTCGCATGCGCATATACGTCAATAGTATACACCAATATTTTCCGCAAGTCAATACATATCGACGAAATTTAAACGCTTTGCCCGCTGGGATAGAAATCCCGGCGGGCTTTTTGTATGCTGTGAACATGGAGGTATGGGCATGGCGTATCAGGACTGGGACGCGATGAAAACCGAATATGTGACCACGAAGACCACATACTCGCGGCTTGCCGAGAAGTACGGGGTCAGCATCAGCCAGATCAAGATCGTCGCTGCACGTGATGGGTGGACAAAAGAGCGGAAAAAGTTCACCGCAGACGTACAACAAAAGGCGTACAAAAAGGCGTGTAACCACGAGGCCGACCGGCTCGCGCGTCTGATCACCGCCACCACGGGCGCGATCGACGTGGCGATGCGCGCGATCGGCGACGACGAGCAGTTTAACCGCTACCTGGTCGAGCGGCGCGAGAAGTATGCCGTGCCGGTGGCGGACGAGGCCGCCGAAGACGGAGAACTGCCGCCGGACGGGAAGCTGGTGACGGAGCGGCAGTGGATTGAGGAGCGCACGTACCAGAAGGTCGACACGAAGGCGCTGAAGGACCTGACGGGCGTGCTGAAGGACCTGACGGGGCTGGTGCGCGATCTGTACGGCATCCCGACGCAGGCGCAGGCCGAGGCGCAGCGCATCGCGGCCGAGCGGCTGGAGCTGGATCGCAAAAAGGCCGAGGAAGGCAGCACGGACACGCACGCGGAGCTGGAGATCGTGGGCCTGCCGGAGGAGTACAAGCGATGATACTGATCGATGCAAGCAAGATCAGCGACAAGCAGGACGCCTTCCTGCGCGACGAGCACCGGCACGTGGCCTATGGTGGCGCGCGCGGCGGCGGCAAGAGCTGGGCCGTGCGCACGAAGGCCAAGATCCTGGGCTGCACGTATCCCGGCATCAAGATGCTGATCGTCCGGCGCACGCTCGACGAGCTGCGCAACAACCACGTAAAATTTCTGACGCCGGAGCTCGCGGGCGTGGCGAAGTACAACCAGTCGACGAAGGAGTATAAATTTGCAAACGGCAGCACGCTGACGCTGGGATACTGCGACGCCGAGAAGGATCTGGGCCACTATCAGGGCGCGGAGTACGACGTGGCCTTTTTGGACGAGGCCGGGCAGCTGCAGCCGGAGTGGATCCGCGAGATCAACGCCTGCGTGCGAGGGACAAATGGCTACCCAAAGCGGACATACTACACGCTAAACCCCGGCGGGCCGGCGCACGGATACTTCAAGCGCCTGTTCGTGGACCGGCGCTTCGAAGATGCCGAGCGGCCGGAGGACTACAGCTTCATCCAGGCGCTGGTGACGGACAACCGCGCGCTGATGGAGGCGCAGCCGGAGTACATCGCCGAGCTGCGCAAGCTGCCGCCGAAGCTGCGCGCGGCATGGCTGGAAGGCTCGTGGGACATTTTCGAGGGGCAGTTTTTCGAGGACTTCCGCACGGAGCCGGATCTGATGGCGGCGCACGAGGCGGGCGTGGACGCGGACCCGGAGGAGCTGCGGGCACAGCACAGGTGGTGCCACGTGATCAAGCCCTTCGACCTCGCTGCCGGAGCGTGCCGGGGATGGCACATCCTGCGCAGCTACGACTTCGGCTACGGCAAGCCGTTTTCCTGCGCGTGGTGGGCGATGGACTATGACGGCGTGCTGTACCGCATCCTGGAGCTATACGGCTGCACGGAGACGCCGAACGAGGGCGTGAAGTGGTCGCCGGACGAGCAGTTCAAGCGCATCGCGGAGATCGAGGACACGCATCCGTGGCTGAAGGGCCGGAAGATCACGGGCGTGGCGGACCCGGCGATCTGGGACGCATCGCGCGGCGAGAGCATCGCGGACACGGCGGCGCGGTATCGCGTGTACTTCACGCCGGGCGACAACAAGCGCGTGCCGGGCTGGATGCAGTGCCACTACAGGCTGCAGTTCGACGCGCAGGGATATGCGCGGATGTACGTCTTCGACACGTGCGAGGCGTTCATCCGCACGGTGCCGCTGATGATGTACAGCCGGACGAACCCCGAGGATCTGGACACGACGCTGGAGGACCACGTCAGCGACGAGTGGCGGTATCTGTGTATGTCGCGGCCGGTGAAGCCGATGCTGGCCGCGGAGGAGGAGCCGGTGCTGGCAGATCCGCTGAATCAACTGCAGAAACCGGGGCGCTACGGCGCGATCTGGTGATAAAAACGGGAGGTAAGTATGGACGAAATTCGCATTCAGGGCGTGCAGCCGGGCACGGAGGCGCAGGTGCTCGGCGGGCAGGTGATGCCGCCAGAGGACGTGATCACGCGCGAGCAGCTGCAGGAATTTTCCCGCGTGCTGCATGAGTACAAGGTGGGCAAGGCCAGCACCGAGCGGCGCATGATTGCGGCCGAGCAGTGGTGGAAGCTGCACAACCAGCCGGAGGAAGAGAAGGCCGGTAACCAGCTGTATAGGGGCTTCCGAAGCCGGAGCTCGTGGCTGCACAACGTCATCGTGAACAAGCACGCGGACGCGGTGGAATCGTACCCCGAGCCGAACATTTTGCCGCGCGAGGAAGGCGACAAGCAGGAGGCGAAGATGCTATCGGCGATCGTGCCGTGCGTGCTGGAGCAGAACGCATTCGACGCGACGTGGAGCGACGCGATGTGGGCCAAGATGAAGTACGGCACGTGCGTGTACAAGATCACGTGGGACAGCGGCAAGCTCGGCGGCCTCGGCGACATCAGCATTGAGCGCGTGAACGTGCTCAACCTTTTCTGGGAGCCGGGCATCACGGACATCCAGAAGAGCCGGTATGTGTACCACACGGAGCTGATGGACAACGAGGCGCTTGAGGAGCAGTACCCCCAGCTGCGCGGGCAGCTCAAGGGCAACGACTTTTATGCGTCGAAGTTTTTGTACGACGACAATGTTCCGACCGACCGGAAGAGCACGGTGATCGACGTGTACTACCATCGCGGCGGCGTGCTGCACTACTGCAAGTACATCGGCGACATCGTGCTGTACGCGACGGAAAACGACCCGGAGTACCGCGAGCGGGGGCTGTACGATCACGGGCTTTACCCGTATGTTTTCGACTCGCTTTTCCCGGTCGAGGGCTCGCCGTGCGGCTACGGTTACGTGGATATCTGCCGCAACCCGCAGACTGCCATTGACAGCCTTGGCACGAGCCTCGTGCGCAACGCTGTGGTGGGCGCGACGCCGCGCTACTTCATGCGCGAGGACGGCAGCGTGAACGAGCAGGAGCTGCTGGACACGGAAAAACCGCTGGTGCACGTGGACGGCAACCTGGGTCAGGACAGCATCCGGCCGATCGACTACAACGCGCTGCCCGGGAACTACATCAACGTGTGGAGCACGATGGTGAACGAGCTGCGCGAGACCAGCGGCAACACGGACACGGCGACCGGCAGCGTGTCCTCCGGCGTGACGGCGGCGAGCGCCATCGCCGCGCTGCAGGAGGCAAGCGGCAAGGGCAGCCGGGACAGCACGCTGGCAGCATACCGCGCATACAGCAAGATCGTGAATTTGTGCATCGAGCTGATCCGGCAGTTTTACGACCTGCCGAGATCCTTCCGGATCGTGGGCGAGCTGGGCATGGAGCAGTTTGTATCCTACAGCAACCGGGGACTACAGCCGCAGGCGCAGGGCATGGCCTTCGGCGCGGATATGGGGATGCGGCTGCCGGTGTTCGACATCAAGGTGTCGGCGCAGAAGAAAAACGTCTACACCCGCGTGAGCCAGAACGAGCTGGCGCTGCAGTTTTTCCAGATGGGCTTCTTCAATCCGAGCATGACCGACCAGGCGCTGGCGTGCCTGGACATGATGGACTTTGACGGCAAGGACGGCGTGATGCAGAAGATCCAGCTCAACGGCGTGTTGGCGCAGCGGCTGCAGCAGTACCAGCAGCTGGCGCTGTCGCTGGCGCAGATCGCGCGGCCGGACATGGTGCAGGGCATCGCGGCGGACATGGGCATCGCCATGCCGGCACAGGCAGACGCAGGCGCAAGCGCCGCGCCGCAGATGCAGGAAAGCGACGAGATCTCCGGCATCAAGGCCGACGAGTACCCGATCGCCGCGAAGGCACGGGAGGCAAGCGCGAACGCTGCCCAGCCGGGCGGCGGAGCCGTGGTCAAGGGGGGCAGTAAGGCATGATCGAGATCGTGTACGACCGGATGCGGCTTCGGCTGGTGGCCGACGGACACGCGGGCTTTGCCGAGGCGGGGCAGGACATCGTATGCGCGGCGGTGACGATCCTTGTGTACACGCTGGCGGCCGCCGTGGGCAACATGGACGCCGCCGGGCAGGCCCGCGGCTCGAGCGTGGAGCTGGGCAGTGGGCACGCAGAGATCGTGTGCGCTGCATCGCCGCGATGGCGCGCGTGCGCGAAGATGATCTGCGACCAGATCTGCGCGGGCTTCGATATCCTGCGGCAGATGTACCCGGAGCGCGTGCGCTACGAGGTGCGCGGATAAAAAATTTTTCAGGCAGACGGGCCGAGGGATAGAGAAAGCCCTCGGCCTTTTTGTATGCTGGAGGTGCGAGGGTGCAGGGGCTTTCGCGTGTGTACCTCCTTTCTTTTCCCATTTTCCCATCTCCTTTTCTCTTGGCACCCACGCAGCGGGAGACTGCTGCGTGGGTATCTATGCCGCCGCGAGGCGCGCTGCAGCGATGGACTGCAAGTGCCGGTGCAACTCCGGCTGACGGCGACAGGGCCGTGACCTACCACAGATTTTTGACGGAGGCATCCTTATGCGATTTGATATCAAGGCACTGGCTATGCTGCATGGCCTGCAGGTGTTCGGCGGCGAAGGCGGCGCGGGTGGCGCGGCCGGAGGCTCTGCCGGAGCGGGCGCAGGCGCAGATGGTGCAGGTGCTGCGGGCGTAACGGCTCCCGACGCCGGGGAGCGCATCCTGACCGGGCTTGGTGTCCCGGCGGACAAGATCAGCAAGCGGTCGAAGGCGCGCGTATCGGCCATGCACCGTGACGACGGGGCAGCGGCAGAGGCGGCGCAGACGCAGGACGACGCTGCAAATGGCACCGATGACGGGCAGGGAATGCCGAAGCGCCTGACGTGGGACGAGATCATGGCAGATCCCGAGTACAACGAGCAGGCGCAGAAGATGATGCAGAAGCGGCTGGCAAAGTCGAAGAAGTCCGAGCAGGCGCTCAAGGACCTGACGCCGGCATTGGAGCTGATGGCGCGCAAGTACGGCATCGACGCAGAGGATATCTCCAAGCTGGACGTGCAGGCACTGAACAAGGCTGTGACCGAGGACAAGGCGTACTACGAGGAGCGGGCGGACGAGCTCGGCATCCCCGTCGAGGAGGCCATGCGTATCGACCAGCTGGAGCGGCGCAACAAGCTGCTGGAGCACCAGAACGATCAGACGCTTGAGCAGCGCAGACTGCAGGAGCATTTCGATGGGCTGGTGCAGCAGGCGGCAAAGCTGCAGGAGACGTATCCGGGCTTTGATCTGCAGACGGAGCTGGAGAACCCGGTCTTCGCGCGGCTGACCGCGCCGGGCAGCCTGATCAGCGTGGAGGACGCCTACTTTGCCGTGCACCGCAAGGAGATCCAGACGGCGGCGATGCAGGTGGCAGCGCAGAAGACCGCGCAGCAGATCAGCAACAGCATCCAGGCCGGGCAGCGCAGGCCGGCAGAGAACGGCAGCGCATCCCAGGCGGCATCCATTTCTGCCCCGACGACGATGTCGCGCGCGAGACGCGACGAGATCAAGCGCCGTATGAACATCGCAGCGGCGAACGGGGAGAAGCTCTATCCCGGCACGTTCTGACAACGTGCGGCGGCTCCTCCCGGACGAACGACATTTTCTGAAAGGGGAAGCTATTTTATGAAGACCATTCTTTATTCCATGCTCGGCCTGCAGCTTTTCGCGGACGCGGGCACGCTGGTCAACGCGACCGGCAACTACGTCAATGCCTCGACCGGCACGGTGACTGCCTTCTCCGGCACCAACACGCTTGCGCCGGAGCTCAAGACCTTCTACGACACCGAGCTGCTCGAAAACGCGCGTGCCGAGATGTTTTATGCCCAGTTCGGCAAAAAGCAGGCGCTGCCGAAGAACCACGGCGGCACCGTGGAGTGGCGCAAGTGGAACACCTTCGAGAAGGCCGGCAAGCTGACCGAAGGCGTGATCCCGACCGGCCAGAAGTTCGGCGTGACCAAGCTCGAGGGCAGCATTAACCAGTACGGCACGTACACCAGCATCACCGACCGTCTGGAGCTGCGCGCCTACGACGACGTGATCCTCGGCGCGACCGAGGAGATGGGCGCGAGTGCCGCAGAGACGCAGGAAAAGCTCATCCGCGACGCGCTGCTGACCAACACCAACGTTCTCTACTGCGACAACATCAGCGCGGCCGGCGCGTATATCTCCACGCCGACCTCCTGCGCCGAGATGGGCGCCGGCGGCGGCACGAGCGCTGCTGACGGCTACGCATACCTTACGCCGGACATGATCGCCAAGGCTGTGACCAAGATGAAGAAGGACCGCGTGCCGACCATCAACGGCAAGTATTACGCCGTGATCCATCCGTCCGTCGCCTACGACCTGCGCAAGTCCACCGAGTGGATCGAGGCGCACAAATACGCCCAGCCGGACGAGATCTACAACGGCGAGATCGGCGAGCTGCACGGCGTGCGCTTCATCGAGAACACCTTCGCGCCCGTCCTGACCGGCACGGGCTACAAGAACAAGAGCGAAGGCGCAACCTACGCGACCTACTTCTTCGGCAAGGACGCCTTCGGCATCATCGATCCGGAGGGCGGCGCGCTGGAGATGATCGTGCACGACAAGTCCGAGATCGGCGGCCCGCTCAACCAGTTCAGCACCATCGGCTACAAGTTTGAAACCAACGGCGCGACCGTGCTGTACACCGAGCGCCTGCTGCGCGTGATGAGCACGTCTGCTTACAGCGCGACGGACGCCGCCAACTGAGGCAAAACCAATACGGCCGGAGGCGCTGCGGCGTCTCCGGCTGATGTGAGAAAGGAGCGTACCCATGGCAACCGAAAAAAAGACTGAGGCTGCGGCTGAAAAGCTGCCGGATCCGTATGAGCTGGAGGAGATCTTCATCCCGCGCGCAGGCGCGAAGGAAGACCCGAACCTGTTCGTGAGCGTCAACGGAAAGAATTTTTTGATTCCGAAGGGCAAGAAGTCCAAGGTGCCGCGCTACATCGCCGACGAGATCCGCCGGTCTGAGCGCGCGCGGGACGCCTTCGAGGCGTTCGTGGACGAAGCGACGGCGGCCGCACAGCAGGCGGAGTAAACCCACGGGAGGCGGAAATCACGCCTCCCTTTTTCAGTATAAGGAGCAGAGACTATGACGATTTCGGACGCGATCACGATGGTGGACGCCCTGCGGCCAAACCAGTATTCGCAGGACATAAAGATCCGGTGGCTGTCGCGCCTTGACGGGATGATCTGGCAAGAGGTGATCCGCACGCACGAGGGCGGCACGGAGACGTTCGACGGCTACGACAGTTCGTCGATGGGCGACACGGAGCTGCTCGTCGGGAGCCCGTATGACGAGGACGTGTACAACAACTACCTGCAGGCCATGATCGACCGCGAAAACGGCGAGGCGGGCAAATACAGCCAGAGCATCACGCTGTTCAACGCGGCATTCTCGCGCTGGCGCAACTGGTATAACCGCGCGCACATGGCGGAGGACCCCGGAGCATTCCGGTTTTGATGGAGGGATGACAGATGCCGACATATCCGACGATTCAGGAAACGGCACGCTCGCAGCAGGTGACGGATACCTTCGGCGGCTACAACCACAACCTCAAGATCCCCGAGGGGGAATTCTACGAGATGGAGAATCTGTGCGGTGACGATTATCCGCTGCTGGCGACAAGAAAGCAGCGAAATACGCTGCAGGTTTCGGCCGAAAATCTGCAGGCGATGGTATCAAAAGGGGATAAGCTCTACTACATCGCGGGATATGACCCCACGACAAAGACCTGCGGCTTCTATGCCGACGACGAGAAAGTCATGGATCTGGAATACGCCGGCGGCTTGAAGCGGTTCGTGAGTATGGGCGCATACCTGCTCATCTGGCCGGACAAGGTGTGGTACAACACGGCCGACGGCACGCACGGGAATATGGAAAAGATGTTTTCCGCTGCGGCTGGGACGTATCTTGACCACAACCTGACATCCAGCTCAGGACCGGATGGGCAGGAGGTCTACGACATCTATGTATTGTGGTATATTCGCCCGTGCAGCCGGGACGGGAAAATCGTATACACGACAGGCGCGAACTATGGCGAGAAACGCGTCGTGGTTGTCGACGGAATCGAATACCACTATTTGAACTTCGTGAAGCCGAAAGAGCCCAAAAATGGCGATGCATACATCGACCGCGAGACGAGGACGCCCTACATATATAACGACATTTCGAAAGACTGGAGCGCGCAGGATGTGCCGGTGATGTGGCTGGAATGCAAAGGCATCGGAAGCGCTTTTGCTCCCGGAGACTGTATCAGGGTATCCGGCATTGACCCCGGCACGTACTCCGGCCTGAATGTCGGAGACAACCCGTCGGACGGCGTATACCGCGAGGTGCTCGTCACCGGAGAAAACTACATCGTTTTGGACGCTTACGCGCCCGCGGAAGCGCATGGAATTATGAACGACACGCCGCCTGCAGAAGGGTATGTCAAGGCGGCGATGGACATCCCGGATATGGACTACGTCATCGAGGCGCAGAACCGCCTCTGGGGCTGCAAGTACGGCACGGTGAACGGGAAGCTCGTCAACGAGATCTACGCGAGCGCGCTTGGGCGCTTCGACGTGTGGCGCAAATATGCAGGCGTGAGCACGGACAGTTACGCTGCGTCGGTCGGGTCTGACGGCCGCTGGACGGGTGCCGTGAATTATCAGGGCTGCCCGCTGTTTTTCAAAGAGGACCGGATGCACAAGGTGTATGTGTCCGCGAGCGGCGCACACAGGATTCAGGAGTACACGATGCGCGGCGTGCAGCCGGGGGGCGCAAAGAGCCTCGCGGTGGTCAACGGTGTGCTGTTTTACAAGGCGCGCGACTGCGTGTGCGCTTACGACGGAAGCGGCGCGCCGACGGACGTGAGCGAGAAACTGAATCTGAATTCGCTTTCGCGGCCGGGCAGCACGACAAGCATCGCGGCGGCGTATCGCGACAAGTATTATCTCTACCTGCAGATGAATACGCCTCCGGGAAGCCGACTGCTCGTTCTGGACACACGGCGCGGGGCGTGGTACCGCGAGAACCTGCCGATCGGCAGCATTATCGACTTCACGGAATTTATGGGCTCGCTGCTGTGCGCGGCCGGCGGCATCGAGGAGATCGCGCACGACAACCAGGTATCCGAACTGATCGGCACGGAAGAAGGCAATGTGGCATGGAGCTGTGAGACGGGGCTGATTGGTTACAGCACGGTGGAGCAGAAATACGTCAGCCGGTTCAATATCCGCATGAGCCTCGCGCGGGATGCGTACATGGATGTGCTCGTGCAGTATGACTCCGACGGTGTGTGGCACAACCAGGGCCGCATCCAGGGCGTGGGAACGCGCACGTTCATGCTGCCAGTGCGGCCGAGGCGCTGCGACCACTTCCGCATCCGGCTCGAGGGCAGTGGGGACGTGCGCATCTACAGCTTCGCAAAGATATTCGAGGCGGGGAGCGATGTGTATGCTGACATTTGATTACCCGCAGACGTATGCAGTGACCGGCAGCGCAGGGGAGCAGCTTGCCCAGCTGCGCTCGTACATCTGGCAGCTCGTGGACGTGCTCAACCAGGTAGGCGACGCGAACGAGGCCGGAATCGGCGCTGCAGATACTGCAGCGCTCCGTACAGAGCTGGAAAAGCTGCGAAAGGCGCTGCGGGATCTGGAAGCAAAGAGCGGGCATGGCCTTCCGAGCGGAGGGACGACCGGGCAAACGCTGACAAAGCTGTCCGACAGCGACTATGACACGGGCTGGCGCACTCCGGCCGGCGGCGGAAGCGGCGGAGGCGTAGACTACGTAACCGAACAGGGCACGACCGGGAAGTGGACGTGGCGCAAATGGGCGTCCGGCATCGCTGAGATGTGGGCAACGTTTGGGACGGACAAACTGGCAATGGAAACGCAGACATGGGGCGCACTGTATACCGCATCGTGGATGGGCCTCGCGGTAAATAAGGAAGCGCGTGAGTACCCGTTTGCTTTTGTCGAAAACCCGGTCGTGTCGGCGACGCCAACGGTCTGGAGCGGCAACGTATGGCTTGCCACGAATACCGAAAACGACACAGGTACGCGGCTGACGCATGCCCCGGCGTATCAGTGCGTGAGGGCATCCGACGCAACGGTTAATAACCCGCAGATCAGCTACTACGTCGTGGGCAAGTACAAGTAAAGGAGGCAACGCATGGCAAAGAAAAATTATAACGGTGTCGAGTTTGACGACAGCGTGGATTATACCGCGCTCATTGATAAGGCTGCTGCTGCCGGGAACAACGAGAAGGCAGCCGTCCTGGAACGAAAGCGCAACGCGAAGATCCAGTCCGGCGGCATGGACTACGAGACGACAAACCAATACGCGCAGTACCTGCCGAAGGTGGACACGCCGTATGACACACAGACGGACTACGCCGCCCTGATGGGGAAGGCTGCGGCCTCAGGAGACTACACGAGCGCGGCCCGGTACGAAAAGCAGCGTAACGCGAAAATCAAGGGCGAGGGTCTGGACTATGAGACGAGCGATTACTACTCGAAGTACCTGCCCGAGAACCGGTATACCTACGACCCGAGCAAGAACGACGCATACCAGCGCGCGAACGATCAGGCGACTGAGATCTACGACAAGATCATGAACCGCGGGGAGTTCTCGTATGACGTGAACAAGGACAAGCTCTACCAGCAGTACCGCGATCTGTACGCGCAGATGGGGCGCGGCGCGATGGAGGACACCATGGGGCAGGCGGCGGCGCTGACCGGAGGCTACGGAAGCACATACAGCCAGAACGCCGGGCAGCAGGCGTACAATGCCTACCTGCAGAAGCTCAACGAGGTCGTGCCTGAGCTGTATGATGCAGCCTACAACCGCTACAACCAGGAAGGCCAGAACCTGATGAACCTCTACACCATGGCGCGCAGTAACGCCGACAACGCTTACGAGCGAGACTACAACCAGTGGTACAACCGGCTGCAGCTCGAGCGCAGCGACGAGGACACGACCTACAACCGCCAGCAAACCGAGGAGCAGAAGAAGCTCGTGCAGGATGAGACGGACTATGAGCGCAAGCAGAACGCATGGAGCCGTCTGTCGTCGCTCATCACAACGACCGGGTACCAGCCGACGAACGATGAGCTGGCGGCGGCAGGTATGTCTGCCAACGAGGCGGCGTATCTTCGGCAGTATTACCAGCAGCAGAAGGCAGCAGCGTCAAATAAGAGTGGGGGGTCGGGCGGCGGAAGCAGAAGAAGCAGGAGCAGAAGCGGGAGCGGATACGGAGGCGGCGGAACGCAGCCGGGGAAGACGGATTCACCGTCTCCGTATGCACACAAGCCCGGCAGCGGGATTACGCACAACGACATCGACATCACGGACGCGAGCGCAGTAGAATCCGCTGCGGCCGTGGCGGGCAGAGTGAAAGAGATGATCAAGGAAGGCGTACCGATCGCGGACGTGAATGCATTCATCCGCAGCGCGTCGGAAAACGGCCTAATCTCGGACGACAGCGCCATCAGGCTGAGATACATGAATAACTCCAGGAAGTGAGGGGCACATAGATGACAGTCAAGAAAGCAGCAATCTCCATTGGCGATTGGCTCAAGAGCACGGGATTCTCCGCCGAGAAAACGCTTGCTTCGGCGCAGGAGCAGCGGAAAAACCTGCTGCAGCAGATGGACAACGCGAATGCATCGTATCTAACCGGCGAGAATCGCGGCGCGCTGCAGAACGCATTCAGCAACTATCAGGCGACCATGAATGTGCTTCGCGGTGCCGGCTATGACACCGGAAATGACGTCGACGTTCTGCGCAGAGCCGTGCACTCGTCCTTCGACTTCCAGAACCAGTTCAAGGATGAAAACGACTTCAACGTGTCGTATGCCTACCCGAAGAAATACAAGGGCAAGACCCGCACGGACGTGAATGCGGCGCTCACGCAGCTCAAGAACACGCCGGGGGCCGAGGCGGAATATGACTGGCTGAACAAGAACCAGATGAATTACTGGTCTGCGGACGAGCTGAAGGCGCAGATCGGCGCGTGGCAGAACGAGATTTCCGGCATCGAACGGCAGCGCCGGAATATGCCGCGCATGGCAGCTGGGAGCACAGACGCAGACTATGCCAAGCGGCAGCAGGAGGCGCTCGCGCTCTCGGGGCAGATCGATGAGCGAAAAGCGAAGATCGGGAAAGCGCAGAGCCTGCTCACGCGGAAGACCTACGATGACGAGATCAGCAAGTGGGACACGCAGATGCAGAGGGCGCTCTCTGACTACAGCAAGGCGCTGAGTGTGAGCGAGAGCGCGAACACGGAGATGGCGATGGCCGGAAACTCCGCATTTGTCGTGCAAAACAGCGACTACGCCAAAAACGCGCGCAACACGGTGCGCAGCTTCGAGCAGCAGCTTCGTGATTACGGCTACAGTGACCAGCAGATCAACGGCATCCGTAACTACGCGCTCACGCAGCAGCACGCAAACGAGGCTGCGGAAATGGCACAGCAGGTCGCACAGGAGGCCAAGGAGCATCCGTGGCTTTCTTCCGCCATGTCTGTCGGGACAAATATGATGGCCGGAGCGGGTGCGCTCGACATCGCGGCACAGAATGCGCTGAACGGGACAGACCCGTTCACGGGCGAAAAAATGGCCGTCGACCGTTATACGAAATCCATGGTGCCGAGCACGGTGACAAACACCATCCGCGGGAGCGTTTCCGAGGATATGAGCGGCATAGGGTCGTTTTTGTACAACACCGGCATGAGCATGGCGGACAGCCTGGCAACGCTGGCCATCGGCGGCGCGACCGGCCTGCACGGCGCGGCGGATGTGATCCTCGGCGGCGCGGCGGCATCTCAGGCAATCACGGATGCGTATGACCGCGGTGCTTCTGACTCGCAGGCCATGTCGGTCGGCCTGCTCTACGGAACGGCCGAGGCGCTGTTTGAGCACATCAGCCTGGGTAAGCTGCGCACGTTCCATACGTCGGCGGCCGCCGGGAAGAAGACCGCGAAGACGCTGGTTAAGGATATGCTCAAGCAGAGCTTTGTGGAAGGCAGCGAGGAAGTTTGCACGGACATCGCAAACGTCATCTCCGACGCGATCGTGATGGCCGACAAGAGCGAGATCAACCAGACGATTGCCGCCTATCAGGCAGACGGCATGAGCGAGGACGAGGCGACGCGCAGGGCGTGGCTTGACTGGCTCGGCCAGACGGCGCAGGACTTTGCCGGAGGCATGATCTCCGGCGGCGTAATGACCGGCGGTGACATGGCGCTCAACGCCGGGATGCGAAGCGCGAATTACCGCGAGGCCGGCCGGCAGATCACGGCCAACGAATATGCGGACATCCTCCGCCACGCTGCAGAGGAAAGCGGCGACGAAAACCTCCGGAAGCTGGCCGGGAAGAAGCAGACAAACCGCAGCACCGGCAAGCTCTACGAGGCGACACAGGAAGCAAATCTCACGCAGGCGGTCTCTGACCGCCTGGGTGCGCTCGGCACGCCAGAAAACGACGTGCAGGAGCTGACCGGCCTCGTGGTAAAGCAGATCAAGGGGCAGGAGCTGACGGGCAAGGAACAGCGGAAATTTGACGCCAGCAAGCAGGCGCAGCGCGCGGCAAACGAGTATGCGTCCCTGTTCACGCGGGATGCAGACCGGACAACGAACGCATGGGCGCGCAGCCATATGCGTGACGCAGCCGAGCTGGAGCGCAACGCGATCTATGGCGGGGCTCGCAAGACTGACGCAGGGCAGACGAAGGCGCATCAGGCGGAGAAAAACGCCGAGGTGCAGGTAAACGGTGAGACAGCGCAGGTGCAGGCGCTCCGATATGACCAGGAGAGCGGCAGCGTGGAGCTGTCCGTGAAGGCCAAAAACGGCGATGTGCAGCGTGTTTCCGTGAAGGACGCCAAGCTGCCGGAGGGGATGCGCCTGCTCGCCGAGAGCGCGGAAAAATACGGCGAGACCGCGCCGCAGATGTACGCCAACTACCAGAACGGGCAGGACGTGGAGCGCTACGCCAGCGCCTACGAGGTGGCATACTCTTACGGCCGTGCGGGCGTGAAAAACTACGCTGTGCTCGAGAACAGCGGCGCAGCATCGTATCTGACACCGGAGCAGCGGAAATTTGCCTACGAGACCGGACTCGCCGCGGCGCGCAGGGAATCTGACGCAAAGAGCGCGGCGGCCAAGAGCAGCGAAATTCAGGCCGGCAGCGTGACGCTGGAAGGCGGAAAGCTCGGAAACGTGACGCTCGCCGCTGTGAACACGGCCGGCCTGACGCGCAAGCAGACGGCGTCGATCGACGTGGCACGCAAGGTGGCCGAGGCAACCGGCGTGAACGTCGTGTTCTTTGAATCTCGTTCGGATGAGAGTGGGCGCTATATCGGCATGAACGGCGCATACCGCGATGGCACGATCTATCTGGACGTCAACGCAGGGAAAAACAACGTGGGCACCGGCGAGACGGCCGTCCTGAAGACGATGTCGCACGAGCTGACGCACTTCATCCAGCAAAACAGCGGCCAGTATGAGGCGCTGAAGGAATTCGTGGCGAACCATGTGCTTGAGAGCGGCGACAGCATCGAGCGCCTCGCCCAGCAGAAGCTCGACAACGACTCGACCGGCGAGCTGACGATGGACGGCGCGATGGACGAGGTCGTGGCCGATGCGTGCGAGATGATGCTGCGCAACACCGAGGCCGTGCAGCGGCTGGCGAATGAGAACCGCAGCCTTGCCGAGAAGATCCGCTACTGGATCGGCGACTTCGTGAAGAAACTGCGTGATGCGTTCAAGGGAGACCGCGCGACGCACGACGAGGCCAGAGCCATGCTCGACCGCATGGTGGAGCTGCAGAAGCTCTGGGACGATGCGCTGGTGGACGCGGCGAAGACGAGGGCTGCAAAAGAAAACGCCGCTGATCATGGCGACGTGCAGCATTCCATCCGCGAGGAATTCTCTGACGAGATTGATGAGTGGGCGCGGAGCGGTATGCGCGAGAATGAACAGTTTGTTCTCGGAAGCACCGGCCCCGTACTGCAGGGCCTCGGCGCAATCGAGAGCGACATCTTCATGAACGGTGACAAGATTAAAAAGATCTTGACAGACCACCCGGAGATGACGCTTGCGGAAATCAAGAAGATCCCTAAAATTCTGGAGGATCCTGCGATTGTCCTAAAAAGCAAGACAAGGAAAAATAGCATTGTAGTATTTGGAACATACAAGGCGGTAAACCAAAAGCCTTTCCTTGCTTCTATGGACCTCAGGCCAATGGAGCGTGGCTTTGCCATTGACGATATGCAGAAGGTCACCAGCGCCTATACGAAAACAGAGACGTTGAGGAAAACAGCAGAAGAAAACGGGCGGGATTTTCTCCTCAGCAGCGAGGTGCTATTTGCGGATAAAAAAAGAACCGCTTCGGTTCTTCGACCCATGGGCATCTACGCGCCCATGGAACTTCTCCGCAGCGGTTATGTAGGTAGTATAACCTACCGAGGAGGAAAAGTCAACATCGAAGGGGTGCCGTTTTCTTCCGTTTTCCGCGAAAACGGGGCTGATGGTGCGCAGTTCTCCCTCCGCGAACCGGTGGAGCAGGTGCGCGATCTTGTCGCCGTGCATGGCCTGACAGAGCAGAACCTGCGGGGCGCGCTTGCGCTCGGCGGATTGCCGATGCCGAGTATCGCGGTCGTAAAAGCTGCGCAAGGGCACAGCAAGTACGGCCCAATTTCCATGGTGTTCGGCAGGGAGAGCATTGACCCGCAGGTTGACCCCAGGAACAAAATCTACGGCGGGGATGCCTACACGCCGACGGCACCGGCGGTGGAATATCCGGTGAACTACGACCGGATGCGGACCGTCGAAAAACGGCTCGCCAGACTGAGCGGGAAGATCGTGGGCGGCGTATTCCGAAACGACAGCGCCCTGCGGCGTGCAGGCGTCGGTGAAGAGAGCGGTATGAGCGCGTCGGAGCTGGCGGACAAGCTCTCGCGGGACGACAGCGTGCGCGCGGCCTATCTGGCCGATCGTGGGGAAACGCTCGAGCCGGTCATGCAGGCAAAGGAATTCAACCGATACGGCAATGACGCGCTGGCGAAACTGGTGCAGAAAATCGGCGTGCAGGAGCTCGCCCACGTTGAAGCGGACATGGAAACCGGGGACTATCAGTCTGCGCGAGAGATCGAAGACACGGTGCGCCAGATTATCCGCGACAGCTACGAGGAACAGCATCGCAGATTTCTGGACCGAAAGCCGGAACTGAAGGAAAAGCGGCTTGACCACTTCATGGATAACAATGTCCATACTTCCACGGTTGAGAATTTCATCCGAGATGCGTGGGCGTTTTACGAAGATCAGGGCGCTACAGCGGACGAAGTAGACCGATTGGCTACCAGCGACAAATTGCACGAGGCGACGGATACTGAGGACGTGAAGGCATGGCTGCTGCCACAGCTGAAATCTGTTTTTGGCGAGCCCGGCATTTACAACGGGAAGGAGCGCTATACCGCCTCTGGAGACAGACGCAGCTTTTCGCAGCTGCATTGGGAATACACGCTTGAGAACATTGTGAGTGCGATGGCGGAAACCCAGAAGGAGCGCGGCGGCCAGACGTGGGGGACGTCGGCAGGAGCTATGCAGGCTGTCAGTGCCGAGGACTTTTCCAGCATTGATGAAGTGAAGGCCGCGAGCGGCAGGCTCGGCAAAGCGGAAGGCGAGCAGTATGAAGCGGCGAAGAATGCTGTTGAAAACCTGATCGATCAAGCGACACGCACCGTTATGCGAGAGACGCGGCCGCACGCCGACAATTCGTTCGATGAAAGAGAAATTATCGGCGATGTTATGATGGAAGCGGCGAAGGGCAAGCGGACGGCGCGAGCCATTCAGCAGGCTTTTGCGAAAGAGGGATATTCGGTCAGTGAAGAAACTGCTCGCCGGATTCAAGAAGTGTATAAGGCGGCGGCTGCACTTCCGACGGAATATTTTGAGGCGAAGCCGCAGAGAGCGGTCGGCTTTGACGAGGTGCAAGTGGCCATTGTGCCGGACAACATCAACTCCGAGCTGAAAGAGCAGCTTGAAAATATGGGAGTGCCGGTGCAAGTGTACCGCGCTGGTGACGAGGAGCAGCGTCTGCAGATACTGAACTCGGATAAATCGTGGCAGTTTTCCGAGCGCGACGACACGCGAACAGACCGCGACGTGCTCTCCGATGCTGCGGACGGCGACGCGGCAAACGTGCGCGAGTTGGAGATGCTGCGCGAGTACCGGGAGAAACTGCAGAAATACAGCTCGCTCACACGGAGGCTGGAGCAGCAGCGCGATCTTGCACAGAACGCGGAAAGCAAGGAGGAGCGCCTGAAGGCGAGAAACCGCGCGGACAACCTGGCTGCGCAGGTGAGCCGAGCGGACGCGCAGCTCACGCGGATGCAGAACGCGAAACCGCTGCGCGAGCTGGTGGCGCGCGAGCTGAAGACGCGCGACAGCCTGGCCAAGGAAAACGCCATGCTGCGCGACCGCGTGGAGTATTGGCGTGGGCAGACGCGTCGCACGGCAGAGGCAACCACAGACCCGAAAGCCGTGCGGGAAGCCGCGAAGGATATCATCAAGCAAACAGGCAGCAGCATCGACGCGGACGAGGTCACAGGAAGACTGCAGGAGCTGTACGACGGCATTGCCCGCGCGACGAGCGAGAACGGTTTGAGCCAGGAGGATATCTGGAAGCACGCGTATGATCTTGCACACGACATTTTGAACGACGTGACTGCCGTTGACGACACGATGTACCGCGAGTATGAAGACCTGCGGAAGTATTTCAAGGGTCAGCAGCTCGTCGTGTCCGCGGCTGACCGCGGGGAAATTCCGGACTTCGGAGATTTCCGGCGGAGGAACATGGGCCGAATGCGGCTGAAAAACGGCGAGCGGACGAACGTTGACCAGGTTTACGCAGAGCTGAGTGAGCTGTACCCTGAATTTTTTGACCAGAACCGCGAGAGCCAGCCGAGCGACCAGCTCTACCGCATTGCCGATGTGCTGGACGCGGTGTACTCCGTGAACGAGTACAACCCGAACGCGCAGTATATGCGCGAAGCGACGCAGAGTGTGAGCAACGAGATCCTTGAGCAGTTTTTCGACCTGCCGCAGCAGAGAACGTTTGCCGACCGGCAGGCCAAGAAGGACGAACAGCAGAAGACGCACTACCTCAACCAGATCAACGAGCTGCGCAAGGCCAATGACACACGCATCGCGGAGTTGCGGGCGCAGAACCGCAAACGGCTGCAGGAAGCCGTGGCAAGAGAGCGCGAGAAACGCGACGAGCAGATCGCGCGGCTAAAAGACAGGAACGCGGAAGATAAGGCGCGCCGCGAGGAAAGCGCGGCTGTGGCGAAATACCGCCCGCGCATCGAGCAGAAGGCGAAGCGCCTGAGCGATTGGCTGCTGAAAAACAGCGACAAGGAACACATCCCGGAGCCGTTGAAGCTGGCGGTAGGCGAGTTCCTGGAATCCATCGACTTTACGAGTAAGAGGGCGCTGGACGGCGGCGCGCTGACGAAAAAGGACATTCGGCGTTCGCTCCGGTATACTGACCGGATGCAGAAGCTGCTGGACAGCCTGCGCGGGCAGAACGATGACGGGACGAACGACCTCGGACTGTATCTGGACATCCCGGATGGATTCCTCGAGGAGATGCAGAAGCACATCAACACTGCGTCCGACATCGTCAGCCAGAACCCAGGCGAGAACGTTGTAAACCGGATGAGCGGAGAGCAACTGCAGCAGCTCGACCAGATGCTCACGATCCTGACGCGCAGCATCCAAAACGCGAACAAGCTCAAGGCCAACGCGCACTTTGAGACCGCGCGGCAGGCGGCGCAGGCGACGGTGTTGGAGCTCGACCGGCTGGGGCAGGCCAAAGGAAGAACGAAGGCCGGAGAAAAGGCGGCCGGTTTCTTCAACTGGGAGAACACGACGCCGTACTATGCTTTCCAGCGCTTCGGCGAGGGCGGCAAGGCGATATTCGAGGCGCTTTCCGACGGCTGGGACAAGATGGCCTTCAACACGAAGGCGGTCATGGACTTCACGGAGCAGACCTACACGCCGAAGGAAGTGAAGGCGTGGGCAAAGGAAACGCACACGTTTAAGCTCGAGAGCGGCGAGAGCGTGAGGATGACGACCGCACAGATGATGGCGTTCTACTGCCTGTCGAAGCGCGAGCAGGCCGCCGGCCATCTGCTCGGCGGCGGTATGCGCGTGGAGGACATCCAGAACAGCGGGCGCAAGGAAAACGTCAAGCAGCCGGATCCGTTCCTGCTGACGCAGGAGGACATCGCCGCGATCAATGGCGCGCTTACCAAGCGCCAGCGCGAGGTGGCGGACAAACTGCAGAAGTACATGAACGATCAGGGCGGCGCGTGGGGCAACCGTGTGTCGATGGAGCGCTTCGGATACCGCGCGTTCACGGAGGAGAACTACTTCCCCATCGAGACGATGGACTCCAACCGCGACGCGAAAGACCCTGGCGCGAAAGAGAATGACATGTTCCGCCTGCTGAATATGTCCGCGACGAAGAGCCTCGTCTACAAGGCAAACAACGCGCTCGTTGTACGCGACATCTTCGACGTGTTCAGCAACCACATGGCGGACATGGCAAAGTATGACGCGCTGGCGCTGCCGATCCTCGACGCGATGAAGTGGTACAACTACCGCGAGAAGCAGAAGCTCGAGAACGGCCACGTGCTCACGACGACGGTACAGCGGTCGATTGAAAAGGCATACGGCATGGATGCCAACAAGTATTTCACGACGTTCATCAAAGACCTGAACGGCGTGAACGAAGGCGGCCGCGGGGAGGGCTTCGCAAAGAAGATGCTCTCCAACTACAAGGTGGCGGCCGTGGCTGCGAACCTGCGCGTGGCGCTGCTGCAGCCGACGGCGTATGTGCGTGCGGTCGGTGTGATGAGCCCGAAGTATCTCGCAAAGGCGTTTACGGAGGGAAAGAGCGCCTACAAAGAAGCGGAGGCGAACAGCGGCATCGCGCTGTGGAAGCACATGGGCTTCTACGACACGAACATCGGCATGAACATCCGCGACCAGATCAAGAACGCCGGAACATGGAAGGACTCGACGGTCGAATTCCTCATGAAGGGCGCGGAATGGGGCGACCGGCTGACGTGGGGCCGTTTGTGGAACGCCTGCAAGGCGGAGGTAAGGGACAAGCAGAAGCTGACCGGCGACGCGCTGCTGAAGGCGACGGCCGAACGCTTCCGCGAGGTCGTCTACTCGACGCAGGTGGTGGACAGCACGATGACGCGCAGCCAGGCGATGCGCGGGAAGAGCGTGTACGGCTCCATCTCGACGGCCTTCATGTCAGAGCCGACGCTGTCGTACAACCTCGTGCTCAAGGCGTACACGGACTACACGACGGAGCTGCGCACGACCGGAGACAAGAAAAAGGCGTGGAACAACGCCAAGGGCAAGGTCGCGTGGGCGCTGGCAACCTACCTTGTGTCTGCGGCCGCCTCCGGCCTTGTAGAATCTGCTGTGGACGCTTGCCGCGACGACGATGAGTACGCCACGTGGCTGGAGAAGTACCTGAACGCGCTGATTGGCGCAAACTATGAAGAGGGCAAGTTTTCCGGCGTCCGCCCGTTTGACAACAACCTGTTCAGCGACGTGGACATTCTCTCGAAGCTGCCGATCCTCAAGGATTTCATGTCCATGATCTCCGGGTACGGGAACGACCGGATGGACACGGAATGGATCAGCAACCTGATCGACGCATATCGGATCTGGGACGAGACAATCAAGCTGGCGACCGGGAAACTGGATAAGCCGACGGACGTGACGTACAACGGCAACATGACGCTGTACGGAAAGATCTACAAGACACTCAAGGCCGTTTCGCAGGCGACCGGCCTGCCGATCAGCGCGGCGAGCCGCGAGGTTGTAACGCTCTGGAACACCATCGCCGGAGCTGTCGGCAAGGGTGACGAGTGGACGATCCATACCTATGACTCCGGGCCGGAGAGCCAGATCAAGTACGGCCTGATGGACGGTTACCTCACGCGCGAAGAGGCGCAGCAGCTGCTGGTCGAAAAAGGGCTCGCGGACAACGAGGATGATGCGTACTGGAAGGTTGACAAGTGGGAGACCGGCGAAGGAAAGTACGATGAGGCGCTCGCTGCGGTGCTCAGCGGCGACAAGGCCGCCTTCGATGCGCAGGCCAAGGAGCTGAAAGAGCACGGCATCGGCGAGAAACAGCTGCAGTCTGCGGTACGATCGCAGGCGAAGGAGTGGTACGTCGGCGACGACAACGGAAAGCGCTCGATCACGAAGGAGCAAGCGCTGAAGATCCTGCAGCAGTACGGAGGGAAAGACGCCGACGAGGCGCAGAAGCTGGTGCAGAAGTGGACGTGCGAGGTCGTGACCGGCACGGACTACGACGACATCAAGGATCTGTATCTCGACGGGAAGCTCACGCGGTCTCGCGCGGTAGATATGCTGACGCGCTACGGCGGGATGAAGCAGGAGGACGCGCAGAACAAGATCGACACGGCGGACTTTGTGAAGGCACATCCGGAATGCGACGGCATCAGCGTTGAGGCCGTGCAGAAGTACAACGAGCAGGCGAAACCGGCCGGTCTGGACGCGGGGACGTTCTGGGAAGCGTATCAGTTTAAGAACGACGCAAGGACGACGCGCGACAGCAACGGCAAGGCCATCAGCGGTCAGGGAGCAATGGACAAGGTCGCCGCATACATCGACGGTCTGAACATCAGCAGAGAGCAGAAAAACGCGCTGTTCCTGTGCTTCTACAGCCAGAAATCGCTCGGGAAGATCCGCTGGAGCAATTAAATCTGCGGGAGGGATAGAAATATCCCTCCCATTTTTATATTGTAGAATCAATGGAAGGAGGCCACTGTATGACTATCACAATCGCAGACGGGCGCGGAGCACTGTGGCAGTGGGATACCGGGCGGCGCTTGCGCGTGGGCAGCGGCGTGGAGCAGATCCACTATCAAAATCGCGCGCTTGGCGGCAGCGTGGACGTGGACGTCGGCACAGACGGCACGGCCATCATCCCGGACGAGCTGCTGCAGGATTGCCACACGCTGACGGCCTACGCCTACGTCACCGACGACACCGGCGCGTACACGATGGTGCAGCAGGACTTTGCAGTGCACAAGCGGGCGAAGCCTGCCGGGTATGTATACACCCCGACAGACCAGATGACGTTGCGGACGATCCAGCGTCAGATCGGCGACCTTGCCGGCCTGACGACGGAGGCAAAGGACACGCT
>ERZ1106951.646-NODE-646-length-34313-cov-2.973378_pt1 | contig 34313 bp, 29 predicted proteins | sample MGYA00403676_ERZ1106951 | MGnify/ENA primary metagenome ERZ1106951 (study PRJEB35170, sample SAMEA104062398) | human gut metagenome | biome: human gut; feature: human-associated habitat; material: faeces | place: Denmark | collected 2012-04-23 ...
ATGGATATTGCCCTTGATGATTTAGAGAATCTCTAAATCATCAGGGCCTAAAAAGTGAGGTTCTTCCTAGATACAGGAAAAACCTCACAATTTTAGAGGAGAGCGCCAAGAGTGTAGAGAAAAGTTAAACCATTAAGGCTTAGGCTTTCGTGCTACGAATAATTAAGAGTGGTGACTTCGAGACCGCGGCAATACGCGTTGCAACGCTACCCAACACGGCGGCTTCAAAGTTATCGTACCCATGAGAGCCTAAGACCAAGAGGTCAAGCTCTTCAGAGTCCGCAAATTTCGCCATTTCGACACCCGCTTCCCCGCAAAGACGCTTGGTCTCAACAGGAATACCAGCTTCTTTAAAGAGCGCAAGAGCAGGGGAGACCGCCTTTTCAAACTGTTCGTCCTGGAAGGCTTTCACTTCCTCATCACTCATCACCGTCAAGGGCACGCCCGCACGAGAGGGCATTGCAATAGCACGGAAGTCAGAAACGACGTTGGCCAACACAAAGGTGGCTTTGGGTCCAAAGAGTTCACGGTTTGCAATGATGAATTTCGCGGCAGCTAAGCTATATTCCGAGCCGTCCACGGCGAGACCCACACGAATATCGTTGTGGTCTTGTGGCATCACATCGCGAATGATCAACATCGGGCGCGTGGTGGTCGCAAGAAGGCTATTAGACACACTGCCAAAGAGGAAGCCGCGCAATGCGCCACGCCCATGGCTACCAATCAAAATCAGATCAGGCTGGTAGTCTTCAATCGCTTTATTGAGCGTCGGGACAATTTCGCCCACACCATAGGCATAGTGAGGCTTCACAGTAGACCCCGCTAAGACGTCCTTCATGTCATCAAAGACGCGAGCAGCTTCTTGCTCGTAGTAGCGGTGTAGCTCTTCCTCAGTTTCATGCGCATAAATGCGACCCGGGACGGGCAAAATGGCATAGAAGACTTCAACTTCAGGATTTTCCCAAGGCAAAAGGGACTGAATCTTCAGGTAATCCAAGGCACGAAGGCTCTGTTCGGAACCATCAACTGGAACGAAAATTTTCATAGTGTGAAACACCTCCCGAGCGCCTTCATCGAGTCTGTGGCTCGTGAGCTTGCTCGAATAATGTGGTCAAGAAACGGTGGTTACTTCCATCATAGCAAGTTTGCGCACCGCTGACGCAGTTTTGACGCGCTTCTTGACGAAAGACTCAGGATTCCTCGGTCTTGACAGTACTGAGTTCGAGCTCAGGCACACTTTCAAGTAGCATTCGGGTGTAATCGCTCTTGGGGTTCTCGCGAATACTCTGCGTTTCACCCACTTCCACCAATTCACCATCTTTCATCACCGCCATACGATCTGCCATGTAGTTCACCACGGCAAAATTGTGCGTGATAAAGAGGTAGGAGAGCGACTTTTCCCGCTGTAAGCGACGAAGGAGATTCAAAATCTGCGCTTGCACTGAAACGTCGAGTGCTGAGGTGGGCTCATCGCAAATCAAAATGCGAGGTTCTGGGGCCAGGGCTCTTGCAATCGCGATACGTTGACTCTGACCGCCAGAGAAAGCATGCGGCAGACGGTCAAGCGCATCGGCGGGCAAGCCGACACTTTCTAGGAGCGAGAGTAGGCGCGCTTCTTTTTGCGCCTTTCCCCATTCGGGGCGCAGAGCGTCCATCCCTTCGAGGAGCGTTTCTCGGATGGTTAGTCGAGGGTCGAGCGAGGCAAAGGGATCCTGGAAAATAATCTGAATGCTTTGTCGCAGGCGTGCCAATGACTCTCGGCGAGAGAAGTCAAGCGCTTCACCATCCAATATCACTTTCCCTGTGATACGAGTGCCACGCCCTAAAAGTCCAAGGGTTGCCAAGGCCGTGGTGCTTTTCCCAGACCCAGATTTCCCCACGAGCGCTAAGGTTTCGCCTTCCTTTAAAGAGAGCGAAATATCTTTCACAATCGCTTTACGATGTCGATCCCAGAAGCGCCCACCGTAAGAGACGTTGACGTGCTGGAGTTCAAGAAGGACTTTCTCACGCGCTGCGCCTCTGCGAGAGTTTCTTTACCTCCCGCTTTGAGGTTTTCGAGTTCTACAGGGCAGCGCAAAAACCGCTCCCCATTTCCTAGCATGTCAACTCGCGTGAGAAGAGGGTGTTCACCAAAACAAGGCTCAACGGCCTTGGGGCAGCGTGCTGCAAAGCGACACCCAAGGGGAGGGTCAGAGAGCGAAGGGACACTTCCTTCAATCGGCTTTAAAGGAATATGGCGCGAAGGCGTTGGGAGCGCTCCGAAAAGGGCTTTGGCATAGGGGTGCAGTGGACGCGCAAAAAAGTCCGCAACGCTTGCTGTCTCAACGGTTTCCCCTGCGTAAAGTAGCGAGAGCCTATCGGCCGTCTCTTTCACCACAGCCAAATCGTGCGTAATGAGCAAAATCGTGAGGCCATATTCTCGCTGCAGATCTTTTAGGAGCTGCAAAACCTGGCGCTGAAGGGTTACATCGAGCGCCGTTGTCGGTTCATCGGCAATAATTAATTGCGGACGCGCCGCTAAGGCCATCGCAATTAGTACACGCTGCTTTTGTCCGCCTGAGAGTTCATGCGGGAATTTCTTCATACTCAAGCGGGGTTCGGGAATCCCGACGCGGGTGAGCCAGGAGAGTACTTCGCTCTCTCGTATGCCTCGATCAGAGCGCACTTCCGAGGGTAGGGCTTCTGCAATCTGATCTCCCGCTGTCATCACGGGATTTAACGCCGTGCCAGGTTCCTGGAAAATCATCGCAATCTTGCGACCTCGCCAAGCGCGTATCGCCTCTTCAGAAAGGTCGGGGAGCGAAACCCCATCAAAGAGAATGTCGCCAGTAAGGAGCTTCGATTCTTCCGGTAAAAGGCGCATGATCGCTGATGCGGTGAGACTCTTTCCACAGCCACTTTCCCCGACTAGCGCAAAGGTTTCGCCTTCTCGCACAGCAAAACTCACATCGGAGAGCGCCTCAAGGGGACCGTTCGCAGAAGGGAGGGCGAGCTTCACATGCGAGAGAGAAAGAAGAATTTTTTCTTGGCTCATAGCTCTTCTCCTTTCGCCGAGGAAACACTTGCTTTTCTTTGTGCTTTTCTTTCTGTTTTCCCAACTTTTCTCTCTATTTTGCCTTCTGAGACCGCTCTTGGATCGAACGCATCACGTACCGCAGCGGCCAGGAGGTTCGCGGAAAGCACAAGCGTCAACATAAAAAGAAACGCGGCGCCCAGATTCCACCAAATCATCGGGGTGCGACTCATCTCGGATCTAGCCACATTAATCATCGTGCCAAAGGAATTCATCGAGGGGTCAACGCCCACACCCACATAGCTTAAGACCGCTTCATAGAGCACAATGCCAGAAAAGTCCAGCACGGCAACAGTGAGAACAATGTGAAGCACATTAGGAAGCAGGTGACGCCACATGATTTTGAAGGACGAAACGCCCAAGGCCTGCGCTGCGCGCACGTAGTCGAGCGTTGAGAGCTTTAACGCTTCTGCTCGAAGCAGACGCGCGAGCGTTGCCCAACCCGTGAGCCCAATGATCAGGGCGAGTGAAAAAAGCTTCACATCCGCGCGTTCGAGCCCCGTTTGCCAGAAGTCAGGATGACTATCCATATAGCTTTGAATCATCAGGACAGTGGCGGCAATCAAAAGAACGCCTGGAGTGGAAGAGAGCGTGGTGTAAAGATACTGAATGATATCGTCAACCCAGCCCTTAAAGTAGCCTGCGGCAATCCCCAAAGTCACCGCAAAGGGAAGGGTGGAGAGCGTTGCCAGCGTGCCAATCACAAGCGCCGTTCTAAAGGACTGGAGCGCTGAGAGGAGCACATCGCCCCCAACCGCATCGGTTCCCAAGGGGTGGCGTGCGGGCCAAATGAGAATCGTGGCACCAGCGAGCATCAAAAGAATTACCCAGGTGAGTAGACTCGCGCGCCCAGCTGGCGTTTCTGGTAAAGAGACGCGACGGCGCATTAGCCCGTTAACGCAGAGCTGCGAGAAAAGGGCGACGGCAAGACCTCCCACCGCCCCAAGCGCCATTTTCCCCACGAGCTCCGAAGTGCTCGCAGGATGCGCGAGCGGTGCTTTTAAGGGTTGAAAGTCGCGAGAACGGCCTTCTGGCGTCACCACCGTACTCTTATCGAATTCACGTAGTGCAAAGGGTTCACTATAGCTTCGCTCTGGCGCGGCAGCGCCCAAGAGATCTTTCACCGCAAATTCGAGCGCCGAGCGCGTTACTGGGGAGTAGACAGCGCTGCCATCCGCGGCAGGGGGGAGTGCCACTCTGAAGTGGAAGGAGTCAAGGAGTGCTACGCCAGTAAAGGCCGCCAAGAGCGTAGCGGCAATGGCAGCACTTGGGCGCGAAAACACACGCGCCCAGCGGATACTACGCGTCTTATCGCGCTTTACCCAAAGCGTATAGAGGATAATCACGGCGAGAAGAATCGCCATCACAATGTCCGTGGGAAGAATCACCCATTTCATAGCGCGGCTCCTCCCTTAATCCTTGGAGAGGCGAATACGCGGATCCACCAGCGTGTAAACGAGGTCAGTCAAAATGAGCCCCACAATATAGGCAAGCGTGCCCAAAAAGACCATGGCGCGCACGACGGAAAAGTCCTGCGCATTCAAGGCATCAATCGTATAGCTCCCAAGCCCCGGAATTCCAAAGAAGCTTTCCATAATGAGGCTCCCCATAAAGAGCATGGGTAGCACCGCCACGGTACTTGTGATAATGGGAAGGCTTGCGTTACGAAGCACATGTCCAAAGAGAATGCGCGTTTCAGATAACCCCTTAGCTCTTGCCGTTTTCACATAGTCCTTATGAATTTCTTCTAAAAAGAGCGCTCGGTAAAGCAGCGTATCGCTCCCTAAGCGAGAGAAGACACCAATAAAGACTGGGAGAAGCAAGAAGGGCCAGGAGGCAACGCCATTTTCCCAACCGCTAATGGGCACTAAGCGCATTACTTTGCTAAAAAGCCATTGTCCCGCGATGATATAAAAGAGTCCCGAGACGCTCATCAAGAAAACCGCAAGCCCAATCGCTGCACCTTCGAGTTTTGTGCGTCGATAAAGCACCACAAGAAGCGACCAGCTCACCATCACGATGACGCCCAAAATAAAAGTGGGGAGCGCCAGCAGGAGCGAAGGGACCATACGCGTCGTGATCTCATAATTAATGTCGCGCCCAGTATCAGATCGTCCAAAGTCGAGCGTCAAGAGAGGGACAGAGCGCGTAAAGAAAATGGTCTTCGTGAGCTTTTCTGAACCATCGGCCTTCTCATTAAAAAAGAGCGGCATATCGTAGCCGTGCGCGGTCTTCCATGCGGCAATGGCTTCTGCGGTGACGCGCTTTCCCCCAATATTGAGGCGCGCCATATCGTCAGGCGTATTCACCGCAAAAAAGAGGAGGAACGTGAGAAGATTGACCCCTAAGAGAATCAACACCCCGTAGAGCACTCGGCGAACTAAATAGCGAAACATAACTTCTAGTCCTCCTTACGCTTTTCTGGCGTAGCGCGGAGTGTCACTTGATCTCGACGCTTCAAAACGCCTTTAGCGCCCCAGATGAGCGCGAGAAGCCCCAACGCGATGAGCACCAAGGGCCAGAGAATTGGGTGGTTCCACGCTTTAATTTTCTCGACACGCTCCGCGGCATTTACCCCTAGATATTGGAGATGGTTTTTCACCATGCCAGAAGGCTTGGCGGAATCAATCCACGCGTGATACGCCGCCACATTCGAGGGGAAATAGCCAAAAAGAAGCGGCGCGTCTTCTTGCAAGCGCTTTGTCATCCGATCGATTAACTGCTGTTTTTCTGGCGTATCGTCTAAATACTGCATGCGGGCAAAATCGCGATCAAATTTCTTTGAAGTGTAATTCGTTTCATTACTTCCCCCAAACTCCACGCGACCTTGCGGACTGTAAAAGAGAAAGAGGAAATTTTCTGCATCAGGATAGTCAGCCTGCCAACCGGCAAGGAAAATCTGCACGCCACCCGTGGAAAGTTTATCTTGGAAGCGGTTAAAGTCGGTGGCGCGAATTTCGAGCTGAATGCCCAATTTCGCAAACTGGCGCTGGAACCATTCGAGCAAACTCTTGCTCCCTTGAGAAGCACTTTGATAGTCAAAGTTAAGCACCAGGGGTTTGCCTGTATGCTGATCAATACCACCGGGGTAGCCAGCCTTCTCCATCAAGGCTTTTGCCTCGTCAAGCGATCGGCGCACGACTTCCCCCTTAGCGTTCTTGGTGAAAACGACTTCGTTAAAGGCCTCTGGGCCATCCTCTCGGTAGCCAAAGAGCCCCGGTGGGACAATCCCATGCGCGACCATACCTAAATCTTTTTCAAAAATGGCGACGTATTCCTCCCAATCAACGGCAATGGAGATGGCTTGCCGCAGGTAACGTGCGCGCTCTTGCGCTGCTTTATCACCCGCACCACCCAGTAGGGGATCCTTCCAATTAAAGCCAATATAGAAAATTCCCGCTTCAACGGATTTTGGCAACTGCAGGCCTTTTTCGCGATAAAGTGCTGCTTTTTCTGGACTGTCACCCATCGCCACGGCAAAGCCGCCACCCATGTCAACGCGGTCAATCAAGGGCGAGTCGTAGTAGCCCTGCAAGAATTTACTCTGTAAGGGAACGGCTTCCTTTTCAATATCAAAGATGACTTTATCGACGCGGGGCAATGGCGTGCCACAAGGCGCAAGGAACCCCGCCTCTTTGTCACCGGGCGAGCCCTCGCAAGGGTAGGTTTCTCCACGGAAAAGTGGGTTTTTCACCAACACATGCTGACGGTTTTCTAAAAATTTTGCCATCATGAAGGCCCCAGTCCCCACAGGCCAAGTATTCAAGGTGAAATTGTTGGCGGCGAGAAGCGGTTGCGAGAAAAAACGGTCGGCTTCAACTGGCATCGGGGCCAAAAAGTTCATCGTGAGCCAGTGGTTAAACTGCGGGTACTTGCCTTTGACGCGATAGCGAACGGTGTATTTATCTAGCGCCACCACACCATCAAAAGGCACGCGGTCAAGGTCAAAGTAGGGGGCGGCCGTGCCGGCGGCTTTTTCCGCCTTTTCAAGCTCAGCAAGTTTGGCGGCATAGTCTTCTAGCCCCACCACATGCTCCGACAAAATGGAGAGTACGGGGCTCACAAGGCGCGGATTCGCCAGACGCTTTGCGCCATATACATAGTCGGCGGCGGTGAGTTCACGCGTGGCTTTCTCACTAAAATCAACGGGGCTACGCTTCCCTCGGGCTTCGTCTTCCGTGAGATGCCAATATTTCCCCACCATTTTGCCACTTGCGTCTTTTTCCATCACAAACGCGGGGTGGGGCGCAAATTGAATCCCAGGTCGAATCTTAATGTCGTACTGCGATTCGGCAATCAACTCTGGAGGAGCATCCTCTGGCAACACCTTCCCCTCTTTGTCAAGGTAGGTAGGGTGCACGACAGCTTCGGCCGTTCTCGGAATAATTTCGTAGGGGCGCTTCAAATAGTGGTACTGATAGAGCGTCTCATAAATCGCAGAGACGTAAGTGGCCTCGTCCGAGACATAGGAGCGCTGTGGGTCGAGGGTTTTGGGTGAGCGAGAAGAGAAAGCAGAAAAAAGCGTTTTTTCTCTGTACTCTTCAAGCGAGTGAGGAGCATTCAAAACAGGCTCTGCCTGCACTAGGGAAGTCGACCCCAGTGTTGCTGCGAGAGTGGCAAGCGTCAAGGCGAGCAAAGAGAAGCGCCTTGCACTCGCAGGCACTCGTGAGTCTTTTAGGAGCCTCTTTTGCTGCATCCCCTTTTTCCTCCATCTCTCAAGCGACATCGTAATCCTTAGATTATATCGGGGAGAGAAGCGTTCTTTCGCTCCACTAAGGCTTTTCGCTTAAAGAAACGTTGCCGTAGACTGGTGCCTAATTTCTACCTCTCCAGAGGTAGTGCTAAGAGGAGAGGCGAAAAAGTGATGTTTTAAGCGTGCGCTTCATGGAGATTTTGCCAAAGCCTTCTGATACATAGAGAATTTTTTCTCAATTAAGAAAAAATGTCTTAGAAAGGTTAACTTTTTTCTCTCCCATACGATTTAAGTCAAAGTTTAGAAGAATCTTTACATTCATCAGTGTTAACCCTTACTTCACTTTGGATATACAATGACAGAGTTCGATACAGTGGTGTTGCACGGTGTAATTCCCCGTTACCCTTTGCTCGTTGGAGAATGATGAGCGAAATAGGGCGACACACCTGGGTTAAGCACTGATTCCACGGTATCAATTTCATTTTTACGGAGACACTTGAATGAAAAAACTTCTCGTTGCAGTGGCCTTGTCTGCCGCTTTTGGTTCTGCTTTTGCTGCTGAAGATGTCACGACTGACATCGCTGTGATCGGTGCTGGTGGCGCTGGTTTGTCGGCTGCTGTGGAAGCCACGAACTTGGGTGCTAAGGTTATCGTTGTTGAAAAGATGGCCTTCCCTGGCGGTAACACGGTTCGCGCTGCTGGCGGTATGAACGCTGCTGCTACGGCTCTTCAGCAGGCCAAGGGCACGTTCGACACACCCGAAATCGCTTTCTTCGACACGATGAAGGGTGGTCACTGGAAGAACAATCCTGACCTCGTCCGTACGCTCGTTACCAAGGCTTCTAGCTCTGTGGAATGGTTGCTCGCTTTGGGCGGTGACTTCCGCGACGTCGGTTTGATGGCTGGTGCTTCTCAGCCCCGTACGCACCGTCCGACCGGTGGTGCTTTGGTTGGCCCGGAAGTGATCCGTACGTTGACGACCGCTGCTAAGGCTCGCAACATCGACATTCGCACCAACACCGACGCCCTCGAAATCTTGAAGGATAAGTCTGGCCGCGTGACCGGTATTAAGGTTAAGAGCAAGAAGGACGGTGAATACACCATCCACGCTACCGCTGTGGTTGACGCCGCTGGTGGTTTCGGTGCAAATAACGCCATGGTCTCGAAGTATGTGCCCCGCTTGAAGGGCTTCTCCACGACGAACCACCCGGGTGCTACTGGTGAAGGCGTTGTGCTTGCTGAAAAGGCTGGTGCCGCTTTGATCGACATGGCTGAAATTCAGACCCACCCGACCGTTGTGCCTAACGTTGGCGAAATGATCACCGAAGCTGTTCGTGGTAACGGCGCTGTGTTGATCAACAAGGAAGGCAAGCGCTTCTTCAACGAACTCCAAACGCGTGATGCTGTGTCTGCTGCTATCTTGAAGCAGAAAGACGGTGTGGCTTACCTCTTCTTTGACTCCGATATGCAGAAGTCCTTGAAGGCCACGAACAACTACATCAAGGCTCCGTACGCTTTGTCTGGCGAAACCCTTGATGAAATCGCTGGCAAGATGGGGGTTGATGCCAACACCTTGAAGGCCACGATGGAATCCTACAAGAAGGGCAAGGCTGCTAAGAAGGACGAATTCGACCGCGCCAACATGCCGCGTGACCTCGACAAGGGTCCGTTCTACGCTATCTTGATCACCCCGGCTGTTCACCACACCATGGGCGGTATCAAGATCGACTCCTTGACTCAGGTTTACAACACCCAGGGTCAGGTCATTCCGGGCTTCTTCGCTGCTGGTGAAGTCACCGGTGGTGTTCACGGTGGTAACCGCTTGGGTGGTAACGCTCAGGCCGACATCGTCACCTTCGGTCGTATCGCTGGTCAGCAGTCCTACATCTATGTGAAGAAGGCTCAGGCTGCTGCCAAGTAATCACATAAAAGTGAGGCTTTAATGTGGTGGGCGTGGGAAGAGGGTTCTCTTCTCGCGCTCCTCACGACAAACTGAGCGTGAGATGGTCGCTCCGTTTTGTCAAAGCACTAAAGGCAATTCGCGCTTTTCCTAGCTGAAAGCATGAGTTGCCTTTTTCTTTGCCTCTTCGTTTTTTTTACGAGAAGACAATTTCTCATCAAAAGGCTAGGATTTTAATCCTCAAAAGAGACCAAAATTCGATTTAAATATACTCACTACTCTCACAGAAGAAAATCCGAAAATTGAGTAAAATTCTCAGGGTTTTACACTATAGGAAGATTTGATCCGAGAGGGTAATATGAAATTGAACAATTCCCCCGAGACTCTTTTTTTAATTCCTAACGTTGAGGACCCAATCCCCCTAGAGAAACGTGCAAATGCACAGCACTCGCCACGCTTGTCGTAAGGGACAATCCCTCTGACAAGAAGAAGGTATATCATGGCAACAACTCCCTTTATTGAGCGGGAAGACTACGATCGATTCCTCGAGCAGGAAGCATCGCATTTTCCGCGAGCGACTAAGGAGGCAGTAGCCCGCCTGATCACTTCGTCACTCCCAGACGAAGTGCAATGGGTGGCCGATAGTGCGTGCGAGTATCCCGAAGATCTCTTCTTAGTGGATCAACCGCCCAGAGTGTTGGTGTACGAAGGCGACCTATCTCTTCTGGGGCGTCAAGTACGTCTCGTGGTCGCTGGATCTCGCCAAGCTTCTGAAGCTTGTCGTGCTGATACCGAGTCGCTTTGCCAAGCGTTAGCCTCGCACGGCGTTTTCATCGTAAGCGGTATGCTCTCCAATATTGATATGGCCGCTCACGAGGGGAGTTTGCGTGCCGAAAATCCCGATCCAGAGCGTCCTGCAACGAGTGGCGCTATTGTCTGCTCGCCTTTTGGCGCACCATGGCCAAAAGGACGCCGTGAGTTGGGGCACGCGATTTGTGACGCGGGTGGGGTGGTCGTCTCCTTGGTTCCGCAGGTGCGTGGACTTGCGCTAGACGAAAAAGAACGCCTTGAAGTGTTGAGCTACCGTCAGCAAGTCTTTGCGGCGATTGGGACGGCGATTCTTATCGTGTACCTGCGCCCCAATGGCGTGACAGAAACCTTGATTCAGAAAGCGCTTGATATGGAGCGCCCAGTCCTTCTTTGGCATAGTGCCTTAGAAGAAAAGAGTCCCTACCTAGAAGAACTTTTAGCCAATCCGCCTAAAGACGAAGCCGGGCGAGAGCTCCTCATTATTGTCAAGAGTGTGGAAGAAATTGAGGCCGCGATTTCAGCTTGGCAATTAGTCTGGTGGCTCTAGCGCGCCTCTCGCGCACTTCTCCTCTGAGAGAAAGCAGGACGAGTGAACAAAGTCTTCCTCGTCCTGAAATTTTGTCCACGTATTTGACGCGAATTTTTCATCGGGTATTTACCTATACCCAATAAAGATTTTCGGTGCTACTATGAGCCTGCAAGCTTGAGGGCTTGAGCTCCTCCAGTGCGATTTTCACCTCCCATTCGTCCGAGTGACGCTCGCTTTTAAGCTTGCATTCTCCTTGACATGGTGTAACTGAAAGAGAGAGCAGTTGCACTATGGTACTAAAGGCGCTTCATGAGAACGCACCGTCGGTTGATTCCTTCCTTCGGTGCGTTTTTTTATTCGCATTTTTTTGAAGCACAAAAAAACTAGCAAGTCGCAAAACCTGCTAGTTCTTCTTTTAGGTGCACCTAAAACGCGTTATCGCGGGCTCCACGGCTGCACATGACCGCGCGGGAAGTAGGTGTAAGCGCCTGCGCTATGAAGCGTCTGTTCAGGACGGTTGTCGCAAATAAGGCTTGCGCCATCCCAATAGTCTTCTTCCACCTGAGCGGCCACCACTTCAGCCAAGGCAATCCCTGTACGAGCAAAAAGCTCAGGATCCATGATGTGGCATTCAAGGTGAGCCAAGGCGCCACCCACTAAGGAGGCGTTAATTTGGCGGGCAGGGAGCTTTTCTAAATGCGCGTAGGCAAACTTATCCTCTGTAATATCACGAGCGTGCATCGTGCCAGCACCAATCAATCCTTTCTTTAAGGCGTTGCCAGGAACCGAAATGCCGAATTCACCCGAAGCGATGATGTTCTTCGTGGAGTCATGCCCCAAGTCGAAAACAACGATCACCTGTGTGGGATCCATATTAAAGAGGGTATTCCAAGCGTTGGCCATCACGTTGTCACGCCCTTCTGGGGAGCGAGAGGTGATAAAGACCGTAGGACCGCCTGTGAGAAGCGCATAGGCTTTATTCTGGGGGACGTCAATCAACATAGCGAAATCGTAAATCTAAAGCAAGAAAGCCCCGATAGAGGACTACCGGGGTTTAAATTCTCGAAGAGTAACCCGATTAGAGGTTCTTTTCGATAAAAGCCTTCAATTCAGAAGGGGTGCGAACTTCGACTACGCGGTCGACTTCTTCGCCATTCTTGACAACCACCATGGTGGGGATGTTCACCACGCGGTACTTTTCAACGATGGCGGGATTCTTTTCGCTATCAGCGGCACCAAAATCAGCGCGATCCGCAAATTCGCCAGCAAACTTCTGGAAGAAGGGTGCAGCGCGACGGCAGTCAGCACACCAAGTAGCACCCACAGCAAGAATAAAGGGACGAGTCGCTTTCAGAACATCCGCCTCGAGGGTGGCATCGGTCACAATCTTAATGGCCATAATGGGCTCCAATTCAGTAAAAAAGTAGCAAGAGAAGAGGGGAGAGAAAAGGGTGCTCACCCCTAGATATAGTTTCTTCACTACTAGTAAACAAAACACATAGTCTTTCCATTCTATCAAAAAGCCGACCAAAAAGCTAAGGTTTAGCGCTAGAGCAAAAAGTTTCCAATCGTCAATAGCCAAAACGAGCTAAAAGCATCTTCTTTGACGATAGGTCAAAAAGGCGCAAATTTTCTTTTTGCGACATTTTTTCCTGAAGTCGCCACACCACTAGGCTTTGCTAGAATGATTCTCACTTTCTTCTGCTCACTTAAAGGATGAGTAGGTCGAAAGAATGCTCAATACTTTTTGCGAAACTCAAAAAAAACAGGTAGTATTGAGCCCACTGTGAAACACAATCTGTTGTGTTTATCCACCCATATTCCCCCTACATGATGGAAGAAAAATGGAGATTTCATCGTGCTAAGGGGGTGTTTTGTCGAAAGATTTTAGGAACTCACAATGTCTGTGCAAATCGATTTGAGTCGCGATAAGTTGTTTGATGAGTTGGGGTTGATGCGCTTGCGTGAAAGCTATATGCGCCCCGATGAAAAGAGCCCGCAAGAACGTTTGAAGTTTGTGGCCGAAGCCTTTGCCTCGAACCCCGAACATGCCCAACGTATTTATGACTATGCGAGCCAGCATTGGTTGAGTTTTGCTACGCCGATCTTGGCCTTTGGCCGCACGAAAAAGGGTTTGCCAGTTTCGTGCTTTCTCTCCTACATGGAAGACAGTGCCGAAGGGCTTGTGAATACGCTCTCTGAAGTCAATTGGCTCTCCATGCTCGGGGGTGGTGTTGGGATTCACGTCGAAATCCGCTCGGCTGACGAAAAGTCCGTGGGCGTGATGCCGCACTTGAAAGTCTATGACGCCGCTTGCTTGGCTTATCGTCAGGGTTCGACGCGCCGTGGTTCCTATGCCGCTTTCTTGTCGATTGACCATCCGGACATTATTCCCTTCATTGAAATGCGCAAACCCACGGGTGACCAGAACATGAAGGCCTTGAATCTTCACCATGGCGTCAATATTTCAGACGCTTTCATGGAAAAGATTGAAGCCTCGATGCGCGACTCGGATGCCGATGACTCTTGGGAATTGAAGCACCCGACAACGGGTGAAGTTGTGGACGTGGTGAGCGCCCGCGACTTGTGGCAACGTATTCTTGAAATGCGTATGCACACGGGCGAACCCTTCTTGGTCTTTACCGACACGGCTAACCGTGCTCTGCCTAGCTGGTTAAAGGACAAGGGCTTGAAGATCCATGGCTCGAACCTCTGTACGGAAATCTTCTTGCCCACCTCAAACGAACGTACCGCTGTGTGCTGCCTCTCTTCCTTGAACCTCGAATACTATGACCAGTGGCGTCATGTGCCGCAGTTCATTGAAGACGTGTTGGAATTCTTGGATAACGTGCTTCAGTACTTTATCGATCATGCGCCTGATACGATCGCTCGCGCTCGCTACTCCGCCATGCGTGAACGCTCGGTGGGCTTGGGTGCGCTTGGCTTCCATGCTTACTTACAGAAGAACCGCATTCCGTTTGAATCCGTCGTCGCTAAGGTGACGAATATGGCTATTTTCCGCCACATCCGTCAGGCTTGCGAAGAAGCCGACCGTCACTTGTGCGAACGCCGTGGCGCTTGCCTTGATGCCGCTGAATCTGGCGTGCGTCGTCGTCTCTCGCACTGGATGTCCGTGGCGCCAAACGCTTCTTCCTCTTTGATCATGGGGGGCACGAGCCCCTCGATTGAGCCGTATCGCGCCAACATCTATCGTCAGGATACGATCTCGGGCGCTTACATCATGAAGAATCGCTTCTTGAAGGCTGAAGTCGCTCGTTTGGGTCTTGATACGGAAGAATTCTGGGCCGACATCATCGCGCACGATGGTTCGATCCAGCACCGTGAAGACATTCCGGAGCAGATCTGCAACACCTATAAGACCGCTATCGAAATCGATCAGCGCTGGATTATTGAAATGGCTGCAGATCGCCAGCAGTTTATCGACCAGGGGCAGAGCGTGAATATGTTCTTCTCGCCCGATGTGTCGATTGGCTACTTGCACGCTTGCCACTTCATGGCTTGGAAGCGCGGTTTGAAGAGCCTTTATTACAACCGCTCTGACAAACTGCGTAAGGCTGACCGCGTGGGCGTTCAGGTGCAGCGCAAGCGTATCGAAGATGAAATCGATATGACGAGCGTGGCGGACGATACGACGTGTCTCGCTTGCGAAGGCTAATTCTTGAAGAACTTGCAAACACATAAAAAGGAAAAGACAAATGGCAGAAGAAATTGACGATAAGGGCCTCTTGGGCACGCGTAACTACTACAAGCCCTTTAGCTATCCTTGGGCCTATGAAGCCTTTATGGAAAGTGAACAGATGCACTGGCTCTGGACGGAAGTCCCGATGCTCGAAGACGTGAAGGACTACAACACGAAGTTGACGGAATCGGAAAAAGACTTCTTGACGAAGATTCTTCGCTTCTTCACGCAGGGCGACATTGACGTTTCGGGCGCTTACGTGAATAACTATCTGCCGCGTTTCCATCACCCGGAAGTGCGTATGATGCTCTCGAGCTTTGCTGGGCGCGAAGCCGTGCATATTGCCGCATACTCCCACTTGATTGAAACGTTGGGTCTGCCGGAATCGATCTATAACGAATTCTTGCAGTACGAAGCCATGGCCGCTAAGCATAACTTCTTTAACGAAGTGAGCGAAGTGGACACGGAATTGGCTGCCCAGATCGCTGCTTTCTCCGCTTTCACCGAAGGCATGCAGCTCTTTTCCTCCTTTGTGATGCTTTTGAACTTCACGCGTAATGGCACGATGAAGGGCATGGGTCAGATTATTTCTTGGTCTATCGCGGACGAAACGCTTCACACGGAATCGATGACGAAGCTCTTCCGTGAATACATTAAAGAACGTCCTGAACTCTGGACCGATGAGTTAAAGTCCCGCATCTACACCATCGCAGAAGTGATGGTCGATTTGGAAGACAAGTTCATCGACCTCGCTTTCGGCGTCTCGGAAATGAAGCGCTTGACGCGTGGCGAAGTGCGCGACTACATCCGCTACATCGCTGACCGCCGTCTCTTGGGCCTCGGTATGAAGGCTATTTTCGGCGTCAAGAAGAACCCGCTTCCCTGGGTGGACGCAATGTTGGGCGTCACGCACACGAACTTCTTCGAAAACCGTGCCACGGACTACGCCAAGGGTGCGCTCTCGGGTGACTGGGGCGACGTCTGGGGTCAGGCTAAGACCACGGAAGAAGGGGTGAAGAACTTTGATTCGATGCAGGATCAAGAGCTTCCGCTCAAGTAATTGAGCCGAAACCTCATTGAGGCCACAAGAAACGCTTCACGGAAGCGAAAATCTTGTGGCCTTTTTTATGTCTCACGAAAAAGAGTAAATTTCCTTATTTTTCAAAGGCTTTCCATTCTGGGAGTAGGGTAAAAACTAATAGTTTTCTTGACACGCTCAGGCTATTCTGGATGGGTAAAGTGGCTTCACCGCCACTTTCTCGCCGCTTTGCCTTTAGCCGTCCTCACATGACACTTGGACGCAAGAAGGGGACCACTAAAGCGCGGAGCTCACACACTCTTTGAGGAGACAAAATATGACCGATATTTCCCGCCGTCGCTTATTAGAAGGCACACTTGCTGGTGGCGCTATTGCTTTAACTGGCGTTGCCCAAGCTCGCACAAGCGACGAACCTAAGCAGTGGGATGCCACGTACGACGTGATCGTCATTGGCTCAGGCTTTGCAGGGCTTGCTGCTGCGCTTGAAGCCAAGAAGGCAGGCGCTAACGTCGTGGTGCTCGAAAAGATGGTAACGCCAGGCGGCAACTCCATCATCAATGGCGGTATTTTGACCGCCACGGGCTGCCCACAGCAAAAGATGCACGGCATTGAAGACTCGCCCGAATTGCTTGAAAAAGACATTTTGGCAGCTGGGCTCTATATGAACTACATGCCCAAAGTTCGTCTGCTCGCACAAAGCGCACTCTCCAACTACGAATGGACCATTAAGGAATTGGGCGTTGAATACCTGCCTGACGCTATTGGTCAGGAAGGTGGTCACTCGGTACCGCGCTATGTCACGACGAAGAACGGTTCTGGCTCTGGGATTGTGAACCAACAGCTCAAACGCTGCAAAGAATTAGGCATTCCCGTACAGACGAAGTGCTTCGTGGAACACATCATTCGCGCTAAAGACGGCCGCGTGGTGGGTTTGGAAGTCCGTGAAGGCTACAAATTCCCGAAGAAAGACTCTGGGAAGACCAAATTCTTGAAGGCCAACAAAGGCGTGGTGCTCTGCTACGGCGGTTTTGCGGCTGACGTCAAATACCGTATGTACCAGGATCCGAAGCTCTCTGATAAGCTCGACTCCACGAACCAGCCTGGTGCCACGTCTGAACTCTGGCGCGAAACCTCCAATATTGGTGCGCTCCAAGTGCAAAACGACTGGGTGCAGTGCGGCCCATGGGGTAACCCGCGTGAAAAAGGCTTAGGCATTGGCTGGATGTTTAACCAGACGGCAGCAGCCGAATACGGTATTTGGGTCAACAGTGACGGCGTACGCTTCATTAATGAGCTCGCCAACCGTAAGATCCGCGCTGACGCAATCATGGTTGAACAAGTCAAAGGCAAGAAGTGCTGGGCCGTGGCTAATGAACCTAACGTTGCACCGATGAAGAAACAACGTCCTGGCTTCATGGAAAAGATGCTTGAACGTAAACTCGTTGAAAAGTTCGACACCATTGAAGAGATGGCTAAGGCCTGTGGCGTTGATCCAGTCGCCTTGAAGAAGACGATTGAAGACTTTAACGGCTACGTGAAAGCGAAGAAGGATCCGGTTCTGGGTCGCTACATCAATAACGACCAGGTCCCGATGACGGAAGGTCCGTGGTACATTGGCGAACTCTCGCCCAAGGTGCACCACTGCATGGGCGGTCTAGTGACCGACATGGGCTGCCACGTGATCGACGTCCTAAACGACGAACCGATTCCGGGTCTTTATGCCGCTGGTGAAGCCACGGGTGGCGTGCACGGTGCTGTGCGCTTAGGCTCTGTGGCCATTCTTGACTGCTTGGTCTTTGGCCGTATCGCTGGGACAAAGGCAGCGAAGGGTGCATAATCGCTCTTTAGCTTAGCTAAGAAAAAGGCGAGGGAGACCGTGAAAAGTCTCTCTCGCCTGTTTTTTGGTAGAGTTCCTTTAGTTGCGATGCACCACAATGCGCATCCCAGGACTTGCGATTTGAAGCACACGCTTCATTAGCACCTGATCAATGGCAATGCAGCCACCAGTGTAGGGCTTGACGCCTTTGCAGTGAAGGAAAATGGCGCTCCCCTTAGGATAGATGCGTTCACTATTAAAGTCCGTCTCGATCCCGTAGTTGTACTGAGGAGAATATTCAAACATCTCTTCGCCTTTACAGGGATGGCCCGTCACGGTTTTTGCATCGATGATGGTGTTGTAGTAGGGGCCTTTCTCATCGCACGCATAGGTGGTGGGCGTCACATCGACGTAGGCGAGCGTTGTGCCAGGGTTCGGCAAAATGCCAAAGGCGCGCAGGATACCAAAATCTCCCGTAGGCGTTTTCGCGTCGCCTTCGCCTTCCTTATCAATCCCATTTTTTCCCACAAAGCCTTCGGACTCAAAAAGAAGCTCCCAAGCATCGTTCACGCCCTTGTGAAAGAACTGAATCGTCGCTTTGCGCCCTCCCAGATAGCGCACCAGCATCACGTCTTGCACTTTATTGTCGTGGCGATATTTCGCCAAAACTCCTGCCCAATAGTCAGCCGCTTCCACATCAATCGTTGGATCTGCGGCAGGCGTTGCCGCCTCTGCGACGCTCACAAAACCCGTTCCCAACATCGTCGCGCCACCGAGTGCCGCCTTTAAAAAAGTTCTCTTCTGCATTCTGTCTCTCTTGAGTAGTCAATACCAGTGGCTTCCATTGCCACTGGTGAAGTTTAAAGTATAGAGACTTAGCCAAAAGAACTATCTCTTTGACGTTAAGTGTTGCGAATGAGAAAAGAATGAAACATTTGCAAAGGTTAAACACATTCTTCTTAAAGAAAAATGGCGGAAATCTCGGCTCTTCTAGGCGTTTTGCGTGCCTTCTCAGAGAAGGCTTTGCTAGAATGAGAGGCACTATGACTATCCAGAGAAAAAATGGATACCTAAAGAAGAGATAAGCATGCAGTTAGCCGCAATTACTGAAAACTTGAGTCCGTCCTTGTCGGCGGATCGATTAAAGCTTCTGATTAATCAGAGTGTGAAAGACGTTTTTCCCGATGCCACGATCAAAGATCTTGATGGCGGAAAGTCCTCTGGCAACATCCTTGAGCGTTTCCGTGACGCCATGGGTGGGCAATTTGTCGTCATGCCCGTGATGGGCCTTTGTGGCGCGCGTATTAGCGCTCGCTACTTAAGCGCAGGGGATACTGCAGTGGTGTCCGCCGCAGAAGCTGCTGGGGTGCAGTTGCGCCAGCCTGGGTTTGGGGCACTCAACACCACAAGCTTTGGCGTTGGGGAATTGATTGGGCATGCGCTCTCAGCAGGGCATAAGCACATTCTGGTGAGTCTTGCGGGCATGGTCAGCGCAGACGCTGGTTGCGGGATAGCTGCAGCGCTTGGTGTGCGCTTTATCAATCAGCAGGGGCAACCCTTCTTACCCGTAGGGGGAAATCTCGCGGCGATCGATAAAATCGCCCCAAATCAATTTTTCCTGCGTCCTCATGCGCAAACTATTACGGTCTTAGCAGAAAGCGCTGATACGCTTAATAGTCCGCAAACGCTCTTAAATGAAATTGCCAAGGAGCCAGGCGTCGAAGCACCTCACTTAAAAGCACTCGCTGAAGGCTTTAAGCATTTAGCCAACACGATTCGTCGTCAAGGTGGCGAAAAGATTCTGGGGTTCGCAGGCGGTCTCACAGGCGGTGGCGCGCTCGCAGGGCTTCGTGGCATGATTCGTGCTGAAGTGAAAGAGGGCGGCACTGAAGGGCTCTTAGAAGGGCAAAAGGTAGCGGAACCACGCTTGACGGATGTGGATTATCTCGTTGCGGTACTCCCAGAAGTCACAGAAGAAACGCTCAAAGAGGGGGCACTTTTAGGTTCTCTTCTCCAAGAAGAGCACTCGGCGCGTGTCATTCTTTTGACAAAAGAATTAAAAGTCTGCGCAAAAAACCTCTATTCTCTGGGCATAACGTCCATCTTTCCGCTAAACTTCACGGTATTAAATGAGAAAACGCCTTTGCGTGAAGATGAAGTAGTCTCTTTTGCTTTAGAAAACGCCATGCGTCTTCTTAAATAGGTACGTCACTCAAAGGGAAGTGCTTTCCTTTGAGTGGTGCACATAAACTTTCAACATACACTATTCAACTATGAATCAATTTTTGAAAGAATTTCAGGCCTTTATTTCCAAGGGCAATGTGATGGACTTGGCTGTTGCTGTGATCATCGGCGCTGCTTTCTCCAATATCGTTAACAGTCTCGTGAAAGACATCGTGAACCCGCTCTTGGGCTTCTTGGTCGGTCGTCCTGACTTCACGAACCTCTTTGTCGTCCTGAAGCCTGTGGAAGGCTACACGGGGCCAGAAACGTACGACGCCTTGGTGAAGGCTGGTGCCACGGTCTTTGGCTACGGTGCTTTCTTGACCGCCGTTGTGCAGTTCCTCCTCTTGGCCTTCGTGATCTTCTGGTTGATCAAGGCTGTGACCTCCGTTCGTAAGCGTCTTGAAGCTGAAGCTGCTCGCTTCGCTAAGGAAGAAGAAGCCGCTGCTACTCCTGCTCCGACGCCGGAAGACATCGCTCTCTTGCGCGAAATTCGCGATTTGCTCTCGAAGAAGAACGCCTAAGTCTTTTTCGACAAATCTTCAAAAGCGGGTCCTGTTCTTCAAATGGAAGGCGGGACCTTCTTTTGGGACAAACAAAAAACGCGCTTCAATGAAGTGCGTTTTTCGTTGAATGGCGTGCTTAATCTGTTGTCGTGATGTAGCGCTTCAATTCCTGAAGTGCTGTTTCAACATTGGGATATTCTTCTCCTTCTGGTTCTGCAATTTCCGCTTTTTTGCTTTCCGTTTTTGGTGGGAGGGACTTCTTAAAAGCGAAGGCTTTCACTTCAAATGGAAGGCCGCCTGTGCGTAGCGATTGACGCAAAAAGATGTTGATCGCAGTTGTGAGATTAAGCCCCAATTCTTCATAGAGCGCTTCACATTGCTTCTTGATTTCCGGGTCCACACGGATACTGATGGTCGTGCTTTCAGCCATGAGAGAGGGTCCTTTGGAAAAAGAATTTGAGATACATTGTATAGACATTATTCATACAATGTACTGAAGTTATTCATACAATACTCCAAAAAGCCTGCTTTGGCAAGTCTTGCAAGAAAGTGAGATTAGAGCCTCAAAAAGAGAGGAGAAGCACGAGCGCGAGGAGCGTAATGAGGAGCACAGGAATCGTCAAAACGATCCCCACGCGGAAATACATGCCCCAGGTAATCGTGAGATCTTTTTTCGCCAAGACGAATAACCAAAGGAGTGTCGCAAGACTTCCGATCGGGGTGATTTTTGGTCCCAAATCGCAACCGATGATGTGTGCGTAGATCATTCCCGAACGAACAATTTCTGAGGCACTACTTGCGTCGATCGCGAGAGCCCCAATTAAAACCGAAGGAAGGTTGTTCATCGTAGAAGAAAGAAGTGCGCTGATAAAACCTGTGCCTACAGTCGCCACCCAAAGCCCTTGACTGGCTAACCATGTGAGAATGGAGCCTAGGGCTTGCGTTAACCCGACATTTTTAAGTCCATAGACCACGAGATACATCGCCACCGAGAAAATCACGATGTGCCAAGGTGCAGCTTTAAAGACTTCTCGCGTTTGAATCTTTCCACCGCGAAGCGCAATGAAGTAGAGCGCAAGCGCTACCACGGCAGAGACCAACGATACGGGCACACCGAGGGGTTCCAGTACAAAGAACGCGATGAGCTGCGTCGCTAACACGACCCAGCCCGCTTTAAAGGTGAGCGGATCCTTGATGGCGGTGGCGGGCAGGGGGAGTTTCTCCGTGTCGTAAGAGAGCGGAATATCACGCTTAAAAAAGCCCCAGAGCACCAGAAGTGCCGCCAGAACGCCTACGAGGTTCACTGGAACCATGACGCTTGCATACTGCGCAAAATTAAGCCCAAAGAAATCCGCAGAAAGGATATTGACGAGGTTAGAGACAATGAGCGGAATACTCGCGCTATCCACAATGAAGCCCGCGGCAATCACAAAGGCAAGCGCCGAGCGCTTTTCAAAGCGCAGGACGTGAAGCATCGCCATCAGAATCGGGGTTAAAATGAGCACTGCACCGTCGTTGGCAAAAAGCGCGGAAGTGACTGCTCCCATGAGAATGATGTAGAGGAAAAGCCGAAGTCCCGAACCACGTCCCCAACGCGCCACGTGAAGCGCTGCCCATTGGAAAAAGCCTGCCTCATCGAGAAGGAGTGTGGAGACAATGATGGCGATGAGCGTTGCCGTGGCATTCCAAACAATTGACCAGACCAGAGGAATGTCGCTCAGGCTAATCACACCAGAAAGAAGCGCTAGAAGGGCTCCAGCACTTGCACTCCAGGCAATATTGAGTCCACGAGGTTGCCAAATGACAAAGACTATGGTCACCACGAAAATCGTGATGGCTAACCAAAAAGAAGAAGCGAGAAGCATCGTGCGTTAGGCCTTGACCATGATCACGGCAAGATAGGGAAAAAAGAGGAAAAATCGGTATGAAAATTCTAGCAGAATGCGAAGAGCGCCAAGCTTTCGCCTGACGCTCCGTTTTCTTTGGTTAATACCCCAGTAAGTCGGCAAACTTAATTGCATCATCAAGCATTTCAAGTCCTGTCTCAGCACACGGTGCAGGAATGACTGTTTCGCTCGGGCTGAACAACGATCGTAACGTTGGAGTCATGCGATAAGCGACTTGCCAGTCCTCTGTTTGAATTTCCCGGAATGCATCGTTTTGCTCGATCCACGTAGCCTCCTTGGCCGTTGAAATATCCATTCCACAGCCACAGAAGTAGGGACGTTCTGGGGGAAATTCCTTCCAGATGCTCTGAATCAATGGCAAATCCGCTAGACCAAAATGTACTCCTGCCACATAAATTCCGCTTGTGGCACAGCAGTGACCATCTATCAAATCCTGACCAAGATGAAATCTCACGCCAGTACTCTTGAAGAGGTTTATCGGAGAAAATTCCCCCAGGTAGTCATCAGCAGGTTTAGTAATTTTGGCTTCTACGAGACCCACACGTGCCGTGACACTCGTGACCATTTGCTCACGATGCAATTGCAGCATCTCCCAGAACTTTCTGACCCTCTTGGCGTGGATAGGCATGAAAAGCATGAGACGGAGACCATCCTGCCAGAAAAATGCATCTTGTAGCAATGGCAAAAGGTCCATCGAGTAGGGGCACCTTTGTACCTGTGAATAGATGCCTCTAAAGTGGAGGAAAATAACACCAAAAGTTGTCTCAGCTCGACCTTCACCGGCAAGCAAAGGCCAGTTTTTCCAATAAAAACAGCCATACCAACCGTTGCTAGCAGACCAACTCACTTCGAGTCGTAACTCATCGTTCCAGCTTTTCCAAGTAGCTTGCCATTGTTTGTCTCCATCAGCCTCGCTGTACTGAAAGCTCTCTGGATCGAGCAGTCCAGCGATCACACGGCGCGGTAAATCTTCAGGAGAGCGTACTCGGTCTCCTTTGAGTTTTGTGAACAAGGTATCCTCTTCTACTGTTGTTTCGAGAAGATTGATGAGTGGTGGATAAAGTTGCATAGTGCTACCTCGAGTCAGTTAGGAAAAAAGTCCTGTGATTAATTCAATGCGCAGTCTTAAGTCTTCGATTGCTTAGCCGCCTCCTTTGCCATCTCCTTTGATTTGAAGCCGCGAGCATACGAGTTCTGAATCCCGCGATCGATCATCCAAAGTCCTTTGGTGTTAAAAGCCGACTCAAAGGCTCGGCCAGGAAAGAGTACCGAGCGGTGAATGTCATCAACGCGGTATGTGGTACTCCAGTCGTCATCCTGAATAATCCATTCGCTATCGTCTTCCCACTCTGTTGCGAACTTAATGGCCGTTCCTTGCTGCATGCCGTGGCCGCGGAAGTAGGGACGCTCTGGCGGGAACTTATTCCAAATGGTTTGGAAAAGTGGCAAATCAGCAAAACCACATTGAATGCCAAACGCATAAAAACGAGTTCGGATATAGCACTCGGAACCTCCCCAGGTATACCTCAAGCTATGAACGAGAAAGTTTCCAACGCCGGTATGCTTGAAAATGGCACTGTTGGAGAGCTCTTTGCGAAGTCCTTTAGAGCTCTTTGCAATCGTGGCTTCCACTAAGCCAACGCGTGCAGAGAAGTTCGTGACCATCTCAGCGCGGTGCTTTTCTAACAGCGCCAAGAAATCCTTAATTTTGGCCGCATGGATTGGTATGAAGAATGTAAGGAGAAGCCCGTCGGGCAAGGAAAGTTTTTCTGGTGGATCGCCCGTGAAGTTCTTGGAATATGGGCACTCGGCCATCGCCATATAAATGTTTGTCAACTGAAGAAGCACGCAAGCGAGCGTAGCGGTAGGTTCGCCTTCAGTACTCAAGAAATTGCAGTCTTTCCAAAAGAGATGCACATTCCATTTTCCATCTGAAGCCCAGCTCACTTCGAGTCGCAGCTGATTGCGCCAACTCTTCCAAGTGGCCTCCCAATTCGTTTTCCCCTCTGCTTCACTGTAGTGAAAGCTTTTTGGATCGAGGAGCCCTGCGATTAAACGGCGCGGGAGATCTTCGGTCGAGTGGACTTGATCGCCAGTGATTTCCGCCGTCACGGTGTTTTCGATTGCAGGTTGATTGAAAAGGTTAAGAAGACGTGGGTAGAAAGGTTCGTTGGGCATAGCCATAGTAAGTACCTCATCGGTCGTGCAAGAAAAATTCCTGATGTCATTTTGAGTATAGCTTTTCACCTGTTTCTACGCTTAAAAGCATGATCCTCTCATGAGCAAAGGATCAGAAAAAAGAGAAAAAATCTTCTTTTTTGACAAAGAGATAGAAGGTCTTTTTGATAAGGAGTCTGTAAGAGAGATTTTTAGGAGCAGTTCTTGAGCTATGTAGAGGTTCTAAGTAATAAAAAATGCAACGAATAATACCTAAAATTCGTTGCATTTTTGAGTAGCTGGACTTCAAGAAGGAAAGGTCACCACGGCAAATAAGAAGCCGTCGCCAGAAGTGCCAGCACCACGAAGATGACAAAGAGCACTTGCTGGGCAAGCGAGCGGTCCATCCGCTCAAAACCTTCATCAGCGCGAATCTTGCGCTTAGAAAGCTGATGCTCACGCACATCCTTCTGGTAGTTGCGCACTACTTCAGCGTTGGGGAAATTTTTAATGGCCATAGAGCGCGTCATTGCGCCAGAAGTCTTAGATTCTTCACCAATGACCGCAGGAATCCCTTTAATTTCAAAGCGACGATAGACTTTCTGTCGATAGGACTCAGAAATTTCACGCGTAGTGACGTTGAGGGCTGCGTTAGCGCCCATCGACAAGCAGAGACGTTCAAAGCGCTCACGCGCTAAATTTTCACGGCTTTCGGTGATGGTATAGAGGTGAGGAGTTTTCTCTAAAACGCGATAACGTTGATCGGGCTCCGCACCGCTTTCAACGTAGAGAAGCCCAGAAGGAATGACAAAACGCAAGCCCGCCTGACGATTCACACGACGGCGATGTCGACGATGTTGACGCTCTGGCGTGAGCCCAACCGCTGGGGCAGCACTAGCGCTCTCTTTTTTCTCGGGCGCGCCAGTCTTCTTAGGTCCTGCGTTCTGCGCAGAACCTTTTGCAGAAGGTTTTCTTTGAGGTTTAGCTTGAGATTTAGCGTTAGAGGATATCGGGGCCTCGGGCATAAAAGCGTTGTTCCTTAGAGAGAATAGGGTGGCACCGTTTTCACTGTGCATTCTTTCTTTTTAACACAACGGCAAAATTTTTGCTCTGCTCTTTTCCTCGTTTCTCCTTTTGAGTGGAGAAAGAGTAGGGGGGAAGCCTTTCGTTGCCCTATTTCCTCTTCTAGCGTTAAACTAGAAGAATCGCTCTTCATTAGCAGAAAAGAAGCAACGTATATGAAATTTGATGAAGCACGCATCTTTGCGCTTTCCTTGTCGCCATCGGTCACCGAAGATTTATTTGCTGAGGATTGGATTAGTTTTCGTATTGCGGGAAAATGGTTCATGCTGATGCAGCTCGACACACCAGAGCCTCGTGTAGCTGTGAAGCTCGATCCAGAACGCGGTAGCGATTTGCGTGACCACTACGACGGGATTCCACATGAATAAGCAGCACTGGGATGATATCTATCTCAACGACGTTCCCACAGAACTCGTTCAAACACTCATTCGTGAAGCGTATCGAAAGACACTTTAAAGAGCGTTTTTCTTTCAAAAACTAATTATTCAACATAACGAATATTATGTTGAATAATTTTTGAGGTGTTTTTAGAGACTTTCCTCAAGGATTTCCTCATCAAGCTTTCAAACATCGTTCTTTTCCTGGGTTTCTAAAAACAGAACGGCCACCCTATCTTCTTTTCCTTTTTCCAGGAACTTCCGATTCGGGTGGCCATCTCTATGGAGAAATCTGCCAAGAAAATTTAGTCTTCCGCGTTGGCGTCATCGGGATGGCCACCCGCTAAGAAGATTTTTTCTTTCTTCTGAATTTCTTCTTCACGCAACTGGATACTGCGTCGACGGAATGTGCGTTCATTGACCGTCACACCAAAAGTCTTTTCAAAGAGACGATGGAGTTCGGCAAAGTTTCCGTTCACCTTGAGCATATTGTTGAGAATCCAATCGCGGTACTCATTTTAGTCTTCCGCGTTGGCGTCATCGGGATGGCCACCCGCTAAGAAGATTTTTTCTTTCTTCTGAATTTCTTCTTCACGCAACTGGATACTGCGTCGACGGAATGTGCGTTCATTGACCGTCACACCAAAAGTCTTTTCAAAGAGACGATGGAGTTCGGCAAAGTTTCCGTTCACCTTGAGCATATTGTTGAGAATCCAATCGCGGTACTCATCTAAGCGCACCGAGTTTTCTTTCTTCCAGTAGCCGCCTTCCTTCAAGTACTTACGCACGGTCGTGGTGCAATGCCCTGTTTTGCGAGAAATCACACTCACGTTGTAGCCACGCAAATAGAGTTCTCCCATGCGTTGCATCTGCACAGCCGCGACTGCCCGACCCTGACGAGGTACTAAGGCCATCTTTTCCTTTAGGCGGCGACGTTCACGGTCACGCGCCCGCTTAAAGTCCTCTCTAAAGGCGCTACAGAAGCGTCTCAACGTTCTCGGGTGCACATGGAAGTCTTGTTTCTCAAGCTTAGCCAAGACGCGCTGACAGTTCCCATCTTCGCTATAGAAGATGTCACGGATGAGGTCGGTGTGCTCAATCAACGCTCTTTGTGGCATCTTTTCTTCTTCCGAACGGATGTAGCGGCGCACGGTATTGCGAGAAAAGCCCGTGATTTCCGTGATTTGACGCAGGTTATAGCCCTCTGCAAAGAGAGAACGAATTTTCTGAATATCTGGTTGCTTTAACATAATTCACCACCTTAATTCTTTAGCTCAAAACACGGTTAGGATCGAGGTCTTCGGCAGACCAATCAAGGTTTTCCGCTTCTTCCCCCTGCCCCTTCTGAGCAGCTTCTTGTGCGGCCTTTTGGCGCTCTTCAGCGGCTTCCTCTAGAGCCTCTTCACGACGCTCTTCGGCTTCCTTTTCAAGGATTGCTTCCCCAACGTCGCCTCGACGTAAGAAAATCGGATTCCCAAAGGTGTAGAACGAGCGGAAGAACATCGTCTTCACTGGGACGGATTGCAGGTTGGCAAATTCTTCCACAATCTGCGCAAACTTCATTGGATCCCAGAGGATAAAGAACGCGTAGGTCCAGTGTTTCCCTTGTGCGGTCCCAGAGAGCGTGGCGCACTTGGGTCCCTTCCACTTCACGTACTTCACCAAGCGTTCACGAATTTTCTCTGCGGCCTTCTGGGGGTTGCGAGTCTTCGCGACTGTTTCATCATTGAGCCCAAAGCCAATCATCGCTGCGGTTGCGCCATGCTCACGGAAGTGATTCATGATCGTCGTGTCGCTCCCGAAGTAGCTTCCGATCAAGGGCATCATGCACCAGGTTTCCCCGTCCGCGACGTCATAGAGCGGATAAGCGCTGTCGTGCGGCTTCAAGGAGAATTTGATGGGCTCGTAGAGGTACTCTTCCATCGTGTAGGCGAGCGCCTTAGGCTCCGTCTCACGGAAGTACTGCACAAACTGCGTCAAGGTCATCTCGTGGCTTTCGCCTCGTGGGAGGGCATCGCGCTTAATGCCAATGTCACGCAACCAGCGAAGCACTACGCTCTCCCCAAAGATGGAGCTAAAGAGATAGTTCACAAAGCGGAACCCTTCTCGCGCCATATTCTGCGGGAGGTTTTCAAACTCAGGCATAAAGAGCGAGAGCTTCCAGTCCTTTTCTTCAGTGCGATTGACCCAAATACGAATCTTGTCGATATCGACGGGCTTTCCATCAAAGCGGAATTCGCATTCACTCAAGGGCTTAGCCTGAATGCCGTTCACAAATTCCCAGCGATCTTTCAGCTTTTCTGGCGTTGACTCACAGATGTGGCCGATCAAAATCGCATTCCAGAAAAGGTCGTTCGGCGAAATTTCCACCAGAATACGGTCTCGCACATGAACGTGTACACCCCACTCCGTGTCAAAGCACCTGTGCACGGCCTCGGTGATCATCTCGGTGATTTCAGCGCGATGCGATTCATCCGCCTCTTTGAGTGCGGTGTAGAGGGCGGCAGTATGCTTTTCAAAGAGATCCCAAAAGCCTTTAATGCGTGTCGCAAAATTAGGCATCGGCGTCGGAAGCGAGGTTTCTCGCAAGCAATGGTGCAAGAATTCCACCGTATCCGGGTCCCCTGGACGCAGCGCCAGCGCACGCTTAAAGTATGGGAGTGCCTCGTCTTCACGATCGAGGTAGTAGAAGGCGTAGCCCACACGGAATTGCCAGCTGTGCTTACGGTTTTCCGTTTCGCGCACGCTAAAAAGGAGCGCCAACGCGCGGCGTAGCGCCGCTTGGCTTTCTTCTTCGGTCTTCCCTTCGCTATAGGCAATGTTGTTATAGGCACGCGCAAGCTCACTCGTCAAAAGTGGCGAGCGCGTTTCTTCAGGGATTGCTTCTAAGAGGTCAATCACCTCTTGCACTTTCCCTTCTTCATTTAATTTGCCGCACTTCTCGAGCACGGTCTGCACTTCAAAGGGAAGTTCCTCTCCGCGCGACTGTGCTTCACGAAGCGTGAGCGCTTTGTCTGCAGCAAAGTTAAACATGGTGACATGGTTTTGGAGCACGTCGGAGCCAGGCTTTTCCACTTGAATGACGACTTTACCGTTGAGCGAAATTTCCAAGCTCACCTTGTCCTCACCGTTAGCGAGAAAACGCGGGCACTCTTGGGAGATAAAGGTTAAGAGGCGCGGCATTTCTTGCGGACTCCAGTGCGAAATCCCTGCCTCGTTACTCAAAATCGTCACTGGGACGATCTTCAAGTCGTCAAACACTTCAACGGGATAATTCCCTTCTAAGTAGCACACATCTTTCATTGATGGTTTCAGCGATGCGCCCAAAAGTTCCATCGCGTCTCTGACTCGTTTCAGGCCCTCTTCATCGAGCAACACTGTCGAGAGGAAAATCTTGAAGTTGTCGTAGTCGGCACTCGCCACATCGCGGTGCAGTGCTTCGTCTTGCTCTTCATCGGGATAGTGAAAGAGCATATCGATAAAGCCCTTCCCCGCGCTCAGATCGCGGCGAATGGCAACCAATTCATAGGTGTCAGGAAAGAGTTCCAGAGACTCAGAGAGAAGCGCCTCAGCCTTCTCTTTTTCTCCACGATAAAAAAGCAGGCGCACAAGCGCAGCACGCGTATGACCCGTTAAAGAATCCAATTCAAAACTGCGGGAAATGAGGCGGTACGCTTCTTCTAATTCCCCGGCATAGGTGTGCCCCATTCCTTTTAGGTAGCACCAGAGCGAGTGGTTCATCCCCTCCTCTGCGCAGCTCGTTAGCATACGAAGCATCTTCACAATCGCTTCGTACTCACGGCAGACCAAAAGCCCGCGCCCCATATAGAGTTCAATTTCTAAATCTTTTTCCGCCTCGGCTTCCGTAAAAGTGCCCTCGGCCACACGGTCAATCACCCACTTGGCGATATAGGCCAGAATCTCTTCAGCAGAGGTCTTCTTATCGGCAAACATCGCATCGATTTTGGCACGTTCTTTCTTACCTAATAAACCCATCTTTTCGTCTCTCCAACACTTAAGCAAAAATCCAGCTAAACTTGACTCATCACATTCTATCAAAAATGAGCGTAAAATTGCTCATTCCGATCTACAATTGATCCCCAGAGAATAGCATACTTTTTCTCCCCGTGTATCTTATTTTTCTAGGGAATCACGTGAGAACATGTTCTCAGAAAAAATCAATTTCCCCATAAATTTTAGGGGTAGTCAAAATTTTGCCATAACTCACCTGCTTTACCTACTCTAATAGGCTTTTCAGAGAAGAAAAGTCAGCGTAAAATGGTATAAATTTTCACCCCTAAAGAAAGTTTGACTCATGATGCAGATTCATATTTCGGATGATTTCGACCTCGAAAAGATTGCCACCTCGGGCCAGTGCTTTAGAGCGCTGCCGCTCGCAGACGGGAGCTTTCATTTTGTGACGGGCAGGAGTCGCCTGGCTATTCGCCCCTTGGGCGGCGGAGACTTTGAGGTCACGTGCGACGAAAAAACGTGGAATCGCGTCTGGGTGCCCTACTTTGACTTGGGGCGAGACTATCGAGCAATTCGTACGATGGGCGTGCGAGATAAGCTCTTAACGCAAGCTATGGACTTTGGTCAAGGAATTCGCATTCTGCGTCAAAATCCTTGGGAAACGACGCTCTCCTTTTTGATTTCTCAGCGAAAGACAATCCCAGCAATTCGCCACTCGATTGAAGCGCTCTCTGCTCGCTATGGAGTGGAAATCGATAAGGCGCTCTACGCCTTCCCAGAGCCCCAGCAGATGGTGGGGGCTACAAAAGAGACGCTCCGAGAGGCGAGCCTAGGCTACAGGGACGTCTATATCTTGAAGGCGATTGAGGAGCACCTTGCAGGCACGCTTGACTTTAAGGCTCTCAAAACGCTCAAAACGCCAGAGCTTATTGCTGCGCTCTCAAGGCTCCATGGCGTAGGCATTAAGGTCGCAAGCTGCATTGCGCTTTTTGCCTTTGGGCGAATAGAGGTGGCACCCTTAGACGTCTGGATGATTCGTTTGATTGAGGTTTATTACCGCGGAAAGACCCCGCGTTGGATGAAAAGTCCCTACGCTGGGCTCTACCAGCAATACCTTTTTTATTGGGCACTTCGTCACAAGCAGGAAGTGGTTGCCAAGGAAGCACGGCAGAAAAAACGACAAGAGCGCGCTCAAAAGTCGGAAGCACGCTCTTAGAAAAGGGTTTGAGGATTAGAAGCTAAATCCCGCAGACGATCAGAATGATCCCTATGAGGAAGAAAAACGGACGACGAAGTTCTTTCGGGAGCCACCAGCTGGGCGTGCCCTGAGGATTGCAGAGCCAGTCCCAGTTTTGTACGGTGCCGAGGATAAAAAGGATGCCTAGCACCAGCCAGATAAAGTTGATGTTTTTCTCAAAAATCCACTGGATGGTCTCAATCATTTCGTGCCCTCCCCGCCTCTCGATTTTAGAGAGGCCATTTCTCTCACTATGCACTAAGTTGAGGAGACACACAAGTGTTTTTTGAGTTCATAAAAAAATGCCTCAAGTGCGCTAACACCTGAGGCAGAAAGAAGAATTCTTTTTTCTTAGAGGAAGAGCAGCAGACTTAACGCCATCACTCCCATCCCTGCAATCAAACCGTAAATCGAGAGATGGTGTTCTCCGTATTTCTCTGCGGAGGGCAGGAGTTCGTCCAAACTGATGTAGACCATAATCCCAGCAACCGAGGCGAACACAAACCCAAAGACCGCTTCTGAGAAGAACGGCATGATGAGAAGGAACCCCACCAGAGCGCCCACTGGTTCAGCAAGCCCCGAGAGGAAGGAGAGAATAAAGGCTTTCTTCTTGTCGCCCGTTGCGAAGTACACAGGCACCGCTACAGCAATCCCTTCAGGAATATTGTGAATAGCGATAGCGACAGCAATCGGGAGACCCAACTGAGGATTCGCCAGGGTGGCCGTCAGCGTAGCCAAACCTTCTGGGAAGTTATGAATCGCAATTGCCACACCAGTGAAAAGCCCCATACGCATTAAGCTCTTGTTTTGTTTTTCCACCAAGTGTTGCTCGGGCTTTTCCGTATCCATTTCTTCAATGGTATGGATTTCGTGAGGGTTTTCAGAATCAGGGATCAACTTGTCGATCAAGCCAATCACGAAGATCCCCGTGAAAAAGGCGATCACCGTCACCCAGGTACCCTTGGTGACCCCATAGACGCCCGTTAAGACTTCACGAGACTGAGAGAAAATTTCCACAAAGCTCACATAGAGCATCACGCCAGCGGAGAAACCCAGCATGACGGCAAGGAATTTGGTATTGGTACGTTTAGTGAGGAGCGACAAAAGACTCCCGATACCAGTCGAAAGACCTGCGAGGAGCGAGAGCGAAAACGCAAAAACGAGGTTGTCCCAAGAGAGTGTCATGATCATCTATCCTGATCGCGTGAAGTAGGAGTTCGTCCTTCTGGGCTCTCAGAGACCAGAAGGTACACCTAGACAGCACCTACCTTCTGACTCCTCTCCTCTTTTTAATGGAATCACTGGCAGACAATGTCTTTTTGTATGACGAATGAGATTCGCCACATTTGATGGATTGTAGCCTGTCTTAGTAGGAAGAGACAAATCAGCTGTCAAATTACTGCAAAAAGCGAACAAAGACCCTACTTCTAGGTAAAAGAGCTTGTATTCACTTTCTTTGATTCTCGCAGAGGGATATATAATTTTTAAAGGTAAATTGTAACAGAGATTGGCAATAGTCTGTTACATTCAGTCCCTTCTCTCATTTGACAAAGCGAAAATGCGAGGCGTATATTTTCCCTTACCTGATTAAAACGATCAGGTATTTTTCTCAGGCTCTTTGTCACGACTCACTGGGTAGTGAGCGTAAAGTTTTCAGCAAATTGAGCTGGTTTTTGGTTGGAAAGGAAAGGATAAAGCCTCCAACCCCCTAAGGAGTTATCTCATGATTTACGAAAACGTCACCGATTTGATCGGCCATACCCCCCTCCTCCGTTTGCACGCTATTGAAGCCCACGAAGGTCTCAAAGCGCGCCTCGTTGCCAAACTCGAATACTTCAACCCCGCTGGTTCCGTTAAGGATCGTATCGCTAACGCGATGATTACCGACGCTGAAAAGCGTGGTCTTTTGAAGAAAGGTTCTGTGATTATTGAACCGACTTCTGGCAACACGGGTATTGGTCTTGCTACGGTGGCGGCCGCTCGTGGCTATCGCATCATTTTGACGATGCCGGAAACGATGAGCGTTGAACGTCGCAACATCTTGAAGGCCTACGGTGCCGAATTGGTTTTGACGGAAGGCGCCAAGGGCATGAAGGGTGCTATTGCTAAGGCTGAAGAACTCGCTCAGCAAACCCCGAATAGCTTCATTCCAGGTCAGTTTGTGAATCCGTCTAACCCGGCTATTCACTACGCCAGCACGGGTCCAGAAATCTGGGCTGATACGAATGGCGAAGTGGATGTGTTCCTCGCTGGTGTGGGTACTGGCGGTACGATTTCTGGTACTGGCCGCTTCTTGAAGGAAAAGAAGCCTGGTGCCCGTGTCGTCGCTGTTGAACCGGAAGCCTCCCCTGTTCTCTCTGGTGGTCAGCCTGGCCCCCACAAGTTGCAGGGTATCGGTGCTGGTTTCTTGCCTGACACTCTTGACCAGACGGTCTATGACGAAGTCATCAAGGTGAGCAACGACGCTGCCTTTGAACGTACCCGTCAGATCGCTCGCTTGGAAGGCGTGTTGGTCGGTGTGAGCTCTGGTGCTGCATTGAACGCCGCTATCGAAGTGGCACGTCGTCCTGAAAACGCTGGTAAGACCGTTGTGGTGCTCTTGCCTGACAATGGCGATCGCTACTTGACGACGCCGGGTCTCTTTGACTAAGAGTCCCCTACTCTTGCGCTAAGCAAGACGTAAAAGATCTAACCCCGTAAGGTTCGCCCTGCGGGGTTTTTCGTATCTACACGCGCCTTTCTAATCCTTCTTCTCTCTTTGTTTAAAGTGATTAGGACGCTTTTGTTTGATTCCACTATGCGACTCAGTGCTGCATCTGCCACACCAGTTCCATTTAAGTGGCTTCGAGAGTATGTTGAGCTCTTAGACAAGGACCTCCAACTTCTCAAACCTAGCCTCTTCTCTGAAGAGTATAGAAAAAAGTTGCACTCGGTTTTTGACATCCCTGAGCAGCTCACACTGATCTAAGGAATGGACGAGAGAATACTCCGTTGAGAGTCATCTCTTCGGAGTGTTTTTTCATAGGTAAAAAATCGCCCCTCGAGTCCTAAAACCCTTGGGGCGTTTTGATTCCGATTATTCAGAACGGTAGTTGTGGTCCGAACGATAATCCGGACGGTAGTCCTGACGATACGGCTGCTGCTGTGGGCGGCGAGGTTGTTGACGGCCTTGAACCGTCACATCCACCCCAGACTTCACCGCAAGGCGGACGAGTCGAGTTTCGAGACGAACCAAGCGACGAATAATTTGTTCCTGGTTCTTAATGATGCGACGTAGATGGCGATCGTTG
>ERZ1106951.669-NODE-669-length-33630-cov-3.147848_pt1 | contig 33630 bp, 37 predicted proteins | sample MGYA00403676_ERZ1106951 | MGnify/ENA primary metagenome ERZ1106951 (study PRJEB35170, sample SAMEA104062398) | human gut metagenome | biome: human gut; feature: human-associated habitat; material: faeces | place: Denmark | collected 2012-04-23 ...
GTTCAGGAGGATATCTCCTGCCTTTAAATAGTCACCAGATGTCAGATACTTACTATCCGTCAGTACTTTCGCACCAGCAGCCTTCATTGCGGCTCTCATGTTCCGTGTCGTCAGATAGATACTGACTGCCTTGAGTTTTGCGTTATTTAAGCGATACCCAGCCCCCTTGACGATAGCTGCTGTGCTCGCACTGCAATCGGATTCACAAGCTACCGTGATCTGCGCCGGATCATAGTTACTTGCCTTTAAGTGCTGCCAGAACGAATACCGGTCATTGCTGTTTCCGGCAGTACCCTGATCGTACCCGATGAGATTGTTCTGGGCCGCTTTTGTCGCCATATCTGCAATCATGGCTGCGATTTTTGCGTCATTGAATCTCAGGACACAGAGCCACGGTCTGCTGTACCAGTTCATAATCCGATATTCTGTACCAGTCTGATCTCCTGCTTTCCCACCTGCATACCTTCCGTTTTCATCATGTCCGCAGTTACTGATTTTTACCATTGCTGTTTCTCCTTTCTGTGCTGTTCCTCTATAGTCCTTGTAGAACACATCCATGTCAACGTTGCCGCTGATTCCAGATACTTTTCCTTTGCTGGAATACTGCCAGCCAATTCCTGCTTTTGGTTTTACCCTTGTTTGCATTGTTCCATTATCGGGGTCTGGGTAATGTGCAATCCAGCACTCATACTTTCTGAGTGCGTCAGTCAGAACGCCGTTGTACCAGTCCAGATTGCAGTAGATACCGACCTTATAACCAGCTTTTTTCATCCTTGTCAGAAAGGCAACTGCAATGTTTTCGACTGCCTGTTTACCGAGTTTTCGCTGATTAGACCACTCGAGATCATAAAACATCGGAAAGTCCAGTCCTCGCCCGTTTAGTGCGGCGATCACATCTTCCGCCTCATCAATAGCCTGTGCCGGTGTCAGAGCGTATGAATATTTATATCCGCCGATAAGGATTCCGTTGCTCTTGCATCCCTTGTAGTTGTACTCGAATGAGCCGTCAACACCTGTTTTCTGATGGATTCTTAAGATTGCGAATTTGATACCGGATTTAGCCACTTTCGCCCAGTCTGGTTTCCCCTGATTGGATGATACGTCAATTCCTTTAATTTCCAATTTATCAGCTCCTTTTTATGAAATTTTCAAAGTTTCTTAATGAACTAAATGGGAAGAGGAAAATTATAAAAAAGCATAAAAGCATGTGATCATCTGAGTTTTTGTCGATTTTATTGTTACGGTCCTATCCGAATTGCTGACAGTGATACCGTCCGGAAGTGCTGATGTGGTCACGGTATAACCAATATTGATAGAACCTCCGAGGTAGAAAACAACCATCGCTTTCTCGATTATGATTAATCCATGAGTGGCAGCACGTACATTTTTGATAGTAAGCGATTCGCCAAATGCTTTTTCGTACCTCAGAAAGGGCTTACTATTTAAGCATCAGCATCTTAATGCCTCCCCATATGGTTTCGCTGGCGCTTATCGTCAATGTAGATGTGTCATCACTGTATGTACCCGAAAAAGTCCTTTTTGCCACAAAGTCTGCAATTTTAATAAAATTTACTGTCCGTTTTTCCGATGCAACATCAACAAAGACAATGTACATAAATCCATTATATCGTGAAGTCGCTCCGTACATGAGAAACGATGCATAGGTGTAAGTATTAAGCTCAATATTTACAGAAAATGTTGAAAGATTTCGAATATCAATGAAGACATTACTATTTAATTCATTAAGTGCTCCAACCACCGTCTTGTTGTTCGTCTGCAAGTTGCTGATAACCGCATTGGTCAGTTTCCCAACAATCCAGTTCCAAATTCCACTGAACGGCGAAAGCTTGTTTGACTTCGATGTTGCGTCGTAAATCATCAGTGTGTCGTTGTCCGCCGGTGTTGCTTTCTGTGTGTACTCGTTAAATTTTCCCATTATTGCAATCTCCTTTCTAATTCCTTGATACGTTTTTCTTGCTCGTCAACCTTTGCGCTGAGTTCCTGTATGGCTTTAATGGCGTAGTTCAGCAAGTACGGACTGTTAATCTGCTTAATGTCCATCTCACCGTTTTCGTCATATCCGCCACCCAGAGCCAAGTTCGGGTCGATTTCTTCCAGTTCGTCTGCCACGAAACCGATGTTTTGATGCCATCCACCCATCCGCTCTTTCCAGTCAAATTGACGGACTTTCATTCGATTGACCGTTTCGAGAGCGTCTGTTTCACTGTTTTCGATGTTTTCTTTTAAGCGGATGTCGGAAACCTGTCCATCTGTGTACAAATAATCTGTGCTAAAGCCAGCTCCTCCCCATTTGGCGCGGATTCCTAAACGGCGGTGCACTATTGTTTCTCCGTGCTTACTGCCTGTTCCCGAAAAAAGATAGGCCACTTGCGAATCATCTGCGCTTACGGACGCTACCGGCTGTCTTTTAACTTTGCCGGATGTTTTTGTTTGGTTCTCCAAGTCGTAAAACATAAGGGTTCCGTCAACAGTTACATTATTCATGGCCGTAAGATTGTCCGTATATATCCAAACTGTGTCATTTTGATATTTTACAATATAACCGCCGCCGGTTCCTTCCTGCCAAAGTCTAATAGCATCATCAGACACATCCTGTGCGTATAATCCGTGATTTCCAAGCATCAAAGCCTTGTAGTTCTTTGCGTTTGTATAGTCCGTATACAATCGCAATCCGGCAGTGTTAAGAGATACCATCGGTTTTCCGGTGTTCTTATTAAGTACGACATATCCGGTATATCCTAATCTCGATATCTGATTTCCGTCAGCATCGTAAATCTTCAACTGACCATTTCCGTTATTCGTGCCGCCAAGACTGATAACGCCACCTTTCATGGCATTGAAAGAAATATACAGCGTCGTGTTCCCGCTTTCATCTTTTTCGTAGTACAGTCCCTTGAACTTCCCATCATCTGACAGAATATCAACTATCTGTTCCTGTGTCAGTGATGCCACATCAACCGCAACTGAATACGTCTGGTAGTCCGCAAGTTTGGTTTTCGACTGGTCAAAATACAGTGAAACCTTGAGCATGTCATGAGCCTTGAGCGACAGTCCGTTGACATTAATCTTCAGGCGGTCAAGTGCCGCAGTCTGCGATACTGTGAGTATAGCCCATGTAGCGCCGTTGTCGGTGGATTTTTCCAGTTTCCACCATCCTTTTTGCGACTGTGCAATCTCGCCGTTTCCGTCACGATAGAACGAATCCACAATGAGCGATGCCGGCGTTATCTTCTTGTCTGCCCCCATAAGCAACACATCCGCATTGCTCTGGAAGAAGTAAGTCCTTCCGGCAGTCCCCTGTTCACCCTTAATCTTTGTCCAGCTATATTTCGTCGGGTCGGTGCTATCGTCTGGCGTGTAATCGGTATACTGCCCGATATACAGCTTATTGGCGCTATCATCCACAGAGAAACCTGTTCTACCATCCGCACTGTTGGCATATGCGATATGGAAGTACGGCGTTTTTCCATTTACTCCCGGTGTTCCCGGCACGCCTTGCGCTCCTTGGTCGCCTTCAAACTTGGCCCATGTGTACTTGCTCGGGTCAGTACTGTCAACGCCGGAAAAGTCCGTATAAGTTCCGATGTACTTGTCAGGTGTCTTACTCATCTGTGCCGCTGTCGGGTTCTGTACCGGTGCGTACCGGATATGCAGATACGTTGTCTTTCCATCTATTCCGACGCCCGGGATTCCCTGCGGTCCGGCGTACTGTTTCGCAAGTGAGAACTGTTTCGATACGACAAGGTTATTCAGATATGCGGCTTTGATGTTCACCCATCCACTGTCTGCGGTCAGCCCGGTAACGGTGTATGTCTTAGTTTCCTTATCCCAGTTTCCCTGTATGTTCTGGGACGTCGTAATCGTGTACGTACAGTTATCTGTAATATCCTGCGTGCCGTACATGACGGTCGCTGTCGTGGTACACTCCGGGAACTCCGTGTAGTTTCCGTCACTGTCAACCGGGATTCCCTGATAGTCATTATCAAGCTGTATGGTCATGTTTCTAGCTAGGGATGCCGCTTCAAGGGCCTCTTCTGCTTTTGCGTCATCCGTATATTTATTCAGTTTCTGCCAATCCGACTGAACATAAGATGCTCCCTTTGCTCTTGAAACTGTACAGGTAAGGATGTCTCCACCTTCACTCTCTTCCTGCGACCATAAATCACCGATATCATAAGGCGGCTGTGGCTTTGTCACAAACACTCTGCGCTTATGGTCCGCGGTATCTTGTGCGTTTTGAGCCGCCGCAAGAGCTTTTGTGATATCGGTGTCCTGTACAAGAACCCATTCCCATTTACCTACGGTCGAATCATAAAAGAACCGGTAAGCATATCCGCCTTCACCAGTTTCTTTGTTCGGCTTCCAAAAGAACAAATCTCCTTCATGCTTTTTCCGTTCTTCTGTTGTTGTCCAATTAGATGCAGGTTTGTTTTGAAGCGTAGGTTCATAATCGTAGTAGAATGTTTCAATCTGGCCATCTATCTGGTCTTGTAACTCTCCCAGTGAGCCAGTTACCGTTTCAGCATAGTCAGATAGTTTTCCGTCTGAATAATCCTTGCTCTCTTGGAGATAGTTTGCGAATGTTTGATTAAGAGATTTTCCTCCACCGATTTGAACACTTCCGTCGAGATATACGGATTTTGTGTCCATATCCACAGAGAAAAGGATGCTTCCATCGGTATCTGTTACCGTGATTGCTCCGGCATTAATCCAGTCAGCATTAACACCAACAGCGTTCAAAATTCTTACAATCGTATCTCCATCAACGGTCATTCCGCCATTCCATGTTTGTCCGCCATCTGTCGAAACGCCCCATGCTTCTGCGGTCATTTTCCATACAGCCTTTGATTCCGCAAGTGTGGGTTTATCATGTAAGTAAAATATCTGGCTGCCATCCTGTTGAGTCTGGACTGTGGTATATACGCCGGTGGAATTGTCCAGCCGGTCTTTAAACTCTTGTAATGCCTGTTCTCTGGTGGTTCGCTCTTTCCAAACGGATTTTCTGGCATCCACAGCAGCTTGCGTTACAAGTGAATAAGTCTTCGAACTATTCCGGGCCGCACTTTCGGCATTGCAGGATATCTGTTCGAACGATCCCGGTTGCAGCACAACATTTGTCAAAAAGCTCTTATACTTATTTCCTTTTCGGTCGGTAATCAGAACAGCATCACCGGCTTCAAGAACTATATCAGTCAAGCATTCTGTTTCAAACGGTCGAAAAGACATCCCGACGCATTTTTCACCGATTATGTTTGCAACAACCTCTCCGGTTCCTTGCGGAATCAGTTTGTTTGCACTGATTTTCAGAACGTATCCTTCTTCTCCGTACAGATACGAACTTGCTTCTTCGTCCGTAGATGTGGATTCCAGATACTCTGTTACCTGCACACCAGTTATCACTACATCGTCCAAGTTTGGGGTAAATCCATTCGTGGAATTTATAACTGCCCTGTTTGCATCGGTAATTTCTGTGTCATACCATTTTATAGTCAGTCTGCCATATTTATCGCATCTGGCGTACTGGCATCCGATCTGGCATGTCCATGCAATGACTTGTCTGAAGGTCAGTGCTTCATCATCAGGTCTTGCCGGTATCTGGTAAGAATCTTGATAGAAATTAAGTGTGTCCAGTGTTACTCCGCACACCTTGCAAGCATCCTGTATGATTTGTTTTCTTGTCGCCGGATATTTCAGCTTACTTGCAGAATAATCACGATCGAACTTTCGCATGTTATCTTCACATTCTAGTTCGATAATTGTAGTGTTCTGGTACGGAGTATCTATGACTGTCATTGTACATATTCGGATTTTTTCTATCAAAGCATTTTTATGTACTATGATTTCATTGCCGGTTGTATCCAGAATCTTATCGCCGGTAGTATCGAGCAATGCGCTGGTGTCTTCCGGCTCAAGTTCGATTCCTACGTAGCAGATCACCGTAGCATCCGTAAAATCGTAATCTGTATACTTTCCATCAAAGTTATTGATTGACAGGTTCAAAGTATTGATATTTGCGGACCCGATGTTAAACGTGTTGTCGTCAGACACGGAATCCTCGAACTTCATACCATTCGACCAAAAATCAGCGTTGGTAAGATTGATAATTGTCCCATCCGTCAGCGTTATGTCAGCGTATTTTAAATAATTCCTGTTATCGTTATTTTGCTCATTCTTAAATCTGTCTGAAATATCTCTCAATCTCTCACCTCCTATTGCTCGATCAAGTCAAATTGCAATCCTTCCATCCGTTGATTCCCGACCCACCAGCATTTAAAAGGAGCGGACCGGTCGCCAACATAAAAGGTTCGGACTTCGTGTTTGTTTCCAGACAAGAGATCGGGATATTCAACAGAAATGTACTCCGGGTTGACCGCCTGCACGATTTTGCAAGCTTTTTCCCATTCCGGTGCGTTCCAACCGATTTCCAATTTTCTCTTTTGACCAACACGATTCTTGTGCATGATCGTGTCATCAGTACGCCCGGATTCTGACGCTGATATGTCCTGAAGCCCCCATGTGAAAGAGGACGGACAAGGCATCGCTGCACCATTAATTTTTATAAAAACGTCTGCCATTGAATAATCACCTCATTTTTGCGCATGAAAAAAGCGCCTATCAAAGATAGACGCTTTATGATTATTCATTATACTTTTTTGGCGTAATATGATTCCATATTTTTACATAGGATGTTCAGATAAAAAGAAAGAACCGGAGATTTCTCTCCGGTCCATAGCTTTATTTATAAACTACTTTGTACATTGCTCTACGATACGATTTCACTTTTCCATAACGATTATTATTTGTAAACTGCACCATTTCGACAACGTGTGTTCCAGATTTTATATAAATGTCGTCCAATGATCCCCCTCCGCTAATAGAAGTGCCGTGATTTTGATCCCAAAGTGTTCCGTCAATATAGACATACGTCATTAATTCCCGGTCAACATTATTTGCTGAAAAATTGATATATCCCATTGGAAATTGTTTATATAACTGCATAAGTACGGTTTTGCCATTCGTACTTCTTTGAGAATTATATTCAATAAAGAAATCTGCATCTCCACACTCTTTTTGATTTGGTAAAAGCATCTTAAGTTTGCTAGGTGTGTTCTTGACCGTGACTTTGCACTTAAATGTTTTACCAGACGCACTTCTGGCGGAAATATAAGCAGTTCCGACATTTTTTCCACTAATCCTACCGGTTGACGAAACTGTTGCAACTTTAGTGTTTGAAGATTTCCATCTGTATTTCTGTTTCGTATTCAGCATTTTAAGCTGTGCCGTTTTCCCTTTGTACAGCGAAATGTTTGAGCTGCTAATCCTCGGCACTTCTACTGTCACTAAGCACCGATAACTCCTCTTCCCAATTTTGGCAGTAATCGTAGCTGTTCCTCGGGTCTTTGCTGTTACTTTTCCGGCGCTATTCACAATCGCATTTCTTGAGTTGCTAGACCATTTTGGTTTTGCTTTTGTTCCGACCATCTTCAGTTGCAATGTCTGCCCTGTACAAATGGTTGCCTTCGTTTTGTTAATTTTAACTGTTGCCGCCGATGCCGGAACCGCCATGGCAAGTGCCATAATCATTGCCAGCAAAATCACTGAAATCTTTTTCCACCTTTTCATTTTCTTCTTCCTCCCTTGGATTGATAGTTCAATTATACATCCGTGCTCATGAAACTACAATGAGAATCGCGATAATTGATTGAGGATTTTCGCCTAGAATCCATTTTTATATGTCATGTGAGGAAAATATCATTCAAGCGTTTTTGAAGCGTTTTCTACTTCGTTTGTCACAGCAAGAATCAGTTTTCCCGCGAAATGTTCTTCCGGCGTTCCCACGTATCTGCTTCTGAGGACTTCTGCTTCAGCTGCGAATTGTTCCCACAGCTCAGAATCGTTCAACGGGATCCGCCAGTATTTCTTGTGCAGCCCCCACGCTTCCTGCCAGATAGCAAAGTATTTTGTTTTAAAGTCCATGTGTCTCTCCTGTATATTTAGTTTGTAATCAATTACTATAACGTTTTTGGCTAGAATCAATTTGAATTGTTTGTGTGAGGAAATTATCGCCTGCGGTATTTCAGACGTTTTTTCAACTGTTTTATTCAATGTAAATCGTTCCTCTGTATTTTTCAAATCGATACTTCTGGGAAATATTCGGGTATTTTTCTTTATCCACCAGGCTGTAGAACATCTTTTGCGGTCTGGCATACAATTTCCTTTTGCCATACAGGGCTTGATAAATCATCAGTGGTTCTCCAGTCTCCGTATGCGTCGCTTCGCTAATGATGGCATACAGATAATCATTGCTCTGCGGATCACAGATTGTTTCTCTCTTGAAATGTTTTACGATGTCTCCTGGCATGAATAATGGTCTGTCTACTGACATTCAACTTCCTCCTCCCATTTCTGTTTTACCCGTTCACACAAAATTCTCTGATTCTCCTCAGTGAAGAACAGCCAGATATGACGGTCAAAGCTTTTTCCGTTTCGTTGGCCAAGGTCTGACTTGAAGAACTCATCTATCATGTCCTGATAGAACCGGAGCTCATCCTTTTCTTCCACGTCCGCTTTCAGAAGTGGTGAATCATCGCCAATGATAACACCCATGAACTGATCTGCGTATTCGGCAGAAATCATTGTATGCTGTTCGCCCATGTGTTTGCAGTACTGCTTGAAGTAATAAGCGATAACTGCCATGGTCAGACAGATGTCATGATCTTCCAGAATATTCTCCTGTTTACCATACAGTGAATCAAACTCATTATACAGAATCTGTGGTACATCTTCGTCCCGGTATTTCTCAGAACGATTTTTCTGTTTTTGCTTGCGGTACACTTCCTTCTGCTCGGTTGTCCGTGAGGGTATATTATTTATATTTAATATATTAATATTATTAGGAGCAGAAGTCTTTGAACCTTTATCATTCTTTGATAAAGTCTTTTTCTCTTTATTTGATAAAATAAAGTCTTTATCTGTATTAGTAATATCTGAATTGTATTCTCTGGTAGTAGTTTCTGGTATAGCATAAGCATCTGGAACTGATTGATTTTCCATATGCGCTTCATTGATTGTGCACTCATGCACAATGGACAAATCATCTGGCAATTCAATCTTATATTCACTCAACGGATACCCTTTTTCCTTCAAAGCTTTTGCTATATTAACGAGATTTACCCGATACTGCAATGTTCTGTCCCATTTGTATTTAGGATTATTTCTTTTGGAGATAAATCCCATATCAACCAAATCTCTCACATAACGTCTTACTTGACTTGCAGATAATCCAAGCATTATTTCTTCAGCAAGTTCATCTGCTGTTTTGTAAATCCAGCCGTAAAACAATTCTCGTTCTTCTTCACCATTGTTCTTGGCAATTTCGTTTTCTTTTTCTATAAATTTGTCAGCATCTGATACTCGCTCTGACCAATAGATAAACTGATTCAATATAATTGCTTTGCGAAAATCCCCTGTAATGGCAAGTAAATCTTCACGTAAAACTGCTTTTTTAATTTTATTAACTGTATTGCTCATAATAGATAACCTCCATGTCGTTAATATGTGACTGCCTTGTAGCCACGGATCCATGATGTATAAAAACAGTAGGCAGGTGCATCATGGAATTGCACTTTTCGGGAGCTACCCTAGCCTACTGAATTTACCAATTATTTCCACGAAATGCCTTCTGGGAGAAAAGAATCTACCATTCCATCAACATTGCGAATATCAGAGCTCTTAACGCCATACGAAATGAAGTTGTCACACGCATTTTTAAGCCCTGACCATTCGAGCATTTCTTCTGCTACCGATAAAAAATCTTCCAATTCGCCAAGAGCATATGAAGACCGATAAATGGTTAAAATATCTTCGGCTTCGCATGCACATTGAGCTCCGTATAATTTAGTATGATATTTTTGATGTAAAGTTTTTGGAAGCAATATTAAATTAGATATATCATTATTTTCTCTGTTTCTGTCAATATGGTGGATATCAAATTCTCTTCCGAATTCAATACTGTAATAGTCTTTGTAATATTTACGGTAATTAAAAGATTTTGCCATAGAAAAAATACCTGCCTTTCGTATATAAGATGCCTTGAATGTATGTAAATCAACAGGCAGGCGGCAAGGCATTTCCGCTTTTCGATGATCGGTCTAGCCTGTTGGTTTTACCGTATTATTTTTCGAATGAAATAAATCCATGATTTACCAATTCGTTTAAAGCTTTTTCGACAACTGCTTTGCTCTCTGAAACATATTTACAGATTTCATCCAGTTCAAAGTCTGTTCCATCAAGACTCATCAATATGCCGTATATTCCTTTTGCTTCCAACGATAGATTTTTGTTGAGTATAATATTTCTGTCAACTAATCCATATGGCTTCATTTGCTTCATTCCCTTCTATAAAACAAAAAAAGAGCAGACTCCAAGACGGTATCACGGGAAACGGGTCACTGTTTCAACCCAAGTAAATATCATCTTAAAAGTCTGCTCAATATTTTGTTTTTTCGTACAATATAACAAGATATAGGTACTACTCGTTACTCATTCATTATACCGCAATCCGGCAGAAATGGCAATGGTTTTTACCATGCTGGACTAGGGTTTTTCCGCCGGTTGTTGTCGTTCTGGGCTTTTGTGACTGCTTTCGCAATAGCACGTCCATCCAGATTGATCGTATTGGAAATGTACTGCGGAGATGAGTTTCCGCCGGTGTTCATGTTCATCATTGCCATGGCAACGCCCTGTGTTACCGCCTGTGTCATTTCTTCCTTGCCCAGTCCAATGCTTCCGTCTGGCATGTTTCCGGTAATGCTGTCAGCAATGCTCTTCATAGCCTGTTTGTTGGTCAGCGGAAGGACTGCTTCCTTTCCGGCTTCACCGACACCGATCACGGATGCTGCATTGAAAAGACCACCTTTGGCATACCAGTCAACTCTCGAATTGTACCGCCACTTGTGGGTCTGTCCCTCTTGCCAATCAGTGTAATCCATGGAAATATGTGGAGTTCTGATGTTGATTGACTCCATGCCGTTTCGGAGATTCTGCATAGCCGTTTGCCCGATACTATACATATCGCTGAAATTTCGGCTGATTGTATTAACTATGCCGCCAATCGCACCGCCGATGCTCGTGTTCATGGTTCCCCGGATGTAAGAAGATATATCCCTTCCCAGATTCTGCCATTTGCCAAAAGCGATTCTGTACTGGCTTCCAAAATGACTGCGGACGGTTTCATCCATTCTGCCGAGTTCCGTACTTGCGTCAACCTTCATCTGGCGGACGTTTTTGGTTACTTCACGGGAAGAATTTCCCCAGTTCTTTGTCGCAGATGTGCTTACACGGCTGAAGGATTTTTCAGCGCTTGTAGCTGCGGATGCAGAATTGGTTTCAGTCTGTCCAGTAATGGTATCCCAAGCTCCTTTAATTTTTGAGCCGATTGAATCCCATGCTGTTTTGGTCTTTGAACTAATAGTGTCCCACACGCCGGTTACGGTGTTCTTAATGTTTGTGAACGTATCAATCACGCTTCCGATTCTGTCAGAGATTCCCTGATTCAGTCCAGATATCAAATACCCGCCAATCTCAGCAAAAACCGTAGACGGAGAATGAATACCGAAAAGGTTTTTAACACCGTTGATAATAGGGTCCGAGATATTTGTTTTAAGCCATGTTCCAACAGTGGAAATCACGTTTTTAGCGCCGTTGTAAAGTCCATTGATAAGGTTTGAGCCATGTGTGTAAAGCCAAGTTCCGGCAGTGCTGAACGCATTTTCTATTGCTTCCTTAGTTTTACCGGCAAATTCCGTGACTGTATCCCAATTTTGCCACAGCAGGAATCCACCGACAACAGCTCCGATAACAGCTAAACCTATCGGGCTGAACAGTACGCTGCCCAATGTAGAAAACGCTGTTGCCATAGCTGGTGCAAAAGTTCCTGTAATCCAAGTTCCAATTGAACCAGCGAAGGCAGTTGCAGCTGGCCAAAGTTTGGTAGTTATAACTTCAAGGATTTTCGGAGCAATCTGTGTTGTTATGGTAGTCGGGATTGCTTTCAATTTATCAACAGCTTCCAGAGCGTAAACTCCAACAGCTGTGCCTAATGTACTGGTTGAAAAGGCGGTTGCTATTTTGCTGAGTGCTGTCCCCAGTAATGTTGCCGTAGCACTGGTCCCGGTCGGCAGTTTTCCCATAGCAACTAAGATAGATGATACCAGGGTATCTGCCTTTGACACCAATCCTACACCGGCAAACGCAACTACAAACTTACCGGCTGTAGTTTCTCCTAATCCAGAAAAAATACCGCCCAAAACATCCAGTAATACTGTTGCTAAATCCTTTAAATGGCTTCCCCAGTCTATCTGACTAAGGAATAGTCCGATGCCTCTTCCAAAGGATTCCCAGTCTGTTTTTTCTGCGATATCAACCAGGGCATTCAGTAAGTTAGTAATGAAAGTGTTTAAGGATGTTCCGTTCTCTTTCCACTTGAACTTTCCGATAAAAGTATTGATTCCGTTGGAAATATTAGTTACCAATCCGTCCCAGTTGAATTTTTGCGTCCATGCAGCCAATGTCTGAAATGCACCGTTTAATCCGGTCGCAATCGTAGTGGCTATCTTTGAAAACGAAATTCGCCCAAAAGCTCCATTCATGGCATCAGCAACCGCAGTTCCTAACTGTTCCCAACCAGTCAGCCCGGCATTATTCTCTTTTGACATCTTCTGAACAAAACCGTCCAGAATATTCCAGCTTATCATAAAGCCACTGCCAAGGACTTGACCAAGGTTCGGCCAGTTAACTTCATCAATCATTCCACGAAGTCCAGTTGCCAGTTTGTTACCAATGTTTACGAAGTCAATGCCACCCGGGCCGATCAGAAGCTCAAAGGTGTTGACTAAAGTGTTGATACCGGCACCGACAGTACGCCCTAATCTATCCCAGTGAATGTTTTCGACAAGGCTGTTAAAAGATCGAGTAAAAGCATCACAAAATGCAGCAATTTTCGGGCCCACATTACTCCAACTAATAACATCATAAATCTTCCGGATTCCGATATTAAGCATATCTGCAATGGTCTTTCCAAGTCCTTCCCAGTCATGGTTAAGAAAAGCTTTACGGATTTTTTCAGCCCATTTATTGATAGGGGTTTCTTCTTTGTTCAGAGCATCGTCTATCTGGTTTGTGATTCCGCCAAGACCCAATGACGGTGTTGCACCGGTTCCAGTTTTACCCTTTCCGGTACCAGGTGTTGAACCGGATGAACTAGAATTATCTGTCAGCTGATTCAGTTCGTCAAATGGAAGAACAGAAAGAGCTTTCTTCAGAGCTTTTGCTGATGAAGTAGCATCGTCCAGCCCAGAAGCTGCTGCATCTCCGGCGTCCTGTAATCCACTAAGGTCTGCTGCGGAATCTTCCAGTCCAGCAAGATCATTTACGACCCCGCTTGTGGAACCTTTAATCTTTTTCCCCATCAGAACATACATGAAGTTACGGAATGTTTCCGCAGCCTGCATAAGTTTTGACATCAAGGCGTTAAGAGCCTGGATTCCCGGAAGGACTGCTGCGATTAAGCCCTGTCCGATAACAGATGCAAGGGACTGGAGGTTCATAGTAAGGAGACGTACTTGGTTTGCATATGTCAATTAATGTTATCCTATAGGCTTTTTATCCTATAGTTCTTATAGTTTCCTATAAGTTCGGCGTACATTTTCATCCCATAAGGATGTCGGATACTCTTGGGGATATTATATTCTAAACTCTTTAATAAAAAAGAGCCTAGGTTCAATCCCTACGCTCTACAATGTGCTATAGCTTTTATTCTATAGCCTTATCTCGGTATTAACTTATTGACTTATCCATTTATATCCAAATGCAGTTCTATCAGGTTTGTCGATTACCTTGTGTATGCCCTTGTAGCACACACCTAATTCTTTTCCTGCATCCGATATTCTATTAAACACTTTTAATATTTCTCCTGTATCAGGATTTACTTGAGCTACTTTTCTACCTTTTTTTCGTTTTTGATAATCACTCAAATCTTTTATCGGAAAATCTTCTTCATATACAAAAATAAAGCCGTTTGCGGATTTATATGTTTTGCTTAAAACTCCGGAAATAGTCGTGCGATTAGCGCCTGTCATTTCTGAAGCTTCTTGGACGCTTTTGAATTTTTGTATGAAATTTCCGTTGCTATCACATTGAATAATACTTCTCATGCTTGTTGATTCTGGCGGAGTGTACTTTCGTGATCCATAGCGCTGAAAATCTTTCTCGTACATAAAAATGCACCCATGGTCAGTACGCGTTTCACTCCTGCAAGATTCCAATACACTGTTTACGCAAAAGCCGTCTTTCTCTGCTTCAGTGGCACTATCATATCTTTTAATAAAAGTTCCATCTTTTGCAAGACAAACTACAGGAATTGAGTTATGTCCGCCAACTCCTCCTTTGTTTTCGTTGTATCCACTATGATAAGTATTATACAGTGTGATATAATTTCTTTCAAGTTTTAAAGCTTTTTTTCTTGTATCACAAGTTTCTAAAATTTCCCATTCAAAATTATCTGTTCCGTATTTTTCAATCGCATCGTGAAATTTGCATTTTTCTTTTTCATAACATCTTTCGTGTTGCCATTTTCGGTTACGGAAATTGTTTGTCTGCCCGATATAAGATTCTTGAGTTATTCTATTTGTAGCTCTGTAAATATAATATGTTCGCATTAAATCACCTCAAACATATTATATCAAAATGTTCGTATTAAGTCAACTTGGCATTTACCGACTTTACCCGATTTTCACTGATGTATTGCTACATCAGGCGGCACATAGTCTACCGGCTGTTCTAGCAAAGTCCCCCTGTTGTGCACTTGTAACTGACATAATGTAGTTATAACGCAACATTGTTTTCTGCGCCTGTGTCATGGAATTATAGGCTGTTGTAATGCCTTGTGACAACGCATACTCCTGTAAATTGGCGACTGAAAGATTTATTCCGAGCTGTTTTAAAGGCTCGATTTCACCCGAAATGCCCGCCCTTATTTTATAGAAGGCGGTATCAGTATCAATGTTGTAAAAAGATGCTAAATCTCCGGCTAATCCTGCAAGAGTTGTTGACATCTTCGCAGCTGATTCCTGCGCTACTCCAGAAGCATTCAGCATTGCCATCATGGTTCCGGAGTAATTCTTTGCTGCCAGTTCCGACAGTCCGAACTGCTTTGTCGCCGTAGATGCAAACTTGTATGCCTGATCTGCCATGCTTCCAAAAGCAACATCTACAACGTTCTCGACCTCAGCGATATCGGAACCAATCTCAAGGATACCTTTTCCGCCCATAGCTTCGCTGAATTTGTTCATTACAGCTGAAGCCGCTTTGAAGCCAAGGACGGTCTTAATGAAAGAGCCCACATTGAAAGATGCTGTTTTCAGTCCGTTACTCCTATTGACTAGACTAGAGATTCCGGCTGCCAGAAATCCCAGTCCACTCTTTGCTTTTGTTGCCACCCCACCGAGTAACGAAGAAAGCCCTGAACCGATAGAGGAAAGCTTGTTAAAGGAATTGACCACAGTGTTCGTAGCAGTTCCTACTTTTCCACCGGCCGTCGCCAACTGCCCGAGGGCTTCAGTCATTCTCAGTGTATTCTCACTGATCTGCGGAGCATCCTGCATGGCGGTAAAGAATTTCTTCACTTCTGCGGCTAAATTCTCCAATTGCGACGCTGTTTTACCAGTTTTGTCACCTGCATTCGCTAACCGTGAAATGGATTGCACAAACATGTTTATGGATTCTGAGGGCTTTACTGTAAACAGCATACCATTAATAACTTTTCTTAAGTTCTTTCCAAGGGTTTTCAAGCCTGCCGCTGACTGGTCTGCTTTTCCTCCGGCATTAGCAAGTCTCGCCAGTGAACCTACAAACCGGTTGACACTGGAAGATACATCCTCAATATCGTTTAAACTATCGATGCTCTTGATGATTTCTCCCATCTTTGAAGTGTCGAATCCGCTCATATCTGCTGCCGCAAGTCGGCTTAAGGAATTGATAACATTTGTGATTTTAGAATCTTTGAAATTCATTCCGTTAAGAGCGTTCATGGTACTAGCAATCTTTTCAACACCGGTTATTGCTGGCTGCATTTTCACAGCATCAATTTCTTGAAATTTTTGAATAGCGTTTACTGCTGACTTAACGTTTTTTGTATCAATCTTTGGAATCGAAATGTTTGAAGCACCTTTTAAAGAACTTAATCCGGCAGCCAGATTCTGCAAAGATTTCGTACTCGCTCCAAGTGTCGTAAAGTCAACCTTTGACAAGCTTCGAAGCTGACCGGTTAATCCAGATAAGTCCGGAACACTAACTTTTGTTTTGTTTAAGGTCTGTAAAGCCGATGATACTCTTCCGATTTCACGAGCATAGTTTCTAAGTCCGCCGGTATTGACGTTTCCCAGTGCTGTGTCAACATCTTTTAACTTTTTAGCCAGATTTCCCAATGCTTTTGTAGCGTTCCTGGTACTACTGTTTATTTGTATATCAAGGGTATCAATGGTATTATCAGCCACAAAAAACACCTCCTTTTAATCAAAAAAAATAAGGGCAGACAAGACTTTTTATTTATCTTGCCTGCCCTTTTCATTTCCTATTTCAGCTATATTCGCATTTGCCTTTTTTATCAGAAGTTCGTAGTAACGTTCCTCCTGCTTCAATTCAGCTTCAGATCGTTTCGGAACATCTGTTTTTTCTTCAATCTGTGGTTTCTTTGTTTTTTCTGTGATTGGTTTATCTGGATATTTTGCTTTGTCAGAAAGCGCACTTACTACCGCAGATTTCACATATAAGCCGGAAAGCCATGACTGATATTCAATCAGTTTTACCTGAGTTTCTATCTCATCACGTTTACTTTTCTCGTACTCACGTATCCTTACTTGAAGGTCACGTATGGTACTTCTGAGAAATTCTTTCCGACTCATTCCGATGCGAACTGCCGCCGGATATAACTCTGTCCAGATTATTTCGCTGTAGCTTTTTTCTGGTGATCTGTCGGCTTCTTCGGAGCTTTCTTCGGTTTGGCTGCCACGTTCAGATCGTCCATGAGCGTTTCCAGACCGGTCAGTTTGAAAAAACCATCTTCCTCCATCTGTTCAAGACACATGGCAAAGATACCGTAAAAGTTACCCTGCTCATCATCCTTATGTTCCTGAATGAATTGTGCTGCAAGTTTCTTCGCAGTTGCAAGATTCGGGACAGAACCGTCTGCATCTGGACTATCGCCATGATATTGAAGAAGTCCTGCGTAAAACACGGTTAATGCTGTGTTTGGGATATTTGCCATGCCGGAGATCATTTCTTCCGGAGTTTTGTCAACGCCACCGCTTGTCGCCAGAAGTGTGCTCATTACGCTCTTGACGCATTCATCATATAAAGATGCTTCAATGCTGTATTCCAGTTTGTACTCTTTGCTACCAATCTTTAAAAGTTTATACATAATATCTTTTCCTCCCAGTTAGATATATTTGTTATTCGCCTTCAGTTGGCTTAACTGCTGTATCCGGGCCGACATACTCATTGATAGTCAGAGACATGTTAACAGTAAGAAGACCATTCTGATCTCTTGCCGGTTTAGGAATGATAGTCGGTGGCTCGATTTTGGTGAAGAACGCTTTCTGAAGCGCCGGGTAATATTCCTCATACCACATAGACAGACCACTTGCATGAGCTGTTTTGTAAGCACTGATAAGATCTTCCCACTCTTTGATTGTTTCGTCTGTAACGTTTACAGTTACATTGAATGTACCGCCGGTTGAACCACGGCCTGCGATAGTTCTCTCGATTTCGTCTTCGAGAGCAGATGCATCGATAGTCTCAACATCGATAGCGATTTCATCAGAAGCGTTTATTCTGTGAAGCAGTTTGAATTTTTCTGGTTTTGTTCCCGCTACTGTCTCTACTGCATAACCGGTAAGAGCACCAACGGTACTGATTCCTGCGATATTTCCTGCCATATTGGCTCCTTTCCGCCTTTCGGCTATAAATTATTGCAATAAAAAAGAGCCATTACGGCTCTGACACGTAACCCTGTGCCCGGGAGATAAAAGGATCACCGCCCTTCTACTCTTCTTTGCTTACTTGTTTAATGACCTGATTCACATAAGTGCTCAGTCCTGCGACAAGAATACCTTGTGTGATTGCGGTAAAAACTGCCATTGCAATTTCCTGACCGCCCGTGACTGTAGATGTAGCGAAAACATAGATTCCACAGACAACTACGCCCAGAAGTCCGAGGATTCCAGGAATGTACTTGTCAGCTACGGTTTCAGCCTGTTTAAGGAATACTCCTACAAAATACAGGACTACAGCTACAACCAGGAGTTCCGGTTTCACATAGTTCATGATCTGATCCATTCTATCTCACCCCTTTCATTCGCCAAGCAACTGCCCGGTGTAAATTCTTGTGTATCGGCTAACAAGCCGTTTGATGCTATCGTCAGCGTTACCCATGAGTTCAGGCCCGTAGGTTCTACGAAATCCCATGTCAATCATGGATTGATGACTTTTTTCGTCAATTTGATATACTTTCGCAAGCGGAGCTGTACCTGCGGCGAAGCACTCAATCTGGACAGTCGGAACCGTGGCACATTCATCGCCTTCAAGATCTCCTTCTGTCAGAACGTTTCCCAACATATAAAGTCTTGCATAGGCTTTCTTTCCAGATGCAAGAGTTTGGCTTCTATCCATTGAAAAATTTCCTTTACCAACTACAGGTTCGATCGCTTTATTCCAACGCTCGTATATCTTGGATATCGGGTTTTTTAATATTTCCGGCATTTAATCACCCTGCCTGTTCTAGCATGTTTTGAGTTTGTGTTTGAATAAACTCTTTAATCTGCTGATATCCCCAGCCACAGTTAATAAGGCTACTTACAAGCATCTCCATGCTTTGCACTTTTGCTAAGTCTTCACCTGTAAAATAATCCCTAACAGCTTCTTTGGGTTTAACGCCAAGTTCGATTTCTATTTCCTTTGCTGTCTTTCCGAATATATTTTTGTATATCAAATTTGTGTAATTTGGATATGCAAATTTCTTATTCGGGCTGTCAGATATCTTCATTTTAATTGTATCTGTAAGAATATGTCTGATAACTACGCCTTTATCACGTTCAATTTGCCATTGCTGACGCTCTACGTGAATCTTTTTCAATTCATCACGCATTGCATTAAACTCTGCGATGTAGCGTTCTTTAAACTCCATAGCCCTTTCGCCGCCATAGCCCATGCAAAGAATTGTAAATCCATCTTCTGTAACGATGTACTCTTTAAGTCTTTTGTTTTGTTCCGAAGTATAAGAGGACAACGCATAATTTCGTTGTCTAAATTCTTCCGAACATCCCAGATTTTCGATATCTCTCAGTACATCGGAATGTCTTTTCTCGAAACCCTCTGCTATTTTTCGGCTTGTGGTTACGATTTTTTCTTCGTATCTTTTACCAATGATTTCTACCAACATAAATTCACTTCTCCTTTTATGATTTATTTTTTTGGCATGAAAAAAGCACCTACCTTTCCGGTAGATGCTTCGCATCTTAATTGTACAAAATATGCGTCATATGATTCCATATTTTAGTATAGGATGTTTAACTTCCAAACACTTCCTTTGCAATATGTCGTATCTGAATAATGATAGCTTCTTCCGCATGGTACATTGGCATATATGCCCTGTTACCATAAGAATGATGCTTTTGTCCACTTTCATCCACATACCACCATCCGTTTGGGTCGTAAGCGTGTTTTTGATCTGGGTAAGTACCAACACCATAATCAGCGCCAGACGGTAATGGATAGCTGTCCGTTCCATAAGAAATACCGGCACTAAACTCGATAAAAAGAACCTTGTCCCCAGAAAGCCGGACTGCTGCACCAACAATATCGCCATGTCCGTTATTAATAACTTCCGTGTAGTAAGAACCTTTTTCTTCGGTCGGAACAGATTCCATCGTGGTCTGGATAACTTGTATTCCTTCTTGAGCCAGTTTATTAACAAAAATCTGGTTCTTCCTTTGAATATCTTTCTGGTATGCTTCCAACTTCCGAATCGCAGACTGCAAAGAATTATGGTTCAAACTGCACCGGATTGTTTTCCTACTCATTGTTGCCACCGATTTTCGCTATTCCATATCGGGCAACTTGTCCTTTTTGAGTATCAAGGATTCTCTTAAGTCTGTAGTCTGGAAGAACAGTCGGGCTGTTATCTCCATCAAAGATTAACGTTCCGTCTTCCCTGATTTCTGGCACGACATCAATCCACAAGACGTTGCCTTCTTTTGGCTGAAATGTTCGGTCAAAAACCGTAATGTACCGGTCATAGTCGGGAACGATTCCGGCAGACAGTTCTTCTGGCGTACCGGCTGTTGCTGATACTGAAATGTTCTTTTTTTGTGGATTTGAATAGACAAGAGTTTTATCCATTCCATTGTTTTTTTCTGTTACTGTTGAAATCCATACGGACTGTTTTTGGCGAAGTCTACCTCTCATATATGCACCCTCCATTGACAGAAATTAATTTTCGTGTTATTCTTATGCAGAAATCAAGGAACAGCATATCCCCAGATTCCATAATCTTCCAGTCCCCAGTTCCTCAGTTCTGGGGACTTTTTTTAATTTAAGATAAATTAATTAAAGCCCTCTTTAGTTAATTTTTTAAACATCACCTGTGTAATCACTGAAATAACTGTTTAACAGTGCTTTTTCTATTAATTCCTTAATAGCAACAGCCATCTTTGAATATCCGACAGCAAGGGGGTGTCCACCACTCATATTATTTTGAAAATCATCAGATGATATAAAGCTATTTGACATACTGTCCACATAAGGCAAATTAAATTTATTAGCTATTTGTTTTATATGCACGCTATAGTCAACATATTGACTTTGTTTTTTGGGTATTCCGAAAATGAGTATTTTTGATTTTGGTGAATATTCTTGAAGTTCACTTATTATCTTTCCCATATTGCCAAAAAAGGTGTTTGGGTTTTCATTGTAATTTTCTTTAATGTCATCTATTGTTCCAGTAGGCTGTGTTTCTTGCCCATCAGCATCATTAATCCCTAAACATATACAATATAGTTGTTTTTTAGTCTCTGATTTTAATTTGCTTAAACCATAACTTGTATTTGTGAGCCATGTTTTACAAGTAGCACCTGCAAAGCTATAATTTACAAAATCAACGCCAGTTTGACGTTTTAAAACTTGCGGGAAACTTAAACCATACTTAACCACAATTTCACCATTAATAACCATACCACCGCTTGAATAGCTATCACCTATAACACCAATATTTTCAAACATTGAAATGTTTGGGTTATACGTATCTGTGATTTTAACAAAATTAGATGTATCTACTTTTAAATTAATCCATTCTCCCCAACCACCAAAATTACATCTAATAAACGAATCTTCTATAGATGCAGCTATTTGTATAGCACCTTTATTATAATTAGTTTGGTTTTTATCACCTAATGTAATGACGAGACCATAATCAATTACTGTATTTTTAACATTTTTTAATTCGCCGGATACAATACTACCTATTTCAAAAGTGTTTATGTCGTCATAAGGTGGACTCACTGTACCATTAACGCCTATCCACACGGCAATATATAACATCATATATTTCCACAGGTTAGTTATATCGCTTCTAGCATCAAATATTTTAGTCCAAGAACCAAATTCACTATTCCACGATTGCCTAATATAAAAATCGTTTTTAGTTCCTTCACTGAAAATTTGCAACGTACCATCATTTTCATCACTTAAATGGTTAAAAGTTATTAGTGTTCCCCACTGATTATCAGATGGGAAATCAGGTAATGTATCCGGTTTATCAATACCAATTAAATAAATTCTATTTGGTTCTGCATCAGCCAACGAACTAAGCTGTTCAGATGAAGTAATCGTTAAATACGCACCAACTTTATCTTCCCTTAATGAACTAATCGCATTTCCTGTGGCTTTTGCATCGGCAATACCGCCTTCAACGGTAAGAGTTTTATCTGGCTGTGAAACATTCTGAATGTCCGCAATGGCTTGTTCTTTTGCGGAATTTACATTTTTTACCGCCTCGTCAGATGCAGTTTTGGTAATAGCTAGAAGCTGATTAATTATATCTTTGTTGTTTTCATCAAGAGATGGCTGGTCAACTTCGATTCCTTCTAAAACAGGAATTTGCGCTACGGTAGTGTTCCATTCAATACTGATATTCGAATCAGAATCTGTCTTAACAGCGCAGACAATGAATCTTATTGTTCCCATGTATCGCGCGGCGTTTTTTCCAATGACCCATGAAAATATTATGTTATCTTCGTTTACAGAAGCATCTTCACAAATGTATTGGTCTTTTATGGAAATGTCTGGATCTACGCTACTTACATTTTCAAAGTTGATTCGAATTGAAAATTTTGATAAATCAAGATTATCTCCCACTATCTTCGGGCAAGAAAATTTAATTCGTTCTGCATTTTTGTCAGATTGCACCGCCCAAACTACGATTTCTGAAGGCACAAAAATAGTTCGTGTTTTGGAGTCAATTGTGCATATTCCGTTGCTTTCTAATAATGTAGTTGTTTCTGCTGTTGAATCTGAATCCATAAGTAAATCAAGTGCTGATGTCATTTTTCTACCCCCGTTGTGGAATCGTTATTTTATCTGATGTTATAATAAATTTACCGTTGTCTTTTATACCTGTGACCGAAACCCCAAAATAATCCCACGCAAGAGCTTTAGATGGAATTTCACATTGTCCATTTTGTACCAATATCGGATATTCTTTGTCCATCCGCCAAAAAGAAGCTGCTATCTTGCATCCATTCCATTCAGGTGAAAAAGAAAAGAACGCTTTTAAATATCCAGAAGTTCCTTTTACAAGTCCAGTAAAATCGCAACTTGGGTCTTGGTATATTTTTTGGTTTTCAACTTTAAATTTTAAAATTCTCATACAAATATCCTTTCTGTTCTGACAGGGGGGGCGCATATATAAATTGATTTCCAAAAATATCTCTGGTCACCGCAATAAGAAACAATCTGTCCTACGCCACTTTTTCCAGTAGATACGGAACAAAATGTATCGCTTCATCCCCTACAATCTCATATGCGATTTCAAAAATCTGCCTTGCTTTGTCGGCAATCAGATTGGCAATCAATTCTTCTACTTCTACCCAATTCTCACGTGGTACAAGTCTATGTAGTTCTTTAAGAAATCCACTTGAAAACATCATTGCATGACTCAGTTCATGTAAAACTACCCTTGTGAGAAATTCGTCCGAAATAGCGTCAGAAATCCAAATAATTCTTGTGTTTCCATCCGTCACAGCGCAGGTCATAGTACCTGTACGGTCAACCAGCACTGGATTCTCCGGATAAGTGAACCGAACTTTCCATTTTTGCCCGTTCATGTAAAATTGTCTTAGCATAAAACCACCGCCTTTAAACCAAAAAGCCCCTACCACATTTCTGTAGCAAGGGCCTTGTTTTTAGTTCATCTGTTGAAGAAGCTTAGTCAGATCAGTTTTCATCTGCTGTCTAAGGGTCGCATCTGCATCCGACCACATCTCAGACATGGTACGGATAACATCCTGCGTGTACTCTTTCATTGAACTGTCCATCTTCTGTTTTGAATCTGCATCTTTGGAATCATGGTAATGCCTGCGATTCTCGCTGTATCTGTCATAGGTTTCGCCGTATCTGGACTGCTGACGGTTCGTTCCGTCCATCCTCATATCACTACGGTCCGGATGATAACCCATGCGGTACATATTACGTTCAAACTCTGGATTGTTCAAATACTCGTCCATCCAGTCATCATCTTCCATGTACAGATATGGCTTATATCCCATACGACTTCCTCTACCCTTTGGGGCAAATCTGCCGTTTGCGTAACGATACCTGTCATATCCCATGCGTCCAAGATACTTTTCTTCCTGTTCGCATTCATCCATAGCTTCTACGATTCTGTAATCTTTATCTGCACAAATTGCACACTTTACAGCTTCCATGCAGTCCTTCAGATCGTCCCAGTCTTGAGCACTGAGATTATCGAAGCCATGTGTCTTGGCTTTTTCCATAGCCCATTTTCCCATTTCCATTGCAACTTTATGCATTACAGTGCCCCCTTTCTAACAGCCTGTGTAACAGGTGTATCTGCTGTTGGGGCTGTACCATTGATTGCTGTTAAATTGTTGCTCGGACTACAAGCCGGATTCCCTAACATCTTGAATACTCCACCAGTTGCACTCGTGGCTACTCTGGTTGCGTACTTCGTTCTGGTTCTTACGCCACAAGCCGTAACCTGTGCACAGCAACGATTCTGTAATGGATACAGGGTTGTCCCCGCTCCTATCTGAATCATTACCGGGGCGTTAATCGTAGTGGTTTCTGGTATGCTCTGTGCAATCACAATGCAATATTTTTCACCATTGTTATAACTACCTGCTGGAAGTGTAATCACAAGATTACCACCGGTAAACGCAACAGCTTGGCTTATCACAAGACGATTGCAGAGTTTACAAACATTTTTACAACTCATACTTCTACCTCTCAATCAAATAAGAGGTGAGCCGCAACCCACCTCTTAGAATTAGTCAACCTCTAAGGGTGAGTTACTTAGCAGCAACCGTTGCTGTATCCGTTGCATCCACCGTAGTAGGTGTTTGGATTCGGAACAACATATGCCGGGATAGCTGCTGGATTGATTGCATTGATTAACTGCTGTGTCTGAGATGCCATTGCAGTTGTAAGAAGTGCGCTCTGGCGATCCTGAGATGCAGCACGTTTCAGATCAGAGTTCTCTGCCTGTAATGTTGCAAGCTTATCATTCGTCAAGAAATCAAGAATTGCTCTTGTGTTGCTGTTCTGATTGTCCAGAAGGTCTCTGGTGTTGTTGTTCATTGTGTTCTGAAGAGCACAAGTGTTGGTTGCCAGGTTGTAGTTGATACCCTGGATAGCTTCCCTTGTTTCACAGCAACAATTTGCTAACTGAGACTGTAATGCATTGGTATTCTGCATACCGGCTACAGTATCAGCATTGATTGCCTGCTGAACGCCATTGAAGCCTTGAAGCATTCCAACGTTCATGCCGTTGAAACCACTCTGCATGGTATTGTTGAGTGCATATGTGCTGTCACAGATACCCTGCTGAATACCTCTGATACCGTTTTGGATATCGTTAAGCGCGAAGCCCTCGTTGATATCGGCACGTGTAGCCCATCCTTGGAATCCGGCACCATTAGCACCGTTTCCACCATTACCGCCGAAGCCACCGCCCCAGCCGCCAAAACCTCCCCATCCGAAGATTGCGAAGATCAGTACGAGCCAAATAAGTGAAAAACCATCGCCGCCCCACATATCATTGGCACGGTTATTAGAGCCTGTAGCAGCTGCAATGTCGCTAAGACTGTAATTAGAACCATTCATCATGTTTTTAGTCTCCTTATAAATTATTTACAATAGGAGACATCCGCGGCTGTCATCCCAAATTGTAGCGATTTTAAATCACCCAATCATGGGGAAGTGTTATAATCCAAGGAATTTCTGTATAATTCCATCTGGAGATAAGTGCTTTTCATTAAATACATTTTGCTGAATTTGATGTAACTGGTCTGTATCACCTTTTTTGTATAAATCCAAAGCATTTTTCAATGTTGGATTATTCCCTGCAAATTTACTCATGTCGTTCATCATGTTATCAACGCTTCCGAACCTCTGAGAAATCATTTTTTCAACTTGCTTTTGCATCATGGCATTTGGATTGAAATTCATCTCTGCTTACCTCCGTTCTGCTGTTTTGCTTCCGGTGTTACCGACATTTGTGTCGGGAACATGTTCTTTATTTCAGAAATCTCAGAACAAACATCGTTCCGAAGTTGATTAAACATAGCTTCTATATCAATCGGTTTTTCTTCTGCTTTTGGTTGCTGTTGTTCGTCTGGATTCATAAGCCGGTAAACAAAAATTCTACTTTTTCCATCTGCCTGTAGTTGCTTTTTATATATTTCTGTACCATCTGTTTTTGGATAATAAACAGGATTCCCAGTCATATCCACGTCTTTTGCTTTTACAGTGTCAATGCCATCAACCATTTGCCCTGAAAGCATAGCAACCTGTGGCATCTGCTGCATCGGCTGTTGTATTTGTGCCTGTCCATAAGGCATTGTCTGTTGGTAGTTGTTCTGCAACTGTGCCAATCTATCTTGATACGGTTGTACCGGTGTTTGTGGGTATGGATTCAATGGTTGCGGATAATATGGATAAAATGCCATAGTGTGTTCCTCCCATCTCTGTAAGCTTTTCTCTATGCTTACATTATATGAGAGAAACCTAAGTATTTGAACGACACTATTTCGCCATATTTTCGCCATGATACAAAGAAAAGCCCCGATAATACATCGGGGCAACTTTAACAATCTTCTTTTTTACTTTTCGGTTTATGCGGTCAATGGTTCTTGGACTATACCCCATAATCTCTGCTGTTTCAAACAATGTTTTTTCCTCATAAACTCTCAACCGGAAAAACTCTTTTTCTCGGGAATCAAACCCGGATTCGCTTAGATAAAACTTTCTTTCATCTTCTGAAAAGTCTGTATAATTCATAATCCCACCGCCTCCCTTACAAGTGGAATTGCTTATTATGCCGGAAAGATACCGCTTAATACAAACCCTACAATAGCCCCGATCACGGCTGTAATAACGCAAACAACAATCGTGTCGTAGCGTTTTCCCGGGGCTTCCATGAGGGATTTTAAATTATTATTCATTTCATCCACCGTATCTTTTATGTGCCCGAGATCATTGTTGTAAAGAACTATTTTGGTTTCAAGCGCATTGATACGTTCAAAAAAAATACCGTCACGTTTAGAGTACTTCTCTTTCATTTCGTGAACAACTTTTTCCAATTCTTCTAAGCGGTGTTCGTTAAAGCAATTCTGTTCACATTCCATCGCTACTCTCCTTCACTCCCATTACATTTTTTGTACTCCTTCCCACCTCATAATGAAGTACCCCAGCAACGCCTGGGAGGAAATGCGTCACGTTCTCAACCTACTTTTTCTGTCAGATTCCTCTGGCAAAGGGAAAAACGCCGTGATTGACAAATATCTCTGTCTCAGAGTTCCATCCTGCATTTACAGAATTTTCCGAATGAGATGCTTCAAACTCAACTCCCTGTTTTACGAGAAAATAAAGAGCCAAATCGAAAATACAATCATAGCATTTGTCCATATCTTTATTGATGTTTTCTTCCGTATAACTCTCAGGATAATTGCGCTTTTTCTGGAATGACCGAATAGCTCTTTTGACTGCTAAGGGAATCATCCTTGCGGTCAGTTCATCACCTTCCAGATACATTGATAGATCACTTGTAAGCTGTTCGTCCATGCCATTTCACCTACCCTTGCTGTGCTATAATTTCTGATATGATACCAGCCTTGTTTGTGGAAATCAGGGCATAACCATTGTCACTTGCAAGCTGTCTCAGTTGAGCCACAGTCATACTGGACAGCTCGCTTTCTGTATACTTGTGTGGAACACTTGCTACAGACGGTGACTGGCTGTTTTTATCAAGGCTATGCCCGTTTATTCCCCCTTTGTACCGATAACGATACCGCCATTGGCTTTCGGTGCTACGGGAATAAACATACCGGATGCTTTTGTCCAAACAGCAACTGGATCCTGTGTAGCCCACATGGAAAGAGTAACAAAAGAACGATTCTCTTCCTGGATGAACTGTCTGTATTCATTCTCTTCCGGTGTTGGGCCCCAAAGTCCAGTACCAAAGGAACCGCCTGCATCAGCTTCGTAGAGAGTGAACACATCCTCTTTGAAGTATCTTCCAGTCATCAGAGTTCTGTCTGCTTTTCTGTAACGGAACTTCTCATCGCAACGACCAACGGTGATTCCGTACTCCTGCATGAGCAGATTTGCAAGCTCCTGTCTGGTAAGGAGACGTTTATTCGCAGCTCCCAGAACAGCTGTCTGCATAGCTGTGTTGTTTCTCATGTAGTTGATCATCTTCAGAGATGTAACTGCATTTGTTACTACGTATCCGGAATCCTCGGCTACAGTTACCATCTTCTGAATATCGCCCATGATATCCGCATCTGCTGTAGACCAGTTGGTAAGAGTGACCTTTGCAGAACTTGGTACGCCATAATCGATATCCATTTTTACATTGTTTTCATCAATTTTCACCATACCGGTTGAAAGGAACTGGCCCTTCATGATGTTTGCTCTGCCGACAACACCCTCAAACAGATTTGCAGCATCGTCAAAAACGAAATTTGTAAGAGTTTCGTTGTCCGGAACACCATTTTCGATAGCTTCCTGGAGGCGCTCGGACTGATTGATTTTCCTCTTGATAAAGAGTTTCTCAGTCAAAACTTTCTCAAATCCCGGTCTGGAACCGATTTCTGCCTCAGTATCAAGAGCATGAACAAATGCTACCTCTGGCAGTCGCTGTCCAGCCATAAGTCTGTAATACTCAGCTTTCCAATACGGTGTTTTTACATCCGGGAAAATGGTATCAAGGATACCTGGTCTCGCTACAGAAAAGTTCTGAGCGAAATTTAATCTTTCTTCTGCTGTGATAGCTTCTAATACATTGTATGGCATAGTAGTTATACCTCCTTAAAATACTGGGTCTGTAGTGGTTACAAAAACAATTCCCTGCGCAGCAAGCTCTGTTTTTGCAGTTTCGTCGACTGTGACTGGCAGCCTTTTCTCAAGGACACGTCCTGCTACGATCACGGAAATTGGTCTTTTAGCATCGTCTGTCATATCAACATCTTCAAATACGATTCCTTTTGCACCAGTCCCATTTGTTGGATATACGGAACCTGCTTTGATGATTTTCTTGTCATTTACTGCTGTTGCGTTTGTTGCATCTGCGGTGTAGGTCTTAAGAACAAGTCCAACCTCGGATTCGAGAATATTTGGAGTGGACTCATACTGCTTTGTTTTCATAAAAGCCATAATCTAAATCTCCTTTACTTGATTAAAAATTAACCGGTGCATTATCATCCGCCGGTTCAGTTTTAGGGTTCATGCGTGCTGAGTAAGCTTTCACGTACTTAGCTGCTGGACTATCGTTGTCGTCTTTTTTCTGTTCCTTGTCTGAATTTCCGCCACCTGGATTCGGAGTATCGTCAAGAACTGATTTCTCCCATTCAGATTTTGCGTTATCCAGAGCTGCTTTATTTGCTTCGGAAATTCCATCAACAAAAGTTTTGACCTCTTTCATTACGTCTTCAGACTTATCTGCCGGCATAGAGGAAAATGCTTTGATAGCGCTTGCATATGTTTCTGTGGAAAGCCCCGCATTAGCGAAAGCAGATGTAATCTCACTGGAAAGCGCTTTCCTGTTGGATTCAGCAAGTGCTTTTTCCAGGTCGGAAATCCTCTTTTCGTTTTCTGCTTTTTCCTTCTGTCGCTCTGCTTCTTGTCTTTCGGCATCCGTCATATTCTGGGCTTTTAAATCATCCAGCTCCTTTTGAAGGGAATCTGCTTTATCAGCTTTTTCTTTCAGAGAAGTGTTTTTTTCCTTCACTTTTTTTGTCTCTGTTTCAACAGAATCAAGATATTTAGTCACCTGCTCTTCAGACGGTTCCTCGATTCCAAAGCCGATAAGTACCTGTTTTGCCTGTTCTCTTGTCATAGAAATCTCCTTTCTTTCAGACCATCACACTTTTTCACACGGTTCGCTCCGCACATGATCTGCACCCGATTTACGCTCACGGGCTGTTGCATTATTTTTGTGTATTAAAAAAGGAACCTTGGATGTTATTCCTTGGTTCCTTTGATAATTGAATTTACGAGTTTTGATTGACAGCTGAAGAATTTACTGTTGAATCAATTCCAGTCGGATTCTGACTGCTTTTGCCAATCAATTGTTGTGCTTTTTGCATTTCTACGTCTGGGTCTGCCAGTTCGGGATATACAGTTCCCAGGTAAGGCAAACTCATCTCGTATACCTTTTGTGGATCACTGAAAAGTCCGCAGGTAATCAATGCAATCAGCGGATGAATTTTATTCTTGAACAGATAATCAAGGGCCTGTGCTTTGACAAGCATGTTATCTGTTGGATTTCTGGTTATCTTTACATCAAAATCTCTTGTTGAGATTGAAATATCCTTTGTGGTCTGTCGGATGATATTCAGAATGATTCTGGCACTTGCTTTCTCAGCCTCCCGGATAAATGGTTCATCCAGTTTTGCTCTGCGTTCTGCAAAATCCCATCCATTTCTGAGATATACAGCTTGACCGGTATCGCCAGACGATTGTTGCTGCCTATCCGGCATTCCCTCAACAATAAGCATGTTGCTGTAGATATCGTCCTTTGCAACTTGGCTTTCCGTCTGATTCAATTCAGCGGTCATCAGGTCAACATCTGACTGGCAACCATTTCCAGTATCCTTTACAGAGATAGCGCCGAGTTTAATCATTTTCAGAAATTCACTTTCATCAATCTCACAGTTCTTAAACTTCATAAGAGCTTGTACGAACTGCTCTACGCCATCCATCCTGTTTGACTGCATGTTGTTCATAGTGTCAAACATGGTTATCGCGATCTCGATATCGGAAAGACGGTCGTGATTATTCGGATATTCAACTACCGGGATTCCACCAAAACCATTGATGCCGGTTTTTGTAATCTGTCCATTTTGAATCTCAAAATATTGTTTTGCCGAAAAACATAAATAATACTGCTGTTCATTCTCATCTTTAAGAATCTGAACCGAGAGCATCGGCTTTCCATTCTTACGGGAGTAAACAATGTAGCAGTCCCCCGGATACGGTATAAAAATCCGGAACGGCGGCAACTCACTGTCCTCTGTCCAGTCATCTTCTTTCAGAATTGCTTTGTATGCAGTCCCTACAGCGCTTTGATAGGTGCCTAGTTCAATGTTTCTAGCTTCTGCATTTGCTTCATCCAGATAGTCATTGAACAAATCTACCTGTTCGTTTGCTTCTTCTGTAGCTTTTTTCTTCTTGCACACATACTGGATAGGTTCGCCGTATGTCTGTGATGCTTTGAAACGGACAACTTCCAGTGCATGGTTCTCGCATACACGGTTGTTAATTTCCGGTCGCACCACTTTTTCTCTATAGAGAATCGGCTGATCTCCTTTGTAGTACCGGTACAAATAGTCAATCAGTACCCTATTCCGGTTATGAGTACCGATTGTATCAGAAACAACTTTTCTGACGTTTGCTGCCGTAATCTTGCTTACACCGGTATAGGCAATTTTGCGACCAAACTCGCCCCGGCATAAGTCGATGAAATTCATTTTATTTCTGCCCACTGCCTACACCTCCCATTTTCGGGCATTAAAAAAGCACCGGATTGTTCTCCGATGCTCGTTTTACAGGTTACATTATATTATACATAGAACATATGATTCCATATTAAAGCATATTAACTTTCAAAATGCTTTTGTTTCCGCAAAGCTTCAATGGCTTTTCCATGGCAGGAACGGATATGCTGTACGGAATATCCCATCTCGTCTGCAACCGTGACCAGATTTTTAAATTCTATATATCTCTTATGGAGTAAGGATGAGTACATGGAGTTTTCCATGTCATTGATATCTCCGGAAACTTTCATTTGCAATTCTGCCAGTTCCTTGACATCAGATGCTATTTCCTGCTGCAATTCAACAATTCTGGTTACAGCATCACCAACACGGTCTTTTCCACCGGAAGTCTGCACTTTATCTCCATTTGAAAAAGAAGATATACTGGTTGCCAAAAGCCTTAAGCGGTATTCTTCCTGTATTTTGTTCTGTATTTTTCTATCAGAATCTTGCACTTGCTCAAGATATTGTCGTGTGTTCATCTCACATTCTCCCTCCCCATAATGGATTGCGCATAGCCGTCACTGTACCTACATTTCCTTTTTCTATAAACATCTGAAGCTGAGTAAGACCATCCGGTGCGTCATCATGCACATTTTTTCCAAGCTGGACAAAGAAAGTAAGTTCGTCCATAGCAGCTTGATACTCTTTACTCCGGTGTTCTTCATCCAGAAAAATAAAGTTTCTTTTTATATCATCTGAATATGCAATAATCTTAGACATTTTCTCCATGTTCCCCGGTGCACGGCTGGATGTACAACTGCATTTATACTTCTGTTCTTTGAGTTTTTCATCCACGTACATCTTGTACATATCACCACCGTTGTTTGCCTCGAAGTTAATCTGTCGTATCTCGTTTCCAATGATTTTTCCAACGACAAGCGGAAGAGTGACTTCTTTTGTCCCTTTATTGAATACCCAGTCAAAAATATAGACATCTCCGTTTTCGTATTCCCGTCCAATCGGCATTGAAAGACTATCTCCACCGCCCCATGCAACATCACAGGCAGTAACAACACGGCTGTCACCTTCTGGAAGTATTCCATTGTAGTACCGAAGTCCATCTTCCGGAAAAAGGATTCCTTCACGGATAAATGGATTTTGCTGATATTTGGCTTGCCATTCATTAGCATCCAGCCTTGATTTCATATCCACGTAATATTTTGTGGAAAATCCTACGCCGTAGTCATAATCAAAGTTGGATTCACCATTTTCATTCAATGCCGGAATCTTCCTAAAGCGGTACCGTGGATTATTTTTCTTTTCAGTCTCCACTCTTCCAAGAGGATCCATGACATTCCATCGTGTTCCGACCATTAATTCTCGTGCACCGTCATTTTTACGGTCAACCAGAACGTTCAGATAATCCTGATACCGGTTTTCCAGACGTGTTGGGCTTAATGATTCAGTTCTGTCACGAACAAGGTCATCCACATATAAGTAACCGTCTGAAGATATATCTACGGAACCTGTCCATGTTCCATCAATACCACGACAAGTCAGCGTCGAAAATCGGTCCGGTGCGCCAAGGTTGATTTCTTTCTTCTCTGCCGATTTCTTTTCAAGAGTTGCAGACGGAAAGATTTCGTTGAAAGTATATTCTGGTGTCGAAATAAGGTTCTGTATTTCTCCGTAAAATCCATCGGCAAGGATTCCGCTGTGACCGCTCATAGCGTTATGGCTGTTCGGGCGTTTACCCATTATCCAGGACAGGAAAAATATACAGGTGGTTGACTTTGCGGTTCGGGGCGGCATAGACACGCCAAGAAACTCAATCTTTCCGTCCTCTAAGTCCTGCAGATCCTGTACGAGAACATTTAATGTCTTTTTTCTCGGCTCGTAGAATTTTCTGCGTGGCTGCCTGTTCTTTTCCATGTAGTACAGATAACTCTCGAATAACCATGGAGCTTCCAGCAGCAAATACTGCCAGTAGATATCATCAAAATTACCGCTTCCGGTCAACGCAGCTTGCCTTGCAGCTACATTATGAGCATACTTGCTTACTTTTATTGCCATTTGTTGTGCTTCTAAATTCTCCGTAAACGGCAAATCAATGTTCATGTTTAATAACAGATCAAGGCAGTCTTTCTGATTCTGGTAAACAGACATATCTCCACTGATGATTTGATTTAAGACTGCCCGATACCATTCAAATGAGCCTTCTGTAAATTTCTGCATAAAAATAGAGCCAGACCTCCTTTCTTCTTAGGATTTAGTCTGGCTC
>ERZ1106951.673-NODE-673-length-33434-cov-9.841367_pt1 | contig 33434 bp, 22 predicted proteins | sample MGYA00403676_ERZ1106951 | MGnify/ENA primary metagenome ERZ1106951 (study PRJEB35170, sample SAMEA104062398) | human gut metagenome | biome: human gut; feature: human-associated habitat; material: faeces | place: Denmark | collected 2012-04-23 ...
TTTTTGCCCGGCAGGGATGACGCAGCTGGGTTGGACTCAATTATGAGGGGTATCCTTAAGTTTATGTAATCACATAATTTCAATCCACGCGCCCCGCACGGGGAGCGACTTTCAGGAAACCATCTACAAGAAACAATATATTGATTTCAATCCACGCTCCCCGCACGCCAATGTCATTTAGTTAACCCACCCACCTCCTATGCGGGTAGAAGAATCGCATAGGAGGATTTTTTTTGCAAAGCACTTGACAAAAGGATAAAAATGTGCGGCCTCTTTGCTTACCAAAGTAAGCAAAGAGGCCCTTGTAGTTAGGAAGTGTCCACTGTGACACAAAACTACAAGGAGTGAGATGTGTGACTATCAGGCGTGTCAAGCGAACATTGGCGGATTCAATTAAGAAACTTGCTGCGGAAAAGCAGAAGTTTTCCCGAAATTCGGGAAAAGACAATACTCGAAACCGCAAACTTCCCTTTGAAAAGGTGGTTGAGACCATTCTGTCTTTTCAAGGCGGAACGCTCAATCGTGAGCTGATGGATTTTTTTGACTTGAATTCAGCAAGCCCTACAACTTCTGCTTTTGTTCAGCAAATGGCTAAAATTCTCCCTGCGGCTTTTGAATCGCTGTTTCATCATTTTACTGACCGTATTTGCGAACAAAAAACATATAACGGCTATCGCCTTTTTGCAGTCGATGGTTCCGACTTGCCAATCGCCGCTAATCCTCAAGATGCCGACTCTTTCTATCCGGGAGCGAACGGGCAGAAATCTTATAATTTGCTGCATATAAACGCTATGTACGATTTGCTCCAGCATATCTACGTCGATGCAATCATCCAGAAAAGCCGCAAAACTGACGAATCCGCTGCCTTAACTTCCATGGTGGATCGTTCTGCGGATAAAAACGTCCTGCTGCTGGCTGACAGGGGCTATGAAGCCTACAACAACCTCGCGCATATTCAAGAAAAGGGCTGGTCGTTTCTGATTCGCATCAAAGATAGCAGTGCCGGTATTGCTTCCGGCTTGAACCTGCCGCGTTCCAATACGTTTGATATTCCATTTCACCTGAAACTTACCAATAAACAGACAAACGAAGTGAAATGCTTGCTTTTAGACAAAAATCACTACAAGCGCATCCCCTCTAAGTGCCGCTTTGATTATCTCCCGGCTAAGTCCAGAAAGTCTGACCCCACGCAATTCTTCGATCTGCATTTCCGCATTGTGCGGTTCCCCATCTCCGCAACAGCCTGCGAAACCATTATTACAAATCTTGACAACGATGCGTTTCCTATTCAGGAAATTAAGCACTTGTACGCGATGCGCTGGGGCATTGAAACTTCCTTTCGTGAACTGAAATATTCCGTGACTTTATTGCATCTTCATTCAAAAAAGGTGGGCTTCATTTACCAAGAAGTTTTTGCAAAACTCATCATGTACAACTTCTGCCAAATAATTACACAATCCGTAGTCATTCGGCAAGGGAAAAAGAAACACGCTTACAAAGTTTCTTTTTCTGATGCGGTACATGTTTGTCTGCGTTTCTTCCGAAGCAAAATCAGTCCACCCGATGTTGAAGCCTTACTTATGAGGTACATCTCACCTATTCGCCCCGGCAGAATGCTTTCTCGTAAGTTCTCTCCGAAATCTTCGGTCAGCTTCGCTTATAGAGTATCATAATTTCTTGCTTTTGAATAGTCCTTTTTTCGCGGATTTCTTTTTCCGCTTTATTTCCTTTACCCTCTTTTCATTAAAATCAGCACACAGAGTCTTTTTTACTGATTCTGTGTGCTGACTTTCACTGTTCACTTTTAACTAAATGACATTGCCCCGCACGGGGAGCGACTTTATTGGACATATTTATCAAAATCATCGAGATATTTCAATCCACGCTCCCCGAACGGGGAGCGACCCTGCCCGGTTGCGGCATTGTACTCCGTCAACAGATATTTCAACCCACGCTCCCCGCACGGGGAGCGACTTCGCGCGGATGCAAAAGCCGCCACGATGCCTACATTTCAATCCACGCTCCCCGCACGGGGAGCGACACGATGGACACGCTGGACACGCCGTTTTCTTTCCATTTCAATCCACGCTCCCCGCACGGGGAGCGACGCTGACGGATGCGCACAAGGTGATTCTGCGCGGTCAATTTCAATCCACGCTCCCCGCACGGGGAGCGACCGACGTGCAAGCGCTCCTGAGGGCGTTTTTGTGCATTTCAATCCACGCTCCCCGCACGGGGAGCGACTGTGCTGCTTGTGTCGCTGGAAATGAACCCGGTAATTTCAATCCACGCTCCCCGCACGGGGAGCGACGAAAGAGTTACAGTGCGTTTAACGCATACCAGCGCATTTCAATCCACGCTCCCCGCACGGGGAGCGACGAGACGTTCGCGGGAGCCGATAGGCTATCAAATCAATTTCAATCCACGCTCCCCGCACGGGGAGCGACGACATCGTTCTTTCCGACTTTGGCAACAATCTGGAATTTCAATCCACGCTCCCCGCACGGGGAGCGACCTTGCATCGCGCCCTCACCATCAACGCCGTCGAAATTTCAATCCACGCTCCCCGCACGGGGAGCGACGCACAGGGACGCCTTCAGGCCGAGCCATGTGTGCTCATTTCAATCCACGCTCCCCGCACGGGGAGCGACGCAGTGCCGGGTTTGAGCGGCGCGCCGTCGGTTCGATTTCAATCCACGCTCCCCGCACGGGGAGCGACACCTCTCCTGAAAAGGCGGATGAGTATGCCAAGAATTTCAATCCACGCTCCCCGCACGGGGAGCGACGCGCACAACATCGAGTACGATGATTGGGATACGCTGATTTCAATCCACGCTCCCCGCACGGGGAGCGACGGATGCTCCATTGGCTGGTTTTTAACGCAGCTCATATTTCAATCCACGCTCCCCGCACGGGGAGCGACTGTCAAGGTGTCGTTCGCGCAGCCAAATAAACGCATTTCAATCCACGCTCCCCGCACGGGGAGCGACGGCGTTCGACGCCTACAAGCAGCAGGTGGAGACGATTTCAATCCACGCTCCCCGCACGGGGAGCGACTGCGACGCTGGCGCGAAAAATCCTGCAAGATGTAGATTTCAATCCACGCTCCCCGCACGGGGAGCGACTTTTAGGCAAGTATATCGCATGTGCGGCTTGTCATTTCAATCCACGCTCCCCGCACGGGGAGCGACGCAAACCTTTTGAAAAATATGGAGGTGACAAACAATATTTCAATCCACGCTCCCCGCACGGGGAGCGACCACGCTGACAATTGATAAGATTAGCACACTGCTCATTTCAATCCACGCTCCCCGCACGGGGAGCGACCTGACCCGTCAGAGAGTGACTCCGCCGAACGCATTTCAATCCACGCTCCCCGCACGGGGAGCGACAAGCCGTGCTTCTGGTAAAGCGTCGTCGCAATGATTTCAATCCACGCTCCCCGCACGGGGAGCGACAAGCCGTGCTTCTGGTAAAGCGTCGTCGCAATGATTTCAATCCACGCTCCCCGCACGGGGAGCGACGCGATCTTCTCAGCCGTCGCCTTTTCCTCTTCACCATTTCAATCCACGCTCCCCGCACGGGGAGCGACTCTTGCTTTTTGTGACTTTTCACCAGTGCAAGCGCGATTTCAATCCACGCTCCCCGCACGGGGAGCGACCTTATACATGGTAAAACCATCCTTTCTTGATTTGAATTTCAATCCACGCTCCCCGCACGGGGAGCGACGCCGCGGATGAAAACGTGCCGCCTTGATGAGGTGATTTCAATCCACGCTCCCCGCACGGGGAGCGACGTCGCGCGCGCGAGATAACAAACGTCACTTGTAATTTCAATCCACGCTCCCCGCACGGGGAGCGACGGTTATTTGGCACATCGTTTGCCACGCTTCGGAATTTCAATCCACGCTCCCCGCACGGGGAGCGACTGGACGGTAGGCGCCATCCGGCGGTCACCCTTGGTATTTCAATCCACGCTCCCCGCACGGGGAGCGACGTCTGCGATTCCGCAAGTTACGCCATCCTTCTTGTCATTTCAATCCACGCTCCCCGCACGGGGAGCGACCACTGACAATCTGTCCGGTTTGCAACGCAGTAATATTTCAATCCACGCTCCCCGCACGGGGAGCGACGTTCAGACGGCAGCCTATCTGCCCCATTTTCTGAATTTCAATCCACGCTCCCCGCACGGGGAGCGACGCGGCGACAGCCGCGAACTGCATCCCTTGAAGTCGATTTCAATCCACGCTCCCCGCACGGGGAGCGACATGCAGCAGCGGCAGATGGAAACCGCCCCGGCAAAATTTCAATCCACGCTCCCCGCACGGGGAGCGACCTGTTCTTCCGCCTGTCCCGTTTTCTGCACATAATTTCAATCCACGCTCCCCGCACGGGGAGCGACGCAATTGGTAGTAAATTGCTGCAGGTGCAAACGATTTCAATCCACGCTCCCCGCACGGGGAGCGACTTCAAGATTTTTACTTTTCGGACAGCACAGATATTATTTCAATCCACGCTCCCCGCACGGGGAGCGACGATGAAAAGGGGCATATAGATATAACGATTGCTGGCGATTTCAATCCACGCTCCCCGCACGGGGAGCGACTGTTATTCATATTTGTCAAAATCATAGAAATAAAATTTCAATCCACGCTCCCCGCACGGGGAGCGACCAGGCAATCGGCGGAAAACTGCTCCAAGTCCAGACGATTTCAATCCACGCTCCCCGCACGGGGAGCGACTAAATATTGCATCAGCAACGCGATTTCGGGTTGTATTTCAATCCACGCTCCCCGCACGGGGAGCGACCATATCGTCCGACAAGATTGCCTCTTTGCGGAGAACAATTTCAATCCACGCTCCCCGCACGGGGAGCGACGGCGTGACCACAACACAGGAAATGTTGGAAAGTATTTCAATCCACGCTCCCCGCACGGGGAGCGACGACCCGCACTGGAAAAAATCGGAACGCGCCCCACTATTTCAATCCACGCTCCCCGCACGGGGAGCGACATTTCATAGCATTCAAGCTCCGTCGCTGGATTTATTTCAATCCACGCTCCCCGCACGGGGAGCGACTGCGCAGCGCCTTCACCGTCGCGTCGTTGGTGATATTTCAATCCACGCTCCCCGCACGGGGAGCGACGATGTGGCCGCCGATATGGTGCGGCAGTCGCCCGATTTCAATCCACGCTCCCCGCATGGGGAGCGACGCCCGGACGTGCGGCAGTACACGTCGGCATACATCATTTCAATCCACGCTCCCCGCATGGGGAGCGACGCCGGATTCGCCCGCGACGATTCCCAAGCCTCCATTTCAATCCACGCTCCCCGCATGGGGAGCGACGCGAGGGCGGCTATCTGGCTCCCGACGAGTACCAATTTCAATCCACGCTCCCCGCATGGGGAGCGACGACGGCGTGCTGGGCTACAGCCCCATCGCGTTCGAATTTCAATCCACGCTCCCCGCATGGGGAGCGACGACGCGGCGCCCGCAGCGCCGGAGAAACCAGCCAAATTTCAATCCACGCTCCCCGCATGGGGAGCGACCAGATGGAAAATGAGACGATGCGCCTCGTGCTGGCATTTCAATCCACGCTCCCCGCATGGGGAGCGACGCTGAACCACGGGAATCACCCGGTGCTGCGCTGATTTCAATCCACGCTCCCCGCATGGGGAGCGACCATGGTGGGCGACTTGGAGCACGCGACGTTCTCATTTCAATCCACGCTCCCCGCATGGGGAGCGACCTGAAGGTGGAGACGGGCGCGACGGTGGAAGGCCTATTTCAATCCACGCTCCCCGCATGGGGAGCGACACGGGTATCGCCTTCGGCAAGGTGGCGGAAACAGCATTTCAATCCACGCTCCCCGCATGGGGAGCGACCCGAGGAATTATTACGCTCTGACGGGAGGAATGATTTCAATCCACGCTCCCCGCATGGGGAGCGACCCGCCGCGTCCTCGTCATCAGCACTGCCAAAAAGATTTCAATCCACGCTCCCCGCATGGGGAGCGACTCCATGACGCGCTGTACGCCGAGGGCGCAGACCCATTTCAATCCACGCTCCCCGCACGGGGAGCGACCACGTCTGCATCGCAGAGAGTGCAGGCTGCTTCTTATTTCAATCCACGCTCCCCGCACGGGGAGCGACGCAACGTACTTCGCCATGCAGATAGCCAGCGACGTATTTCAATCCACGCTCCCCGCACGGGGAGCGACCCCTCCTGACACTATTATTATAGCACAAGGTATATACATTTCAATCCACGCTCCCCGCACGGGGAGCGACGAAAGAGTGTTATAACTCCATCCAGATAATGTCATAATTTCAATCCACGCTCCCCGCACGGGGAGCGACCTGTAATCAACCGTTCTTTCTTGTCAACGTTGCAAATTTCAATCCACGCTCCCCGCACGGGGAGCGACTTGACGGCAGAGTTGAGACTCTGGAACAGAGCGGATTTCAATCCACGCTCCCCGCACGGGGAGCGACATTCTGGTAAACGAAATAAGGTTTGTCATAAATCATTTCAATCCACGCTCCCCGCACGGGGAGCGACCGGGGAACAGTACGCTACCACCTCCTATGTAGATATTTCAATCCACGCTCCCCGCACGGGGAGCGACACCGTGCTGGTTGTTTCCCATCGTGGCGGATTGAATTTCAATCCACGCTCCCCGCACGGGGAGCGACTCAATTGCTCAATATCTGTGCTGTCCGAAAAGTATTTCAATCCACGCTCCCCGCACGGGGAGCGACGGTTCGGTGTCGACTGGATAGCTATCGGAGTATAACATTTCAATCCACGCTCCCCGCACGGGGAGCGACGTACTTGCTCCACCCCATGGAGCGGTTCGGCAATTATTTCAATCCACGCTCCCCGCACGGGGAGCGACGGGGAACAGTACGCTACCACCTCCTATGTAGATATTTCAATCCACGCTCCCCGCACGGGGAGCGACATAATTGGAGCTGGAACAATCGTTCGGCCATTAACGATTTCAATCCACGCTCCCCGCACGGGGAGCGACGTGGAAATAAGCGATTTAAGTAGGGGTGGTGACATTTCAATCCACGCTCCCCGCACGGGGAGCGACCATGCGATGTTCTTGCCACATACTGGGAGACACTATTTCAATCCACGCTCCCCGCACGGGGAGCGACCGTACTTGCTCCACCCCATGGAGCGGTTCGGCAATTATTTCAATCCACGCTCCCCGCACGGGGAGCGACACTATTGGTATGATAAATTACAAAAAATCAATCTATTTCAATCCACGCTCCCCGCACGGGGAGCGACGTACTCTTGCCGGATACCACCTTCCACATGGCACATTTCAATCCACGCTCCCCGCACGGGGAGCGACACATTCATTTATTTATTACCTCCATATTTTTCAATTTCAATCCACGCTCCCCGCACGGGGAGCGACTTCTATGTTCTCCGTTAATTACAGAAGTTGGCGCATTTCAATCCACGCTCCCCGCACGGGGAGCGACTTCAGCGCGCCCTCAATCGTGTTAAGACGTGCTTATTTCAATCCACGCTCCCCGCACGGGGAGCGACCTGTTCCCCGCTGTCATTTCCTGCCACAAATACATTTCAATCCACGCTCCCCGCACGGGGAGCGACCAGGGTTATTCGCCCTGCCTTTTATGCGTCAATCATTTCAATCCACGCTCCCCGCACGGGGAGCGACGGACAGCGTAACACGTTCACAGCTGATTTTTGCAAATTTCAATCCACGCTCCCCGCACGGGGAGCGACGGCATGAAGGAGACGACCCACGTTATGTAGCAAAAATTTCAATCCACGCTCCCCGCACGGGGAGCGACTTTTCGAGCCACACGCGAACACATAGGATAATTTAATTTCAATCCACGCTCCCCGCACGGGGAGCGACGTCATAAGCCCAGCAAAAGTATTTGATTGCAAAATGATTTCAATCCACGCTCCCCGCACGGGGAGCGACTACTTGCTCCACCCCATGGAGCGGTTCGGCAATTATTTCAATCCACGCTCCCCGCACGGGGAGCGACTTTGTCACAGCGTCAAGAGTAGGCGGCTTTTCTGATTTCAATCCACGCTCCCCGCACGGGGAGCGACTCAACCGTTTCAGACACAACCCATGCATCAACGCATTTCAATCCACGCTCCCCGCACGGGGAGCGACCTCTGGAAATCCCTTATAACTATATCATAGAAGTTATTTCAATCCACGCTCCCCGCACGGGGAGCGACATCACGCAAAATGCAAATATCTAGATTATGGAGATTTCAATCCACGCTCCCCGCACGGGGAGCGACGTAATGTACGGTGCACCATCAACGATAACCCCGATTTCAATCCACGCTCCCCGCACGGGGAGCGACAAAATAGGTTATTCATACGCCCTCCTAAAAAATAATTTCAATCCACGCTCCCCGCACGGGGAGCGACCCGCGCTGACTGGCATTGTGCAGAAGGGAAATATATTTCAATCCACGCTCCCCGCACGGGGAGCGACAAACCTTATTTCGTTTACCAGAATCATGTAATTATTTCAATCCACGCTCCCCGCACGGGGAGCGACGCAATAGTTATATCTATATGCCCCTGCGCATCCTGTATTTCAATCCACGCTCCCCGCACGGGGAGCGACTTATAAGCAATCGTGATAAGCCCCAAACTTTGAAATTTCAATCCACGCTCCCCGCACGGGGAGCGACTATGCAGGGTTACACCTTTTATTGTCATCGTGATTTCAATCCACGCTCCCCGCACGGGGAGCGACGCCGTAATGCTCGCGATTCGTTCTTTGATTCGCCATTTCAATCCACGCTCCCCGCACGGGGAGCGACTGGAATGGGTCTGACATCCCCCCCCAGTGTAGCGATTTCAATCCACGCTCCCCGCACGGGGAGCGACTCCGACCTGTGTTGCGGTTTCATCCGCTACGCCATTTCAATCCACGCTCCCCGCACGGGGAGCGACGCGCTGGGCGGCAAGAGTGGGCTTATTTCCGCCGATTTCAATCCACGCTCCCCGCACGGGGAGCGACGCCTTTCCCCTTTCTCGATTTGCTCCACCATATCATTTCAATCCACGCTCCCCGCACGGGGAGCGACTTCGCCTTGTCCACCGCCGCAGAAATCCCCGCATATTTCAATCCACGCTCCCCGCACGGGGAGCGACGCGCCAAGCCGTCGGGTATATCCGTCGGCTTGAGCTATTTCAATCCACGCTCCCCGCACGGGGAGCGACATCTTGTCATTTTTGACAAGATGAGTGCTGGGCAATTTCAATCCACGCTCCCCGCACGGGGAGCGACTGGGTGCAGTTTGACGTTCGTGTCTATAAAGACGCATTTCAATCCACGCTCCCCGCACGGGGAGCGACTTTTCTTCCGTTTGAACATTTCAAATATAGAATATTTCAATCCACGCTCCCCGCACGGGGAGCGACGTTGCTTTGGCGCGATAACCGCCGTTCGGGATAGCATTTCAATCCACGCTCCCCGCACGGGGAGCGACGATAATTGGTTGAGGGGCAATGCCCTAAAGGGAGATTTCAATCCACGCTCCCCGCACGGGGAGCGACCGATTGATGCCAGCAGGACCGGCAATCATGACAATTTCAATCCACGCTCCCCGCACGGGGAGCGACCTTGATGAGCTGGTATCGTGGCACGAAACAATGAAATTTCAATCCACGCTCCCCGCACGGGGAGCGACGCAAATGGTTCGAGCGTTCTCTTGATGGACAGCGAATTTCAATCCACGCTCCCCGCACGGGGAGCGACGCGAATATCAGCGGGCTTACTATCAAGCGCACAAAATTTCAATCCACGCTCCCCGCACGGGGAGCGACTTGCCACATACTGGGAGACACTGAAAGAATCGACATTTCAATCCACGCTCCCCGCACGGGGAGCGACCACGCAGCTTTTCCTTGCTTCCTGCGTGGATTTTATTTCAATCCACGCTCCCCGCACGGGGAGCGACACGCAGCTTTTCCTTGCTTCCTGCGTGGATTTTATTTCAATCCACGCTCCCCGCACGGGGAGCGACTTATACCGTCGGGGTTTCCTACGTTGGGCGGGTATTTCAATCCACGCTCCCCGCACGGGGAGCGACCGCACGAAGCAGTGCTGCCGGATGGCAAATCATAATTTCAATCCACGCTCCCCGCACGGGGAGCGACGGAGTACGTGACGCGGGACGAACTCAACACGCTGACATTTCAATCCACGCTCCCCGCACGGGGAGCGACTGAATGGTGTTGCGAGTGTCGCAAGCCTGAGTGGCATTTCAATCCACGCTCCCCGCACGGGGAGCGACAGCGCAAAGTAACAATTCTGTCGATCAGAATCATAGGCTTTGCACAAAAAGTATACCACAAAACAGTCCTTTTGAGAATCAGCTTAGCCGAAAATGCGGTAATTTTGCCGGAAAAACCGCGAAATCCGGTGCGAACCTCCCTGCAAAAGGCCGGAGGCTTGCGCTTCGCACGGGCGATTCGCGCGGCGCGCCCTTACAGCATCAGCAGCCCTTCCGGGGCGTAGCTCGTCTTCACGCCAATGTGCTCAATCCGGCTTTCGTAGTGATTGCCGAGGTTGTAAAAGCGCAAACTGTCCTTTTCCGGGTCAATCAGTTGCCGAAGTTCCGCCTGAAGCAGCTTGTACTGTGCGGCATCCAAAGAGCACTCAAATACGGAATTCTGCACGCGCTGACCGTGGACGACGCAGCGCTTGGCGACTTGCCGCAAGCGGCGTTTGCCGTCTGCATCGACGGTGGAAACGTCGTAGGTGATTAGAACCAGCATCGGGAACGCCTCGCTTTCGGGTTATTTCCAGAGGAATGGGGGATAACCGTCTGTGTCGCCGCGGAGGGTGCGCGCAAGCAGCAGCGCCTGTACATAGGGAACAAGCCCCCACATGATTTTTTCTTTCAGGAACGGGTGGGTGATTTCTTCGCGTTTGCGGTTTTGCCACGCGGTCAAGAACTGCTTGCGCCCGGCATCGTTCAAGAAGACGGCGCCGCTTTCCTGCCGGTCGAAGTGCTTGTCCTGCAGCACACGGTTGTTCACCAGCGTGATGCAGAGGCGGTCTGCCATCGGGGCGCGCAGTTCTTCCATCAGGTCAAGGGCGAGCGACGTGCGCCCCGGACGGTCGCGGTGCATGAAGCCGACGTAGGCATCCAGCCCTACGCTTTCCAGCGCGGCAGCGCAGTCGTTGGCGAGCAGCACATAGGCGAAGGAGAGCAGGGCGTTCATGTTGTCCTGCGGCGGGCGGCGATTGCGGCCGTTCAGCAAGAAATCCGCCTTTTGAGTCAGTATCATTTCGTCGAATACCGAAAAATAATCGGCGGATGCGTCGCCTTCCAGCCCGCGCAGCACATCTAAATCAACCGCTGATTCAATTTGCGGCAGCTTGGCATCTAACGCGGCGGAAACATCCTTGAGTGCCTGCACATTCACGCGCAAGGCGTGGTCGCGGATGGTACGCTCCAGCACCCAGCGCTGATTGTATACCTTGCCGAAGATGAAATTCCGTGCAATCAGGCAGCTGGCGGATAGGCTGTCGGCGCGCCGATACTGCTCGCGGCGCAGCAGAACATTGCCGCGCTCGCTGCCGCAGACGCGCGCTAAAAATCGCCCGCGCGGCGTCAGAAACGTCAGCCCAATACCGCGCTCTGCGCAAGCACCCATGAGTGCTGGACTTGCGCCTTTGTAGGAAAAAGTCAGAATGCCCTCCAGCATCAGCAGGGGATACTGTGCGCGCTTTTCCTCGCCCACATGGACGACGATATTCTCGTTTTCCAGCGACAAGTAGGCGTCTTCCGTCGTCACGAACAGCGTATTCAGCATCTTTCTCATGGCGAATCCTCCGCAATACGGGCGTGCATGTAGGCGCGGACGCTGCCAGTTCGGCTGAGCCGCGGAACGCATACATCCTTGAGCGAGCAGGCATTGCAGCCCTTGTGCGCTCGAACGGATGGCGTATGTCCGCGCGCCTGATTCTCCAGCAGTTCCGCCAGAAGCGACAACGTCCGCGCACGGAGGGATTCATCCAGCGCGACCCGCGTCCGCCGGCGGGGTTCGCCGTAAAACAAGCTGCCCTCCGGGATGGCGCAGCAGAGCATCTCCTCCAAGCAGAGCGCCTGTGCGCACAGCTGCACCTCGTCGGCATCCTGCGTTTTGTCTGACCCTTTTTTGTATTCTACCGGGTACGGCAGCCACAGCCCTTCGCGCCCGTGCAGCGCAACACCGTCGGGACTGCGGTGGAACTCCACCACGTCGCTGACGCCGTGCAGGTGCAGGCGGGCAGATTCCAGCCGCAGTCCGCGCAGAATCAGCGTATCGCCGCGCAATTCCGCTTCCGGGCCGTGATGCGCCGTTTGGTGGAACACTTGCCCCTCCGCCGTGTGCGCATTTTCTGCCCACTGCTGCTCCAGAAAAATCAATCCCCATTGGCGGCGGCAGTAGGCGTAATGCTGCAAGGCGGAGAGGGTCGCGTCCTGCTGCGTCACCCCTTCACTTCGCAGGTGACGCCGTCCGGCAGATTCGCGTCATCCACCGTCCACTCGTAGTCCACAAAGCTGCGCGGAACCGTCACATCCGCCTTACGCGCTACACGCACGCGTTCAAACAGCTTCCACGCGGGGGCGTTGCCCAGTTCCTTCTCATGGCGGAAGATGATGAGCTTGCGCACTGCCATCATGCCGCGCGCGGCGGAGTGGTCGTTTTCAAACATGTTGAGGATGGCATCCCACAACAGGGCGAGGTCTTCTTCGCTGAAGCCCGTGGTCTTGCGCGCCAGATTTGCGGATACGAACCCTTCCGCGCGGTACAGCCCGTAGGGGACGATGTACTTGCGCCCCATTTCGGTGCCCTTCTTCTCCGCGTCCTTTTCCGTCGTGATGGCGACGCGGGTGATGGTGATTTCCTGCGGCACAATGGGGTCAACGCTGCGGGCAAAGCCCAGCTGCACCGGCCCGCGCACCTGACCGCAGTTCAGCGATGCCTTGACAAACGTCGTCATCACCGCGCCGAACGTCCGGATGTCGTAGTAGTGGCTGCACATATAATCGCGCAGCTTGCGGTCAATCTCCGGGTCATTCGACTTCAGTTTCTTTTTGAGGTCGTCCTCCTTGATGTCGCCGTAGCCGCAGGCCTCCAGCCCTTCACGGTCGCAGCGATTCAGCGGAACGCCATCCTGAATGTAGATGCCGTAATGCGGGTCGCCCTCCTTGACGGTCGCCACATAGTCGCGAATCTTGCGCTTCAGGCACACGTCCGTCACCAGCCCCAGACCCGTTTCCGGGTCGGTGCGGGGCATGTTGCCGGCATCGGGGTCGCCGTTGGGATTGCCGTTCTGCACGTCGAACAGCACCACGAAATCATAGCGGTTGCGAATCACATCAGACATTGCTGTTTTCCTCCTTCTTTGTGAAGAACTTCTGTTTCTGGTGATAGTAGCCCAGCTGGAAAATACCCTGATCTTGCAGGTTCAGACGCGCGGGATAGCTGTCAGTCAAGCGCCCGCACAGCTCCGTCATCTGCTTGTCGTAATAGATGAAATAGCCGGTATCAAGCTTTTTCAAGTGACTCTGCGCCAGCTTCAGCAGCGTCGGGAAAACGATGCTGGGCGTTGCGCAGGCAGCGTTGAAGTAGCGATCCATGATGGTAGCGTTGATGCCGGGATTTGCCTTCTGCTGGAGGCTTTCCAGCACCGCAAAGAGACGACCCAGCACATACGGTGCGTAATTCGTCTGTTCGTTGAGTTGCACGTCGATGACCTCCTTGTACTGTGGATTGCTGCCGTTTTTCAGCAGCCATGCTTTGAGAATTGCCGCCTTGCCGCGGCTGACACTGTGCTCCGCATGGATGCGCAGCTCTGTTTGCGTCAGCAGCGAAACAGGGTAAGGCGTATCGCCAAGAATGGCGCGGAGCAAATCGCCCACCAGATGCGACGGCGGCAGCTTGTCCCTGCTCTTGGAATTCGCTATTTCCTTGAGCAGCGAATAGGCGGAAAGTGTTTCCCGCGTGTCATAGGAAGGGCGAATGATGTTCAGCCGCTCCTGATGACGCGCCAAATTCGCGGCAAAATCGCCGAACGTCCCTTGCAGGAAGAAACGAACCGACAGACGGGACGCATTCGGCGACAGCCCCAGAATGTAGAAGGGCGCACGGGAATCCAGCGGAACATTCTCCCACTGAAGACCCTGCCCAAGGCGGATGGCTTTCATGATGCCGTCCAGCGTATTCTGCGTCATGTCTTCGTTTGTCCCCAGCAGAGCGGCAAAGCAGTCGCTGTAAGCGGATTGCGCCGTTTCTGCCCAGTAAACGAGGGTGGCAGATCCCAGAAGACTGTGATAGTCCTTCACGCGAAGCATGTAGTTGAGCGCTTCGCCGTAGGCAAAGGCGGCGTGATTCCCGACGGGGGCGTTTAAACCCTGACTGCCACTCCGCCCGTAGGATTCAAAAGCGAGGGCATTGAAGGAAACCAGCGATGCGCCGGAAGACTGCGCGCCCACAACGCCCTTGATGCTTGGATGCAGCATGGCAATGGTGTCCTCGTCGCCTGTAACCAGACAGCGGCCTTGTACCGCATTGCTCTTGCCGCCGGCAACGCTCGCCTCCCACGCTGCACGAATTTCCGACACTTCGTGCGCCATTTCGGCTTTGCCTGAGGCGCCCATCATGCAGAAAACGAGATTGCCGCCCTTGCACAGGTCATCGAAATGCTCCTGCAGGGCAGGGGACTGCGCTGCCTTTTCAGGCTGCCAAGTGTCAAAAAAGCGGAGAATCGCCTGCGCCATCGTGCAGGATACGCCGTCCAGCAGCGCATGATGCTTCTGGGCACTGGTTTGGAAACAGGCTTCCGCCTCTTTGGCGGGGTTTTTGCCTGTACCGTTGTACGGCTCATTGGTGATGCCCAGCAGGTACTTTGCGTTGTCGCAGAGAAAGCAGGCTGCCCTGCCGCAGGTGCGCTTGACGGGCGTTGGCAGAAAGTCCTGCACCGGAAGCAGCTTGCCCTTATCGTTTGCCGCGCCGAGCATTTCTACCGACGACACCTGCCCGTCGGCAGTCAGACACAAGCCCCACTGCACCTTGACGGCGGACCAGCCGGGACGCTTCAACGTGCCCTGTGCGGCGAGCGAATCGTAGCACCGCACGAGCGATTGCAGAATCATTTCACCACCTCACAGTCTGTCAAATCAATCACGCCATGCACCATCTGCGCCCGGAAGAACATCGGTTGTATGTTTTCCGGCTCGGAATAATCCATGTCGTAAAGCATATAGCCCAAATTCCGCGTTTCGTCGATGGTGGGGATGTCGCCGCCCTCCCAGAGCCGGAAATGCGCCGTACATTCTCGACAGCCAAGATACGGCTGCATGTACGCTTGACCGCTGCGAAGCCGCCGCTTCACGATGTCCTGAAACTTGCCGGGATTGTCCGACGGATTGGCTTTGTCGGTCATCTCGAAGTGTGCTTCAATGACGTAGTGCACGTCTCGCAGCATGGTGGTAGCGCGCTGCTGAATATCGGTGTTTCGGTCGATGTAGGAGCGCTTCTTGCCGTTGGCTTCGGTCAGCACGTTTCTGGCGGAAATCTTAGATGCCACTTCGTTGCGGAGAATGTTTGTGAAGCGGATGGGCTTGCAGACGTAGATTTTATCCACATGCCATTTTAGGCCCGGATGATAGTATACACTTTCTACCATTCCGCGGGCGGCGCTGGGCGTTGGAACGTCATAGCTGACACGCTCAACCTTCATTTCAGGCCGGGTGAAGCAAGCGTACTCGCCCCACACCTCCATTTTGATGGACATTGGTTCACCTCCTCATTCTTACTTCTCAATCAACACTTGCCGATGTGGGCAAGTGACAGTTCGCAAGGGGACGAATGGGTGTATCGTCAGCAACTCACTTCCTTTCGGTTGACAAGAACAGTATAGCACGGCACAGCGTATATGTCAAGAAGAATATTCACTAAAATAGAAAATAATTTAGAGATTGAACAGAACTATCAATCATGGTTTGACACGCCAGCGAAAAGATGATAAAATGCCAAAGTCGGATGGAAACGGCGGGCAATTCGCTGCTTCTATCTGTGGGTTGAAATACTAAGCTAGACAATCGTCTAACGGGGCGGGCGGTGAGCGCAATGCTTGCCGCCCGTTTCTTTACATCTATCAGGCGAACAGCGCCAGCCCGCTTGTGCAGCTGACCTGCAAGCCGCATTCCGGCGTGTACAATTTGATGTCGCTTAGAATGCCGCAGTGCGCATCGGCAATTTCCGTGACGCCGCCGATGCTGCACAACGCCTGATACTCGCGGCGGTAGATACTCACGCCGCAGCGCCCCAGGCGGCGGAAAAGCTCACGCGAATAGTGCCCATCACGCAGGGCTTTGATGTCCTCGCTGTTTTCAGGTGTCGGAATGTATACCGTTACCGTATCTGTGTCGATAAAGTGGAAATGCTCGGCGGTTTCGCGGAAAGCAAATCTTGCTTCGGATGACAGCGTTTTGCTGGTATCCAGTAAATCATTTTCGGACGAAACGGGTCGTGAACGCTGCTGATTTTCGCCGCGCTTGAAGAGCAAATCGCAAAAATACGCGTGGATGGCTTTGCGGCTGCCGATGTCCTCCGCATACAGGCGCAGCACTGTGCGGCAGCTTTCAATGTTTGGGCGCATGATGGGTGGAACCGCGTGTTCGGTCTGGTAGATGTGGACGATGCTGTCCTGCGCCGCTTCCTTTCCCTCGCGATTGCAGCGTCCGGCGGCTTGCAGAATACTGTCCAGTCCGGCTAATTCGCGGTATACGGTCGGAAAATCCACGTCAACGCCCGCTTCAATCAGGCTGGTGGAGATGACGCGGCAGCACTGTTTCTTGTCTAAGCGTTCGCGAATTGTGGCAATGGTGCGTTCACGGTCGATGGCGTTCATCAGCGTGGAAAGGTGGAAACGCCCCTCTTCCGGCAGGGCTTCGTACAGGCTGCGCGCCTGTTTGCGGGAATTGACGATGCACAGCACGGCATTTTCCTGACGAATCCGCACGGCTAATTCCTCGTCCGAAACCATCCCGTCCTGCTGGAAGGTGACGCGGCGAAGGCTGCTGAACAGCGCATCCGGGTCGGGGACAAGCTCTTGAATGCGGGTGCCCGCGGTGAAAGCGCTGAAAATGGACAGCAATTCGGGCTGCGTCGCGGTACAGAGAACGGCGGTGACGCCGTAATGCTGCACCAGCTGGTCGATTACCGAGACGCAGGGGCGCATCAGCGAAATCGGCAGCGTCTGCGCCTCGTCGAAAATCACCACGCTGTTGGCGACGTTGTGGAGTTTGCGGCAGCGGCCGGGCTTGGCGGCGTAGAAGGATTCAAAGAACTGCACGGCGGTCGTGACGATGACGGGGGCATCCCAGTTTTCGCAGGCAAGGCGCTTGCGGAGGGCATCGGGCGTTTCGGCATCCGTATCGGGCAAATCCACCTGACTGTGATGCTCCACCACGTTCTCATCGCCCAGAATCTCCCGAAAGACTTTCGCGTTCTGGTCGATGATGCTGGTGTAGGGGATGACGTAGATGATGCGCTTCATGTCATGCTTCACCGCGTGGCTGAGCGCAAAGGCAAGCGACGAAACCGTTTTGCCGCCGCCCGTGGGGACGGTCAGGCTGTACAAGCCCTGCGGATCTTCGCTGCCACGCAGGCAGCGCCGCAGCACCTCGTTGCGCAGCGCGCAGAGGTCGGACTTGGGCTCTTCCAGCCATTTGGCAACGTGCGCTTGCAGCTTTTCCAGCAGCGCGGGCATGGAATCGCCGATGCCGCGCGGCTTTTCTTCCTTGCTGAGCGCGCGCTCCGTGTCCAGAAAATCAGCATCCACCAGACAGGAGAACAGCATCCGGATGTACATGGCAGTCAGGCGCACATCATTCCGCGGAAGCCACGGCGGTGTGGGCTGAACGCCTGTTGGCAAAGAAATCTCACTGCGCCACGCGGAGGGATCGTCGCCGCCGGTCAGCTTTTTGTTCAGCCGTGCGCACAATGTGCCATCATCGAGGCTGAGACGGGTTCCCAAGTCGGGCAGACCGCCGTGATGCCCCGCAATGGCAAACGCCGCGTGCATATCGTCCAAATCTGCCGCCGCCTTCGCACCTGCCGTGCTGTGGTCCACCTTGGCGGTGTGTTCCGGGTCGCGCTGGCGGCGCTGGCCGTTGGGGCTGTACTTGCCGATATCATGCAGCAAGGCTGTTCTTTTGGCGTGAGAACTCGATCCAAAAGAAGCAGCAAATTCCGCAGAAAGCTCTGCTGTGCCTTCCAAATGCTCCTTGAGCGGCTGATAGCTGCCGTCCTCGCGGAGGTGGGTGACGTATTCCATACAGAAAACCCTCCCGATATAATCAATTTGTGTGTATCTAATGTTAATAATAGTATAGCACTATAATAACCTGCTGTCAAGAAAAATAAAACTATCGAGCAGTTTTTATCAAGCACTTCCGGGAAAAACAATGCGCAAAGCAGGAATATATTTGTGCGCTGCTGCCCTTGCAATGCTGCCGCCAAAATGGTATGATGGAAATGAACAAAAAAATACAGAAAAGGAGTCTTCCGCATGGCAAAGAAAACGAAAACCCAGCCGAAAGCGCGTAAAACAATCACCTCCAATAATCTCGCTGATTTATCAAAACTCGTTCAAGCACTTAAAATAGACGATGAGAATCCGGAAAATCAGCAAAAGCCGTCGCCGCTTGACAAGAAAATCATCTACAATGAGTTCCAGAATTCAACGTACACGCTGGTGTCGCCGATGGCGTACCTCATTGGCATCGACAAAGAAAACTTTGGCGAAGAAAATGCAAGGCCATTTCTGCTGAAAAGCTATGAAGAACTGGACGCGCACAAAGAGGCGCGCATTATTCGCAATCTGTGCCGCATTCGCACGGCGATGGAACGCAATTATCCAGCCATTGTGAATGAATTTCGCATGAGCTTCCGCAATATCGGCAGCGTACCGAATCTCATTCCATCAGAAGCGGTGGCGCAGCTGGAACAGGACGGCGTCAGAATTTACAAAGCAAAGCCGGATATTGACGAATACATTATCAGCATCAACTGTGAAATCAGCAACCGAATCAATCAAGTGGCGCGCTTTTTCCCGGAATGGGTGAAGTGGGACTATGTGAAACCCATTTTCCTGATGCCGAACGGGACGAAGAAAGATGGTATCAAAAAAGCAGGGGAATACTATAAAAGCGATACCCGCCGCTACCCGTTCCATTGCTGGATTAACTGGGATGCTGTTGCCACAAGCCCGGAGAGCAAGGGCAATATCCTCTATAATGATGAAAAATTCGTAACGATTCTCTATGAGCGCCACGAAGACCGCTTTGAAAACCTGTCGCTGGTGCGCGATGCGGGCAACCACACGATGCGCAATCTGGGCAGGCTGCTGGAGCAATGCAAAAAATGCCTGATTGTGGTGGACTGCGAAAATTCGGATGCCGTGAAGCTCGCGGCGGCGCTGAGCAGCCTCCCGACCGAGCAGCTGGGCAAAATATCCAAGGTGATTCTGTTTGACAGCGAGTATACAACGGCACAATGGAAAACGCTGGTTGACCGCACGCTCTCTACGGCGGTGGATGAAAAAGCGAACCTTGAGCTGGAACATATTAAGGTCGAGCGGCTGAACCAGAACAAATCGCAGTGCGATATGGCGTTAGCGGTGCGGACAAGCCGCGAAGTATATACCTCCGGCGTGGATGCGGTCATCCTTGTTTCATCGGACAGCGACTACTGGGCGATGATTCGCCAGCTGGACAGCGTCCGCTTCCTTGTTATGCTGGAGAAGGGCAAAACGGGCATGGCCATCATGGACACCTTGGCGCAGCATGAAATCCCGTTCTGCTTCATTGACGACTTCTGTACGGCGGCGTCGTACAACATCAAAACCAGTACGCTGATCAATGCAATTCAGGAGCAAATCAATCAGCAGCTGGCGGGAGAAAGCACGAAACCATTCAACGTTCGCGAGATGATGGAGACGGCGCTGCAAAACTCGTGGATTATGATGACGGACAAGGAGAAGGAAGCGTTTTACAAGCGATACTTGCTGTGCATGAAATTGAATGTCAGCCCGGATGGCGCGGTCAGCATCACGCTGGGATAAAGGGCAGCGCCTTAGCGCTCACGGATGATGATGCTGCTGGAATTTGGCAGGATGTGCAAAAAAGCTGCAAAACTCATTTCTGCAAGTTGAACCCTTGACAGCAACTGCAAAAACATGGTACAATTTGATTACCGACTGCATCCAATTGCATATATAACTGCGATACGGCAGTGCATGATGCACGGAATCCTTGACTTTGAATGGTGGAGCGAAGGAGGGCTTTCCTATGACAAACGCAGGACGTTGGTTGATAATTTGGATTGTGCTGATCATGCTTCTGCTGATGGGAGGCATCATCTGTGCGAACGCGGAAGAAACGATTTCCGATGCAATGACGAATGAAGAAATCATGGAGTGTTACGGTCTGCCGGAAAAAATAGAACTTCATGAGACTGATTTGGTGGCGGACATTGCAAATATCGAAGTGCTTGATGAGCATTTTGTAATGGAATCAGCAGTGCCGCGTGATGGCGCAAGCGGGCTGGTCATCAAGGGTACGTTTGTGGATGATGGAATTGAAGTGAACGTAACAATTAACATTTCGGTAAATGAATATCGGCTTGAAATCGGGAGTTATCAGCCATTCGAAATAAAAGATTTCTACTTTGATACAAGCATGGATGTGCAGGCAGACTTTACAACGGATGCGGAGGAGGATGACAAACAGCCGACGGAAATAGAACTGATTCGTATCCCGTGGTTTACTGCCTATGCAATGCAAGTATGCACGTTGATCACAGGGGAATTCAAAATGGATGGCAGCGTGGACATTACATTCAAAAATCAAGGCGGTAAATGCAAATTTGCTTATGCCAATGGGCAGTGGAACAATGAATACATAGCAGGCACAAAGTCGTTTGAAATCAATATGGAGGGTAAGGCGGAATTTATAATCAAGGGCGGAATTACGATAACCCCCATCGCGGGATTCTGTGACCTTGTGCGCGTGTCGGTTGTGGAAAAAATCGGCATGAGTGTGAGCAAGAGCTTTGACCCGATGGTTCCACAAACAGCACTTTGCTCGGATGTGAAACCGTACTGGAAGGTGTATCCAGAAGCAAAGATCGGTTTAATTCCAAAAGCCGGGGCAAAAGTACCAGCCTTTATCGGCGATGGCAAATGCTCGATTACAACGACGGGAAATGGAATCCAATTACTGGAAGATAAAGAGCATCATTTTGAAGGGTTCAAAAGAGTGTCGGAGTGCACTTGGCGGACAACAACTGTGAATTTCTTTTCCGAAGATGGTGTATTATATGCAACGAAACGCATTGCAATCGATGAAACACTAAGCGCTGAAAAAGCGCAGCGACCGCTTATAATGCAGGGGAAAGTCTTTATCGGCTGGCGAGTGACAAAAGAGGATGGTACGTTGGTCTCAGAAAGTTTACCTGTTGTGGTGGGCAAAGAAACACTCAATTGCACAGCGCAGTGGGACGCTGTTTCAGAAAAACCTGGATACACGCTCCCGGAAGACGATGATCAAGGATATGCTGAACGGGTTGGTAAACCTCGTATTTCGTCTGTGAATGAAAAAGAAGAAGCCTACCAGATTGTTGGCGCCGAGCAGCAAGGTGCAACGCTGTATTGCAGATTGATTAAACCTGGAAATCCCGATTATCAGAATTACACAAAAGCATATCAGGGCAGTGTTACAAGCACAGGCCCCACTGTGCAGTATGTTGTTTTTGATGACGGCTTTTACGGAACTAGCGGTGTATGTGGCGGAAAATCGCTAATTGGTATTCAGTTCGCCGACTCTATGCGGCATACTGGAAACAACAGCCGAAATTATCGGTTGCAATGGGTGCATTTGCCTGCAAATATGGTGGATTCGCCTTATTTTCCTGAGTGCTATTCGCTGCAGGAAATTTCGATTCCATCAGGGGTAACAAGCATAGCGTCAAGTGCCTTTGATAGATGCTACTCATTAAAGAAAATAGAAATTCCTGATACAGTACAAACGATTGGTCAGAATGCCTTTCGACACTGCTATTCGCTGGAGGAAATAACGATTCCCGAAGGTGTAACACAGATTGGAAAATTGGCATTTGGAGATTGCACGTCTTTGCGTACGTTACATCTCCCGTCAACACTCACCAAATTTGATACGGTTTTGTACAACAATCCGCAGCTTGAGCAGTTGGAACTGCATGTGTCAGGTGATTTGCAATTTGGCAATGCGAACATAGAAAATCTGCGCAAAGTTAATATTAGCGGTAAGAATATTGATATGACGTATGCTATATTCAGCAAAGGTATCGAAACAATTACAATTCAAGGGGAAACAATTCGTATTCCCGACAATGTATTTAAAGAACATCCTAACTTGACTTCTGTTACCCTTATAGCGAATGAAATTTATCTTGGAGAATATTCGTTTGCTGACTGTTATGCATTGCAGGAAGTTACAATTTCTCAATGCTCTAAACTGTATCTTGGAAACAGTGCGTTCTTAAATTGCAAAAACCTGGAGGTGTTTTCGTTTGACGGGACGGTTTATCCTTATCGGCAGGAAGGGAAAAATCAATCTGAAACATACCTGCTGAATGCTTTTGACGGCACAGCCATTCATCAGCTGAACCTTCATCTGAATGTGGGACGCATAAAGATTACACTAATGCCTTTGCTGGAAAATCTAACGCTGACGGGTTCTGTGGATACGATTATGTCCATTTCCGGAAACATGATGCTGAAAAAGATCGCATTACCGTCAGGGGTAAAAACAATTACAGCAATATGTAACAATCCGATGCTGGAAGAGTTGCAGCTGCCATCCAGCATACAAACAATTACCCAAATAAACAACAATGGAAGGCTGAAAGCGCTGGTAATTCCGGAGAATGCAAGCCTTGCGGACTATGCGCTGTCAGATAATCCTTCGCTGGAGACGGTTCATCTTCCGCAATCGCTGAAAATGGTGCCGATTGGATTGCTCCAGAATTGTACGTCACTAAAATATGTACAGCTACCGACACAGCTGGAACAGATTGGCGGAAAAGCATTCTATGGATGCGCATCACTGCAAAACATCACACTTCCTGAATCGCTGCTGCGAGTCGATGACTATGTGTTCACGAACTGTACGGCGCTGACGGAAATGACAATTCCAAGGGCAGTTTGGTGCTTTGGCAATGATTCGCTGACGGGATGTACGAATTTGAAAACCGTATATGTTCTTTCGGACGAGGCGTTTGTTTTCTTCCCTGATGACAACTTCTATGGCGAACGAACCATTTACTGTCCACGGAATCAAGCGACGTGGAGCGTGACGGAGTCTACGCGTGTTGCGATTGATGCACCAGTCTATACGCTGCGCATTCACTACCCGGATGGGCGAGATGATATGGTAAAGACGCGTACAGCTGGCGATACGCTGGTTGAACCGCGGATTTATAGCATGGGAATTAAAAACAGTGACTGTATTCGCTGGTTTAGTGATGCAGAATGGACAAATCAGATTACATTTCCAAGTGTTATGCCAGAGAAAAATTTGGATATTTACTTGGGGTATACCTACAAGCTGTGGGATGATTTTGTCAATTGGGATAAGCTGGATGGTAATTACGATTGGGATGAATACGATCCAGCTACGGGAAATTGGCGGCAGGTACCGAAACTGATTTCTTACAACAACAACCAGCGGTACTTCCACATTCCGGATCAGTTTGAGATAATGTATGCTGATGCAATCCATGAGGGAATCAGATACTTGGAGATTGGCGCATCCATGCGGCAGATTGATCCTGCGGCTTTCCGCTTGGCAGTGGATTTGGAACGCTTTTATGTTGATCCGGCGAATGCACATTATTATGCACAGGATGGCGTCCTGTATAGCGCAGATGGGACTTTGATAGCTTATCCATACAAAAAGGACAATCAGCAGTTTACAGTGCCAGATGGCGTTACAAGCATTGGAGCGTATGCCTTCGCAATTCCGGCGGGAAAAGAATCGCCGCTGCTTCAAGTGCAATTGCCGTGCAGTGTAACAAGCGTGGCAGAAAATGCATTTGCAGGGCATGAACGGCCGTTTGCAGTGATGACGGAAAATACGTCCTTGAATGCTCAAATCGACGCAGAAGGCGTATTTTGCAATCCGGCGCCGCTTGTGCTGATGTCAGAGGACAACATGGTGAGCTTTTATCTGCTTTCCGCAGGGCTACCGCTTCCTGAACTGCCGAATCCAATGAAGGATGGCGCATACTTCATTGGCTGGAGTTTGAAAGAAAATGACGATGTGGCGGATTTGTCAGCGCTGACACTTCCTGCAGATGGAATGGTACTCTACGCGTGCTGGTCAAAGAAGGTGCAGTATCAGACAGCGCTGCCGGCGATGCTGAAAATCATTGAAAGCGAGGCGTTCCTAAATGCGCCGATGGTAAGTGTGCGATGCCCAGATGGATTGACGACGATTGAAAGCTGCGCGTTTGCTGGATGCGATCAGCTGCGAGACATCTATCTGCCTGACAGCGTTCAATACATAGCCGAAGATGCGTTTGCAAACGTGCCGCAACTGACGATTCATACGCCAGCGGGAAGCATTGCGGAAAAATGGGCGAAAAAGCAAGGCATTACGGTTGTGCCTGAGCGGGAAGAACCTTAATTGCCATTTCCGAACCCGCATGCGCCCTTTCTCTTCGGGTATAAACAGCATCGGCACAGCACCAAGTTTTCATTTGGCGCTGTGCCGATGATCTTGTATAATGCTATTTCCGAATTGGTTCATCACGGAATCGACAAAGAAGGAAATATGCGTATTTATCCTCTTTTTCCTTATCCCTTGATATTCCTCACGCTGCCCCTTTCCACAAGGTGCACCGGCAAAATAACCTTCTTCTGCGCAATCTCTTCCTTCCGCAGCTGCGCCAAAATCATCTCCGTCGCCAAAGTGCCTTTCTTCTCCGAATCCTGATGAATCGTTGTCAGCCCCGGAATCGCCAGCTGCGAAATATAATGATCATCAAAGCCCACAATCGACTTATCGCGCGGCACACTTACCCCGCACTCATGCAGCCCGGACATGATGCCCGCCGCCAGAATATCCGCCGAGGCGAAAATCCCCGTGATTTCGGGACGTGTGCTGAGTTGATGCCCCAGCTTCTTGCCCTCCTGCACGGAAATTTCCTGCGTAAAGACAAGCGCCGGGTCGTACGGCACGCCGTATTCCGCCAAGGCGCGGCGATAGCCCTGCAGGCGCAATTCAATAACGCCCGCGGGGGAAATCGGCGGCGACGCGAACGCAATCACGCGGTGGCCGTTCTCCAGCAGGTGCTTCGTGGCGAGGTAGCCGCCTTTTTCATCCTCCAAGCCGACGCAGCAGATGTTCGGGTCGTCCACATAGCTGTCGATGAGGACGACGGGAATGCCCAGCTTTGCTACGGCATCGAAGAACGAATCCTGAAACAGCCCCGTCATAATCAGCCCGGAGAGCCGCCAACTGTGAATCAGCCCCTCCAGCGCGGCGACGCTTTCGGCGGAGCGCAGCATCAGGTAGTAGCCGGCTTCACGGGTGCGCTGCTCGACGCTGGCGGCGACGCTGCTCATGAAGGGGTCGCTGACGGTGCTGCCGGTGGTGCGCGGCGTGATGTAAGTGACCATGGCGATGATGGCGGACTGGTCGTTCGCCAGCGAGCGCGCGGACATGCTGGGAACGTAGTGTTCGCGCTCGATAATCTCCCAGATTTTTGCAACCTTCTTTTCGGAAACGCGGCTTTTGCGGTTATGCACCACGTTGGAAACGGTTGTAATGCTTACGCCTGCTTCGGCGGCAATGTCTTTGAGTGTGACCATGCGATGCTCCATTTTATGCAGTGTTTTAGGCGTGGTAATCTGCGCGGATCAAAGAGAACGGACGAAGTCCGCGAAGTCCGTGCGCATCATAAAAAGTATACCAGTCTTTGAAGTTGTTCGCAAGCGGTTTCTGGAAAAAAATCCGTAAAAGAAGGGGGAGACAGCCGAAACTGTCCCCCCTTTTTGAACGTTTTGGAATTATTCCAGTTCAGCCAGATAGTCCTTAATCGGCAGGTCGCCGGGCTTGCCGGTTTCCGGCGCGGTCAGACCAGCCTGAATGGTTTCGGAGCTGGTAGCGTCGATGGGCGCAACGGCTTCAGAGAAGGTGATTTCGTCCAGGTAGATGACGCACTTGGCGAACGCGCGGATGTGCAGGGCGTTGGTCATGCCCGGGAAGCCGGACGCTTCGAGGTCGATGACGAGATCCTGCCATTCGGTGGTGATGACCGGGTGCGTGCCGTCCGCCAGCACAAGGTCAGAGAAGCGCGCCGCGTAGAACTTGGCGTCTTCCGGATGCCAGTCCATGATCAGCTTGTTCTCTTCGCCGCCTTCCGCGCCCTTGATGCGGATGGTCAGGTACTTGCAGTAGGAGACGCCGTCCAGACCCCACATGTCAACGGCTTCGCCCCAGTTCGCCATCCAGTCGGCGGCGTGGGCGTAGTAGTCGTCTTCGCTGTCGTAATCTTCCGGGTCATACGCCTTGGGGCGCATGTCGAGCTTCAACGCGCCGTCCTCATTCTTTGCGCGCAGGTTCGCCCAGTTGTCCCACCAGAGGTGCACGCCGTTGGGCGCAAGCTCAGGCTTGGCATTCGGGTCACGGTCGTCAAAGTTGTCCCACAGGTAGGTTTCGCCTTCAGCAAACGCAACAGCTGCCATCGCGAACACCATCGTCAGGGAAAGCAGGAAAGCAAGGAACTTCTTCATGGGGATACCTCCTTTATGATGTTGACGGGTGGATAGGTTTAACGCTCAACCTATCGTTGACATGATTATAACATACCATTTGCCACATGTCAAGAGGGGAAAAGAGGCTTTTTCTGAAAATTTTTATCTTCAGGCACATTGCACATTTCCAAATTTCCTGCTATAATCATGGCATGGGTTTAGCGCTTAACTAAATGCGGACAATTTCCACACGCTGGAAACGCCGCGGCGAACAAGGAGGACATGAACGATGAAGAGAACCACCCCCATCCTGATGCTTGTGCTGATGCTTCTGCTGACCGCGTGGATGATGCCCGCGACTGCCGAAGAGAATCCGACGCTGCTGACCCTCTACGAAGGCCCGAAGCCGATGACGACCTCCGCGACGGCGAAAGTCACCGCGAACGGCAACGCCCTGTTCGTCTATGACGTGATGGTCAACCACGAACACATCTGGAACGCCAACACCCAGCCGACGACCACGCCTATGACCTATTTCGACTTCGAGGGCAAAGTGCGCATCGAGGTTGAAATGCCCGGTCTGCCGGACAAAGTGGAGAGCGCCGCCGTCATTCCGCAGTCGTGGGGGATTACGCCCGAAGTCAAGGACGGCAAAGTTTCCTTCATGATAACTGAGCCGGGGCAGTACACGGTTGTCTTCAATGATAACGTCAACAAGGCGCTGCACATCTTCGCCAATCCGCTGGAAACGGACGTCCCTGATCCCGACGACCCGAACGTCTACTATATCCCCTCCGGCGAGTGGGTTATGGACGCCATCGCGCTGGAAGACGGGCAGACGCTCTATATCTCCGGCGGCGCGGTGCTGCATTCCATCATCTCCGTCAATAACGCCAAGAACGTCCGCATCTGCGGGCGCGGCATCATCGACGGCAGCGACTACGATGCGTGGAATCAGCCCGGCTCGTATGCGCGCGTCCCGATTGATCTCAATCACGCAAAGGATGTCACCATCGACGGCATTATCGTCGCCAATTCCAACTGCTGGAACGTCAATTCTTACTCATCCAAGCATGTGGAAATCAACAACGTCAAGGTCATTTCCGGCCGTCAGAATGGCGACGGCTTCACCTTCCAGTCCTGCACCGACCACACCGTGACGAACAGCTTCGCCCGCACATGGGATGACAGCCTCGTCATCAAGAACTACTCCGGCTCCACCAAGGGCATCACCTTCCGCAACATCCAGGTGTGGACGGACCTCGCCCAGTCCATGGAAATCGGCTACGAAACCGACAAGGGCTGGACGCTTGACCCCGAAATCAGCGATGTGCTGTTTGAGAACATCACTGTGCTGTACAACTTCCACAAGCCCGTTATCAGCATCCATAACAGCGACGATGCGTATGTGCACGCCATCGTCTACCGCAACATCGTCGTCGAAAACGCCTTCATGCAGGGTGATAACGGCAATAATAAGGAATTGATTGAAATGACGCTGCAAAATTCGGCGTGGTCGACGGTCAAGGATGAGTTTGGGTCGATTGATGATGTGCTGATTGATGGCCTGACGGTGCTGCGGACGCTGGATGGGAAAGTGCCGGCGTCGAGATTGTCGGGGTATGGGGAGGAGAATCGGATTACGAATGTGACCTTGCGGAATGTGACGATTCTGGGGGAGAAGATGACGAATTTGAAGCAGATGAAGCTGCGGTATGATGATTATTGTGAGGGGATTGTTGTAGAGTAAGCCAAAAGAGGATAAACACGCGGAAGAAGTAAGGGAAAAGCGCTCAACTCAATCGCGCGAAGGGGTCAAGGGGGGATCCCCCTTGCGGAGTCCAGAGGCAGCGCCTCTGGTGGGGTTTGGGGCAACGCCCCAACCGTTCCACGTCCGATCAATCCCAAAGGACAAGTCAACAAGGCGCAGGCAGCGAAGCGTCCCTGCCAGTAACTTTGCGCGTCCTCAGACGCGCCCCCAACTTGCTCTTTCGCCCACTTGCACATTGTCGCGCCAAATGGGCGCGACCGACCTGCCAATCATCCACATATCCACCATTATAATAGAAAGGAAATTTCGCTCATGAAAATGCGTTCTGTCGTATCCGCCATGCTCGCCCTGTCGCTGGCGTGCCTGCCCCTTCTGACGCAGGCGGAAGAAGAAATTCCCACCATCGTGACCGTTGTCCCCGCGCCCGACCAGACCAAGGCGGAGCGCCCGGCGTGCTTCCCTGACCCTGCTGACCAGTACATCGCCCTCCCCGAAACGGAGAATTTCGCGCTCAATAAGGAAGTCATTTCCGGCGCGCATACCGACGTGTACGTCAGCCGAAACGTCAACGACGGCAAAACCGACACCTATTGGGAAAGCAAAGGATTCCCGGCGGAAATGCTCATCGTGCTGGGCGAGACGCATACCATCTCGACCGTCGCGGTCTGCCTGAATCCATCCGCCATCTGGGAGGCGCGCATTCAGGAAATCGCCGTTCTCGTCAGCCAGGACGGCGAAAACTTTACCGAAGTTGCACCCGCCACGCAGTACCAATTCGACCCTGCGACGGGCAATCGCATCCGCATTGATTTCGATAGTGTGGAAGCCAGTTTTGTCAAGGTTGTGTTCACAATGAATTCCGCATCCCGCACCGACGGCGCGCAGGCAGCGGAAATCTGCGTTTATTGATAGGAGAAAATCACGATGCAATATCAAGGCATTATCTTCGATTTGGATGGCGTTCTCTGCTCGACCGACGAGTACCACTACCGCGCGTGGAAGGCGCTTGCGGATCGGCTTGGCATCCCCTTTGACCGCGAACGCAACGGCCTTTTGCGCGGGGTCAGCCGCATGGACAGCTTGAACATCATCCTCGAAAAAAGCGACAAGGTGTACTCACAGGATGAGAAAAACGCGATGGCGGAGGAGAAAAACACGCGCTATCGGCAGTTGCTGAACCAAATGTCGCCCGCTGATTTGTCCTGCGACGTGAAGCGCACGCTGGATACCATGCGCGCACGCGGCTTGAAGCTGGCGATTGGCTCGTCGAGCAAGAACACGCCGTTCATTCTGGAGCGGATGGGGCTGGATGGGTTTTTCGACGCGGTGGCGGATGGAAACTGCATCACGCACTCGAAGCCGAACCCGGAGGTGTTTTTGAAGGCGGCGGAGATGCTGGGCTTGAAGCCGGAGCAGTGCGTGGTGGTGGAGGATGCCCATGCAGGGGTGGAAGCCGCGAAAGCGGGTGGGTTTGCCTGCGCCGCCATGGGGGACGCCAAGGAGGATGCGCGCGCGACGTATCATCTGGGAAAATTGTCGGATTTGCTGGAGTATGTAGGGTAAATGCATAGAACCGAAATTTCCGCACCCGAAAACCTGCAATCCGTAGCAGGAAAAGCGCAGTACAGCCGCGAATTTCCCTCCATGAATACCGCATGGAGGGAAGTTTTGAACATGAGGAGGAATACACGGATGAATACGGTGATTGAGCGGACAGGGTTTGACCCGGCACAGGACGCGGATAACGGCAACCGCTTCCTGACGGGCAATGGGTATATGGGCGTTCGCGGGACGATTGGCGAAGCGGGCGTACAGCAGATGACCGACGTCAACCTCGCGGGCATCCACCACCAAAAGGGGCAAGGCTGGGAAGAGCCGCTGAATGCCCCGAATCCGCTGTATGTCGCCGTGAAAGGCGTGTCGCTGCCGGAAAATGCCGATCGGCTTACATCGCACCGCCTCGCGCTCGATATTGCCGACGGTGTGTTCACCCGCGAAAGCACGTTCAAGGCGGATGCGGGCGAAATCACCATCCGGCAGGAAAGGTTCTGCGCGATGGAACGTGTGCATTTGCTCGCACAGCGCGTGACCATCACGGCGACACATGACAGCATCGTCACTATTGCGTTCGGCGTGGACGAAAACGTCTGGGACATCCACGGCCCGCATTACGAGGCGCTGACGCTGACAGAATCGGACGGCGTCGTCGCCCTGACCGGCGAAACGGATGATCACCAGCGCGTCTGCACGGCGCTCCGGTGCAGCTGCACGGACGGCGAAATCACGCACGGCGGCGTTCGGACGGCGCAAATCGCGCTTCGGGCAGGTCAGCCGTGGCAGCTGGATGAGGTCGCAGCGGTGTACACGACCAGCGACGGCGACGCACCGGAAGCATCCGCCATGGAAGCGGCAGAAAATGCCCCGGCGTATGATGCTTTGCGCGAAGAACAGCGGACGGCGTGGGCGGCGCTCTGGCAGAAAGCGCGGGTGACGATTGAAGGCGACGCGCGCGCGGAGTTCGCTGTCAATTACTCGATGTACCACTTGATGAGCATCGCGCCGCGGCATCGGGCGGCGCTGTCGGTGGCGGCGCGCGGGCTGTCCGGGCAGACGTATAAGGGCGCGATTTTCTGGGATACGGAGATGTTCATGCTGGATTTCTATCTGGCGTGTATGCCGGAGGTGGCGCGGCACTGCCTGGAATACCGCGTGCAGACGCTGCCGGGCGCGCTGGACAAGGCGAAATCCTACGGCTATGCGGGCGCGTTCTATGCGTGGGAGAGCGTCGAGGGCGGCAAGGACGCCTGCACGGACTACAACGTTACCGACGTGTTCACGGGCCGACCGATGCGCACGTTCTTCCGCGATACGCAGGTGCACATCAGCGCCGCCGTCGTGTACGGGCTGCGGAAATATACGCAGTACACGGGGGATGATTCGCTGCTGCAAAGCGGCGGCGCGCGCGTCGTGCTGGAATGCGCAAGGTTCTATATGAGCCTGATTTCCAAGCGCATCCTCAGCGACACCTATGATTTGCTGGATGTGATGGGCCCGGACGAGTACCACGAGCATGTGAAGAACAACGCCTACACCAACGAAATGGCGCGGATGACGCTGAATTACGCGGTGGAGGTCTGCCGGAAGTACCTGCCGGAGACGGACGAAGCGGAACTGATGCACTTTGCGGATGCCGCGAAGCACTTGAAGCATCAAGCGCCTGACCCGAAAACCGGGCTGATTGAGCAGTTCGACGGTTACTTCAAGCTGGAAAACGTACTCGTGCCGGAGGTGCGCAGCCGCCTGATTGATCCGCGCGAATACTGGGGCGGCGCGTATGGCGTGGCGGCGCAGACGCAGGTCATCAAGCAGGCGGACGTGATTGCCCTGCTGTACATGCTGGGGCAATACCCGGCGGACATCATCGCCACGAATTATGATTACTATGAGCCGCGAACCGAGCATGGCAGCAGTCTGTCTGCGTGCATGTATGCCCTGTGCGCGTGCGCAATCGGGCGTCCGGCGGCAGCGTATCCGCTGTTCCTGAAATCCGCCGAGGCGGATATTGTCGGCGGCGGCAAGCAGTGGGCGGGGCTGGTGTACATTGGCGGCACGCACCCGGCGGCGGCAGGCGGCGCGTATATGGTGCTGCTCTATGGTTTCTTGGGTCTGCGCTTCGAGGACGGCAAGCCGACGCTGCATCCGCGCCTGCCGGAGGGATGGAAGAAAGTGCAGATGCAAGTGCATTGGCAGGGCAAAGACTGGCTGCTGACGGCGGAAGAAGGGCAGCAGGCATGACAATTGCCCACTATCACCTGCCCGGTCTGTTCGAGTTTTACGAACTGTACTGCCGATTTTTGCCGCTCTACCGAAACCATCCGGAATATTTCTATGATTGGTGCGACATCGGCTCGATTTACGGAGCACCGGCGGACTGCCTGTGGGGCGGCGGGCGCGTCGGGTCGGGGGAGGCGAGCGCGCGGGATGTGCTGGCGCTGATGCGTGATTACGGCATTTCGCCGCGCCTGACGTTCAGCAACTCCCTCCTGCGCGCGGAGCATCTGCGTGATGCGCGCTGCAATGCGCTCTGCCAGATGCTGAACGACGGCGGGAATGGCGGCGTGATTCTCCATTCGGATTTGCTCCTGCGCTATTTGCAGAAAACGTATCCGAACTTGTATTTCGTGTCCTCAACGACGAAGGTGCTCACATCGTTTCCCGACTTGCAGGCGGAACTGGAACGATCGGAATTCCGCTATGTTGTGCCGGATTTCCGCCTGAATCACGCGCTGGATAAACTGAAAGCCCTGCCGCAGGAGCAGAAAGACAAGGTGGAGTTCCTCTGCAACGAGTGCTGCTATTTCGGCTGCCGCGACCGCCGCGCGTGCTACGAAGCCGTCAGCCGGAAGAACCTCGGCGAAGGCGGCGACGAGCACCGCTGCCACGCACCGGACGCGCAGGGCGGCTACCGATTCTCCAAGGCGATGGAAAATCCGGGCTTTATCGGGGTGGCGGATATTCAGCAGACGTACCTGCCGATGGGCTTTGAGAACTTCAAGATTGAGGGGCGCGAGTTAGGCAGCGCGCTGGTGCTGGAATTCCTGCTGTACTACCTGACGAAGCCGGAATGCCAGCTGAAAGTGCGGGAGGAAATCTATCTGGATAACATGCTGGACTTGTTCTGATTGCAATCAAAAACAGCCTGCGGAATTCGTCCACAGGCTGTTTTTATCCTTTTTTCGGATTTTGCTGCGCGAACTATTGGGTTCTTCACGGAAACTTGGGGGAAGAGCAGCTTGGGGGCGCGTCTGCGGACGCGCAAAGTTACTGGCAG
>ERZ1106951.676-NODE-676-length-33370-cov-73.363500_pt1 | contig 33370 bp, 36 predicted proteins | sample MGYA00403676_ERZ1106951 | MGnify/ENA primary metagenome ERZ1106951 (study PRJEB35170, sample SAMEA104062398) | human gut metagenome | biome: human gut; feature: human-associated habitat; material: faeces | place: Denmark | collected 2012-04-23 ...
AACCAATTTCCTGTAAAGCCCAGCAAATGTTATGCATGTTTACGTTTGGAAAATTGGTGAATTCGACACCAACGTTGTAGCGTTGTGTGTCAGGATTTGATTTTGTAATGATATTCACTACAGCAAGTAACATGTCCTGTAAATTTACATAATGTTTCGTTTCTGTAATCATTACCTGATTGTGTTGTTTGTTTTGAATCATGTGTATTTTCCTTTCTGTGTAATAGATAATAGGTGTCTATCGATAGACGATAGTAAACCTATCATCAAGAATAGGTGTAAGAATTGGTTTTACCTGAGTTTCCCAATCGAGTTGACCGCATCCACAGCCCGGACGTGTTAGGAAAATGTGTTGGAAACCATTTGTATTGGCAAGTGTAACAAGCTGCTTTGCAGATTGTTCGATAAGCTGTAAATCCGAAGGATTACGCCAGTCGTGTTTTGTTGGGAAAGCAACCAGATGAAATCGGCTGGTTTTCCAGTAATAGGTGCCAAGGTCACTTACAACGTTGCCGTTGGTGCGAAGACTGTCAGCAAGTTTTTCAGCAACTTTAAAACGAAGATTTGCAGTTTTTGCAATGCCAGCGCCCATGACAGCAGTACCATCACGTTTGATGATGCCGTTTGTTGTGATACAGACGATATTTTCCTCTGCTTTGTTGTTGGGTAATGTAAAAATATCAAAATGATGAAGTTCTCTCATAATATTTTCCTTTCTCGAATCAGTATACGTGAAAATCCCCGTCTTGTGTGTATTTTTGTGTATAAGTTTTTATGTAGTTTGAAAGTGCAACCTTTACGAATAACATTGTAATGCATGTATATATTGAAAGTTCCTCATATATGTGTTAAAATTTAGATGTTGATATTCAAGATAAGAAAGGCGGTTATGATATAATTATGTTTGGACGAAAAAAGGATGAACTTTATGAAGGACAGAATGATTCGAAGTTTGATAAGTTTTTAAAGCCATTAAAAAAAGCGTTATTTAATATTGTATATGCGATTGCGAAGCGTTTTGGTATGAGTACACCGGAGCATTATGATTTGGCAATTGATGAGGTGATTGTTTCTCCGTATGCTTTACAGGAAAAAGTATGTACGATTATATTTTTGGTTTACGGGTTCTTGTGTGGAATATTCGGGGAACAATATGCCGAATATATTTGTAAGAGTTTCAATGCATATTGTATGCATCACAGTTTGAGTTCTGACAATATTACATCATCACCACTTACGATGCTTGGTGATATTGTCATTTCGTGTTCTATTTATTTCGTAATTATCACGCTTGGATTTGTGATGTACAATGTCATGAAATGTGTCTTTTTGAAAGATGCAGGTGACGAAGAAATTGAGAAACTGCAGATAGCTATGATGTATGGCTTATTAGAGATTGTATTGTTATCTTTGTTGTTCTTTATTTTGCCGTTCAATATTTTTATTGCGTTACGAATGTAAACGATATTTTTTGCAGGATTTATGTTTTATTTTATTGAAAAATGTTGAAATATGTGTTATAATCTTGTTAGAATTATTTAGAAAGGAGAACATACAATGATTGATGAATACAAGAAAGTTATCGTGGATTATTGTAAGACGCATCCGGGTACAAGTTTTGCTGAGTTGAATGATGCATTTAATGATGCTGATTTAGACTATCGTGGTGCTGAGTCTATTGTACTTGCTGATTATGAAAACGTCGTAATTTGGTCAAATTGGTGTTCAGACGCAGTTCAGGCTTTTCAGGAATTATTAAATGACGAAATTACAATTGATTCATGTGATGTATTGATTTATGCTATTGACCGTATTATGCTCGATTTACCTGTTGCAAAACGATTACAGTCATATAAACAGCCACATTGGGCACCGTGTGTCATTTCAATGAAAAACAAATAAGTCCTATAAAAAATAACGCTCCGAAAATGGCAATGTCATTAAGTTAAGACAAAAATAATAAAAATCACCCGACACCGAGATAATATCAAAAGTGCCGAGTGGTTTTTTATTTTACCTTATGCGATGTAATTCGCTTCTTCTAAAGTATCTTTGATAGCTTTTTTGACATCGTTCTTGCTGATAACAGGTTTGTCGTCATCCTTACAGAAGATAGCAGAAAATGTTCCATTTGAGATATTAGACTCTAATTTACTAAAAAGATATTCTATAGTATCTCTTTCAATCATTTCGCCATTCTTACAGGCGTGTCCACCGCACCTCTACTGTATAGCCCCGCAAGGGACACAACATTACTTTAAAGATTTAGAGAAATATTCTCTATGCATCTATTATACCATATATTTTACTAAAATGATAGTGTTTTAGTAAAAAATATATAATTTCTTATTGCTTATATCCCATCATCTAAAGGTAATGGGTTTTACGCTTATTTTATATAAATTATCCTTTCCTTTAATTGAGCTTTGGAAGTTCGTTTACCCATTTAAGCAACGAGTGCATTCCACTTGTACGTTCCTGAGCAAACTGATTTTTTACATTCTCTGAATCTTTTACTTTAATATCCTTTAGACTCTTTATCATAGGGTATTCAAAGTAAATTGTCTGTGTGTCTTCAATATCGCTTCTATCACACAAAGTCCACCCATTAGGAACGGAAGTGATAGTAATAGAACTATCAAACTCTACATAACCTTCCTCGACTTCACAGTTTGTTTCCCATTCATCATCAACAGTTTCATCACCGCCCACAGCGAACTCTTCAAGAAACAAATGCCCTTCACAACAGTTACGAGTTTTGTAACCTTTCTTATTCAGAAGAGAGATAGCTTCTGCAATATTGTCATCTACTTCAAAGTAATTATCTTTAATTTCAAATGTGTTAATATCAATAAATTTACTCATTACAATTCTCCTTTAATTTCTATCGTCCAATAATCCAATGTCTGATGTCTTTTTTAAAAGTACCGTTCTTAACTTAATGGGATATTCCCTATTAAGCACAATGTCGGATAAGATTTTGCATTTTATATGCTTAACTTAATGACATTGCCGAAAATGGAACGTTATTTTTTTTTTTTGTGTATTAAAACATCTGGTAATTTCGGATGTATAATTTTGCAGGACGAAATGACTGTTTTTTATCAGTCATGATTGGTGTCTCTATTACGTATTTCTGAATCATGCGCCGGAAGTTTGGAACATGTTCTATAATGCCGAAAATAGCCTTATAAACGGATTCTAATTCACCGATGGTGAATTTGTCTGGTAAGAACTCAAAAAGCATTTTAGGGTCATTTCTGACTGTTTCCTGTAAGTTTACAAGTAATTCTGTGATGATTAATGCATGGTCAAATGCAATTGCACCGTGCTGACGAATGATAGACCATTCATTATGAATACGGTTATGGTCAATAGTACGAATACATTTGATGATAGATTCATATGGTCCAAGACGCAACGTATATTCATTGTATGTTGTGGTTTTGTTCTGTACAGATGATTTTACGTCGAGTTTTACATCAAACCATTGTGCTTTCCATGCATTTTCATCAGTACGTAAGGTGCAATCAGGTTTCCAGATAGCACCTGTAAACGCATCCGATACAATCCAGCCACGTGGGTCACGTTTTTTATCCGTGAAGGTTTTTGTTTCGGATAAGTATGCATATTCCACACCTGTTTCTGTTTTTAATTCTCGGTGTGCTGTTTCTGGAAATGTTTCATTCGGCTGGCAGAAGCCACCCGGCAATGCCCAAAGGTCTTTACAGTGGTGTGTAGCACGCTGTATCAGTAGTACCTGTAATGGACCTAAACCGATGGTCTTTTCGGTATGTTTCTGGTCTAAGGTAAATAGTACGATATCCGCAGCGACGGAAGGTTGTGGATATTGTGTGATGTCATAGTTTTTCAAAAATTCCTGTTCTGTCATAGGTTTGATTCCTTTCTAAAAAATTACCCCACCAATAGATTGGCAGGGTAACATGTGATTAGATGCATTCAGTGTAAGCGCCGAGGTTTTCCATGATGTCAATTGCTGTATCGATATTGTCATCATTGATAAGATAACGACCGCCACCGTCAATATCATAATCAATACCAGCGTCATCAAGTGCCATGTTAATTTCATTTAATAGCCAGTCTTCTTCATTTTGAATGTAAATACGATTCATATTATTTGCCGTCCTTTGTGTCGTATGCATCTGGATAAAAATAATCAAATGTTGGAATTGTCTCCAATTTGAATTTATTCTTTTCATGAAGATTGTCGATGCGTGTTTTTATATCTGCATCCGGTGTGATGCCGTTGCGGATGTAATTGTCAAGTGTTTCATATGTGAAACCAAGATTGTCTTCATCTGATTTTCCGCATAAGCCATCTGCTGGTGTCTTATTTATGAACCTATCTGGAAGACCAAGTTCTTTTCCAATGGCTTTGACTTCCTGAACTGTAAATTTACCAAGAGGTGATACATCGCCTGCAGAGTCACCATATCTTGTTGAATATCCGACATAATCTTCAGAATAATTACAGGTGTTGATGACACGACCACCAAGGGTCTGAGAGACAGCGTAAAGCGTTGTCATGCGAATGCGGGGCGGCAGGTTTGTGCTGGTCTGTGCGCTCCAATGGTCCTGTAATTGTGGTTTAATCTGATGTTTTAATTCATGGCATGTAGACCAGATGTTTACCGTGATATGGTCAATATCAAGCCATTTACAGACGTCCTGTGCAATATTAATATCAAGCTGTTGACCGTTTGGCATAAGTACACCAAATACACGGTCTTTGCCGAGTGCCTTTACGCACAGGGCAGCAGCTACAGTGGAATCTTTTCCACCTGAAATGCCGATGACGGCATAGCATTCTTTTCCGTTTTTGTCAAACCAGTCACGAATCCATGTAATGGTTTTGTCAGTGGCTGTTTTTGCATCAAATGTGTTGTTTGTTTTGATTTCAATCATAGTGTTTCATTCCTTTATTTCATTTCGTATTTATTATTATTCTTTTACAGTAAGACATTTTGCTGCATTAATTTTTTTCGATAATCTTTTTTGAAAATTTGTACATATATCACCTCTTCCAACCTGCTTTGAAAGCAATTTTTCTTTGGATTATCAAATGTATTCGTAATTAATTTCTCTATTATCTATAGTTGCTATTCCATTATCATCCTTGTTGTTAATGTTGTTAAATATAAAAGTAGATTCTTTTATATCAGTTAAATCCAATGCTAAAGAATTAACTCCAATAAATTTTCCAGATACTATAACCGTTTCAAAATATCCTTCCTCTTTTTCTGTATTGAATGGAATAGTTATACTTAGTTCATCTGAAATTTCTGCCACTTTTCTATATCCAATTTTGTTTTTAATTTCAGCAAAAGTGATAACTGCCATATCACCAACTTCTGTATATCCTAAAATTTCATCTTCATCATTTGTAATTGGGTAAGGCTTATTCATTCGAATAATTTTACCTTCAAATTTTGAATAATTTGTCATATTAGTATCTTCTTTCTTAATGAAATCGTCATTTCTTCTGCTCGTTAATTAAATCTAATACTTCACACAAAGTTTTATATCTGTCTTCTTATAAGTCGTTCATATTACGATTTAATGTTTCATTTTCTAAATCCTCAATAAGCTGTTCAATTTTAATTCTTAATTCATCCATCTATATCACCTCTTCCAATCTTCCAATCTGATATTATAAGTTGTTTAGAAAGTTCGGTGTTTCATAAAGGTTTGCGACAATTTTTGCACCTTTACCGATAACATATTTTGTGAACATAGTGTCTTCGCCCCAGCAATGATGTTTAATGGCATTATCATTGGAATTCGGGTCGTTATCATTATTGCGTTCGATTTTATGGTTATGTGCAAAATAAAGCCTATACTTAAATGGTACGATAGGTACATCTTTATCTGGTGGACAAATTGCAAGATATATTTCAGTAATATCTGTGTGTGTTTTGATATATTTACCAAGATTACTTGCAGCGAATCCATTTTTGTAGATATCCATTAATTCAGGTGTAATAGTAAGACAGAGTATATCACCTGCATAAATGTCTGTTTTATCTGCATCCTGCATGTATACGAATGGTAAGGCGAGGTCAAAATGTGGAATATTTAGTGGATAAAGATTGACATCGTTCATGTCGAAAGTCTTGGCTGTTTTGAGTGGTTCACCTTCTACGAAACATTTGAATTTTAAGTCTGCATTTGTCATAAAATTTGATTCCTTTCTTGATGTTTGGTAGGGACAATTATGTCCCTACCTGTTGCTAATTAAAACTGATTGTCATGCAGTCTGTTTCTGATTTCAGATAAAGACTGTTCAACAAGCATGTTGCTGTCACGGAAGATTGGTTTTAATTTCTGCCAGCAGTGTCCTGCAGCCTCCTCCCATGTGTAACCGTCATCGAATGACAGTTCACCGTTCATGTCTTCACGAACGACGCAGCATCCTTTCTGAGATTTCTTGAAACCACCATCTTTTGGATTCTTAAAGATTGGTGTTGGTTTACCGTTTATTTCGCAGTAAGTAGCTTTGATACAAGAACTGAATGTATCACGTGTAAATGGTTTCAGAATGCCGTCTTCTTCGACGCACTGGAAGGAGAAGGAACCGACACCAAGTGCTACGTTGCTGGCAGCAAAACCATTTTCCTCAAGGATTGCATAAATCTTTTCACAACGCTGGATAGTGATAGAATCGCCGTAAATTGCTTTTACATGTGGGTCAAGGACTTTGTAGCCTTTGCTGTTTACTGTGCCACCGAATTCATCCCAGAGTTTGAAGACTGTTTTTGTAACGACTTCTACACAGTCGCCGGAGTCACCACGCATTAGCATACAGCCGTTGTGAGCCATGATTTCTGGTTTGAGTTCTGGCAAAATATTATCGATAACGTTCCAGTAATCATAGGAATCCAATACAGCAGAAAAGCTGGTGTTTGGATAAATTTCTGTTAAGAGTCTACGAAGCAGTGTAATTTCATCACCGTCTACTGCGAAGTTGCTGCACATAACAGAATGTTCTGTGGATGGTGAACCAAATGCTACAGGTTCTTTTGTACAGTCACAGTTATAATTATCTTCCAGATATGGGATAACAGGTACGGTTGCTGTGTTTAAGAAACTTAAACACCATCCAGCAGCTGCTTTGATAGCAGATTCAGTACATTCTTCGCCACGGAAGTCAAAGGAACCAAGTGCTTTGTTACGTGGTGCATTATCGTCACATGTTTTATCGTAATATTTATTGACGATATCACGATATGTAGCACCAACCGTGGCTGCGAGCATTGGATGCCAGCTTTCTGCGGAAATCAGAGATTCTAATGCCTGAGGAAGCCATGCAAAACGTGTATGTGTGTTTGTAATTAAGAACATCGGTACATGCATTGGAACTTTTGTTCCTTCCGGCAGTGCCCAGATTTCAATTGGCAGGTAGCCAAGGTCGTGTAAGTCTGCGATTTTCTGAATACCATAAACGTTTTCACCAAGAGCTGCGTCCATGATTCGTTTATATTCTGCGATAACTTCGTCTTTTGGTCTGTTGAAGAACATATCATTAAAGTAATTGATGAGATATGTTTTGATAAAGCCCTGAAGACCGAACATAACGACCTTATCCCACATTTTTACACGTGACATACGTGGTGTAAAATAAGAGACAGACTTCGTAATGTCTTTTGGAAGCATTTCTGCATGAACGGCTTTGTAAAAGTCAATGAGTAACATTGGGTTTGTTTTGTATATCATATTGTTTACCTCTTTTTTTATTTGTTATTGGGTGATATTTTGTAATACCACCCGTAAGTTATGTGTATGTCTGTGTATTGTTATTATGTCAGCGGTATGATTGTGATTTTATCTGCATTTTCATATGGTGCCAGAGACGGTCTGTAAATGCTGTTTGTAGTGAAGATTTGTTTGATAAGACCACTTTTAATCATATCGCCCTCATGTACTGCATTTTCCAGATGAGAAACATAAAGATAAATATCGTTTACACCGAGGTCTTTTAAGGCTTTTGCACTGTGATAGAATGTACCACCTTTGGAACAAATGTCATCAATGATTAAGACATCTTTTCCGGCAATGTCATCGGTTTCACCGAGGACGGACAAACTCTTAATCTGACCTGTTTTCCAATCTCTGTTTTTCATGCCGAAAACATAAGGTATGTGGAATGTTTTTGCAATGTTTGCATAACGTTTCATGGCACCTTCATCGGGGAAGAACAATACCATATGGTCGGTTGGAACGTACAACAGGTTATTGATAACATTGGAAATGTAGCTGTTCGGTTTGATGTTTTCAATGTTATTAATAAGTGCAGCACCAACATTGGAATGAATATCCAGCGTATAGACCTTGGAGAAATTCATATTGTTGATGAGATTTGCAAAACTTTTTAACGTGAACATTTCGTCGTCCTGTACGCGGTCCATTCTTGCATTTGGCACATAAGGCATGAAGAGCAGCAGATTGTCATGACCGTGGCTGCGAATCCAGTCAACAACACATTGTAATTCAAATACTTCAGCATCATTGTCATAGAACCATTCGATGATGATTTTCGATGATGCCTGTGCTTGTTTGATGTTTTTGATAAAATCAAAAGATTCGCAGGTGAATTTTGATGTTCCATCAGGAAACTGTGTAATAGTAACGGGTTGTCTTTCAATGGTAATCATAATATTATTCCTTTCTTATTCAAAAAGTTTACAGAAATCTTCTTTTGTATGAATGAATGAAATTTTGGTTTTGATAATTTCATTGATTTTTTCTTCATCCATGGATTTGTCAAATGTTTTGGCTAAGATTTTTGTCATGTTTTCATCTGTTGGAAACATGATTGTTTCGATACGATTTGGATTAAAAATCGGCATGATATTTTCTGTATTAAACAACTGTACCTGCCATCCATGATTTGCTGGAATGTAATCTGGTCCGATAGCGTCATTCCAATCTGATTCTCGTTTGTCCCATTCTTCATCTGAAATGTCATCTGGTTTGTCGCACTGGTTCTGATAATGATAATCTTCAAACATTTCGTGATTTTCGATAAATCGGCGAATATCAGTGTTTCCAAAATACATTGCAAGTATTTTGTCTTTTAATGGAAAGAGCAAGAGATTGTTGTAAAAGTTATAGCTAAATGGTCGTGTTGTATTGCTTAAATCTGCAATCTCATCTGTTATTTTGCAATAGAGATATGCCCATGCGGATTTCATATCCTGTTGTGCGATTTTTTCTAATACATTTGTTGTGACTGTATCAGTATCTGCTGGTGTGTTTTTTCCATGCAGTAAGGTCATATAATACATGCTTAAAAACTGTCGAACAACAATGTTTGCAATTAGGTTTTCACACTGTTTTGTAATCTGCTGTCTAAGGTCTGACAAAGCTGTGTTGAGCGAAACAATGTCATATTTGCCTGACAGTTTATAAGCATCATAAATTTTCGTGCTCATATTGATGTTCCTTTCTTAGATAATGTTAATCTGACATGATTTTGCAGTTTCTAATGCGGCAGCTTTACGTTCTGGTGTCGCACCTGCTGTCGCGTTTTCAATGATGCTGACTTTTGTCTCAGGATATAATGCTTTGATAATTAAGGCATTGCTTATGACGCAGATGTCGGTGCAGAGTCCAACGAGGATAACTTCATCCATTCCATCAAGGATAGGCTTCAAATCGGACCATTTATTACGGAGACAATTCCAACCTGTCCAGCCAAATGATGGTTTGTCAACAATTGCATCTGCCATGGAAGTATCAAGGTCATTATGAATTTTCCATCCATGTGTGTTTTTGATACAATGTTTTACAGGCAAATTCTGACCTTCCTGTGTAAGTAAATAATTGTTTTCGTGGGTGTCCCTTGTAAAGATGAGTCTGTGATAATTACCTTCATCGATTAATTTTTTAACGACAGGAACGATGGCAACAGCTTCTGGTGTGCCGAGACTTCCGTCGATGAAATCGTTTTGCATGTCGATTACAATAAGTGCTTTCATATGCTTATTTCCTTTCATATATGGATTGATTTTAGTTAGTATCAATTTGATATTATCTTATCTGTTGTTATCTTAACATCAAATTGATACTTAGTCAAGTGGAAAATGAATTTTTTAGAAATCAAGTGGGAATTCTCAGTTATTTAATTGCTGAGATGAAAGTGTTTTTCTCATGTTTTATAATTACTTCATTGAAAAATGTTGAAAAATGTGTTATAATCATTTTAGAATCAATTCTGTTAGAAAGGAGACTAAAATGATGCATTGTGCTTTTAAGGTCAGGCTTTATCCGAATAAGCGACAGCGTGAATATTTTGAGAACAATTTTGGTGCTTGTCGTTTCGTCTGGAATAAGCTTTTGGAAGATTCCATGAGCGATTATCAGAAAACTGGTAATCATTGTGTAAATACTCCTGCTATGTACAAATCAAAATATACATGGTTAAAAGATGTGGATTCGTTGGCGTTGGCAAATGTACAACGGTATTTGAATCAGGCATATCAACGTTTCTTTTCTAATCAGAAAAAGCATAAAAAGAAATCAGGTCATCCGAAATTCAAGAAGAAAAATCGATGCAGGAAGAGTTATACTACCAATCTTGTGAATGGAAACATTGTTGTTTACGATAATGCTATCAAATTACCAAAAATCGGTAAGGTGAAAGCTATTATTCATCGTGAGATTCCAGATGATTATAAATTGAAACGTGCAACTGTTTCTCAAGACCCTGATGGAACGTATCATTGTTCTCTTTTATATGAATTTGATAAGGATATCAAAACAAATGTTGATATGAACAAATCCATTGGTCTTGATTATTCTTCTCATGATTTCTATGTTGGTTCTGATAATACCAGAAAAGAATGTCATAAGTATTATCGTAATTCGCAGAAGAAACTTCGTCGTGCACAGAAATGTCTTGCACGAAAGCAAGGATTTCGGAAAGGTGAAGTGCAGTCTGCAAATTACAAAAAGCAGTTAATGCGATTAAATAAGATATATGCTAAGATATCTCGTCAGCGAAACGATGCCCTGCAGAAATTATCTACTGAGATAGCCAATCAGTATGATATTGTTTGCGTGGAAACGCTGGATTTAACAGGTATTGCAAATCGCAAGAGACATCTTGGCAAAGCAACGCTTGACAATGGCTGGGGAAATTTTCTGTTTATGTTAGGATATAAACAGGAATTTCGAGGTCATCTGCTTGTAAAGATAAACAGATGGTTTCCATCATCCCAGCTTTGTCATTGTTGCCATGCGAAAAATCCACTTGTAAAGAATCTTAAAATTCGAACATGGACGTGTCCAAATTGTTCTGCAGTACATGACAGAGATGTCAATGCTGCAATCAATATTTTAGACGAAGGATTACGTCTTGTAAATGCCGGATTGCTTGCATAATTATTTTGATATACATATCAAAATGTATACGGCAGGGCTTGTCGGAATTTAAGCCTTTGGAGAAAGTATAAGACGGATGTCAATACTTTGGTATTGATATTTGCATTTTTCAATGAAGAAGGAAGCTCTGATATTCAATATTGGAGTAGGTCACAAGTTTTCTGTGAATTTAGTTATTGGTCTTTTTTGTGACAACATAGCCACGGTCTTCGAGTTCTCTGATGAGAGCATAATCCGGCTGCATTGTCAGATGGTATGGTTTTACGTTCTTTTTTACAATAATCATGTTCATATTGTTTTGATTTAGGTTGTTGCGAAAGACAGTACGAGTATCGCTGTCTTCGTCTATGGACCAGTGGACGATGCTGTATTTGTTGAGCAGGTCACGAAGTGTTTCTGGATTTTTCATATGCTCAATCTGCAGTTTCATTGTGATGAAATTTGAACCGAAATAGTCAAATAGTGACATAGAAAATCGGTTGGTCGGTATATATTTGATGTCAGATGAATACATATATGATAATGTCCTTTCGTAGTTATGTTTACAGTGCTGGGAAGATATCATCTTCATCGACAAGCTGCTCATTGAAGTCTATGGCGATGGTGTCTTTTTCTTCGATAGAAATGATACCATGCTGTTGTAAAATTGCTTTTGGAACATAAGCAATGAGGTCTCCAATGTTAAAGTTGTTGCAGTTGACATCGTATGTTTTCTTGCCGTCATCTGTAAGGCAATAATCTTTTGCGGCATCTTTGATAGCGTTTAAGACTTTGTCATCAGACCATGCATTGTTTTCAATCGTGATGTCAAGTGCAATGACGCTATTGTTTAAGCCGTGGTTTTCGGCACCATATTCTGTGGCAATAAGGGTGACAGTTTTCATAATTTATCTGTCCTTTCTTTATGATGTGTGGTTTATGTGTTTAAATGTGGTTTTTTCTTTGCGGTGGTGTAAGGTTGCAATGGGTAATCATAGAATTATGAATTTCAGAGTCCATATGTTTTATCAGTTCAAAACGGTATTTCTGTTTGATGTTCGGATATTTTACCGTATCAACATCACTGAAAAACTGGCTGATTGGTCTGGCAAATATCTGACCTAAGTTTACATCCATATTATTTTCATGGCATTCATATAATGCTTTGTAGACAACAAGTTCTTCGCCTGTTTCTGTATGTTTAACCGGAAACGCTAGAATCTGGTACAGATAGATATTCTGTTTTTTCTGTTCGTCGGTAAGTGTTTCGTATTTGAAATGTTTTACAATATCGTATTGTTTAAAACGCATAGTCTTTGTCCTTTCTTATATATAATTGATGAGTGTGTCCGGTGAGCAGTTAAATAACTCACTGAAAATATTAATGATTAAGTCCTGTTCGATTTCGGATGTATGTGTGTCCATCATTTCACGACAAATATTCAATGCGTCTTCGCCGTCAATCTGTTTTGTTTCCAGCATCGTTGTCTTCTCCTTTCTCTATCATGTAATCAATATTGACAGGGTTTTCTAAGTTCTGTAACTCTTTGTGATGTTCAACAAGAGCCTGTGATGCGATTGCATTTAATTTGTTCTGAGTAAATGCTTCAATTTCGCCTTTGGCTTCTGTAATGGTTTTATCCATTTGTTTCTGAAACTGTCTGAAAATAAAGCTTGAATTGTCATTTATCATATGAGCAATACGTTTCATATTATTCGCAATTTTTGCTCTGTCTGCTTTTCCAATGCTTTTCTTTGCTAAGATTTCGTCAGTTTCGTTTAGGATTTCATCTGCGTTTTTGATGCAATCATCGATGGTTTTGTTAAATTCATCTACGAATTGTATACGCTTATTGATGAAGTCACATTCAGGAATGGCACCTTTACCTGCTTGGAATTTAATGGTACAAGGAACGCCTGTACCTTGATTTAAAGAAGTAATTGCTTCTGCAAATTGAGAATATGACATCTCTACATGAATGATTTCATCGGAACCATGATACCAATCTTTGTTTAAACCACGTGTAACGTCTCCGTGTCGTATGGTCATACCAATGATATCGTGATGTTTAATAGAACTGCCGAATAAAGACTGATTACCGCCTGTTATACGTGAAAATGCAAGCATTCCATAAGCCGGGTGTGAAATCTGTGTACCTAAGTCAGTTTCTTTAATAGTATAATTTGGGTCATTATACATATTATTTATTGTGTCATTATTATCATTTACTTTATTGTTGTCATCCATAATCTTCTGCTACTAAAAACATATACAAATGTGTATATGCTAGATGATTTGCTGCAGTCTCACGACTTGCAGTTACTGCTTCAACGTGTATGCTTTGGCAATTGTAAACAATCCGCTACTCACAGGTTCGTGTACACTCCACAGTCGTAAATTCCCGACTAAGCCATCGGTACATACCTGTAAATTCCTTTTTATTGATTAGATACAGGTTTCATCTAAATAGTTTTTCCTTTCTTAATATATTTTTTGCTACTTGGCTTTCGTAGTCTTCTACCATTGTCCAAACGTCACCATCAAGGTTCTATCCTATAATTAGCAAGACTTTTTCAACTTGCACTGGTTACTTCTCGACGTTTTTGACTGCTTTAACGTTAGCACAAACGAATACTCTGGGTTTTGAGTATCTTTGAGTACATTGACTCACATTTGATTATGTTTTTAGTTACTTAGCACCTTCTCCTTTATTATATTTTTTGTTAGGGTGTATTTTAAATCATATGATATACACCCGTTATGTGTATTATGTGTAGATAAAAAATACACTCATAAATCAATATAAAAAAATTTAAAATAAGTGTTGACATAATAATTTCTGTATGGTATGATAATTGCAGATGAAAGAAGTGCCTGTCTTTCATTTGACTAACATATCGGTGCGATACCGATGAAAGATTTTACACTAAGGTGATGTTGTGATTTTCCGGTACTTGTATCGGGAGCTGAGATAACCAATCGGCGAAAAGCAATGCACAGTAAAATGTATGTCTCCGCATACTTAGTCAGATGAAAGATGGGCATTTCCTCTTTGATGCTGGATTAGCACAGTTGGTAGTGCGACTGATTTGTAATCAGTAGGTCCTCGGTTCGAGTCCGAGATTCAGCTCTTTGAATTATAAATTATAGAAATATAGAAAGGATATAGATATCATGATGAATTTAGTAAACACACTCAATCTTAAACAGAATATGATAGCGAATGATACATATACAGCCACATCTGATATGTTTAATTTTGATGTGCTCTTTACAGGAAAATTTTATGATTATGCTGGATATTTATATGCTTTTGACAGGCGGTCTGGAAGTTGATGTTTGTTATATAACATAACATGATTTTCTTTATATTATGCCGTTTGTCAGAAGAAATTCAGACAAACGGTTTTTTTATTGACATGTAGCTCAGTAGGTAGAGCGACCGACTGTTAATCGGTTTGTCGTGGGTTCGAGTCCCACCTTGTCAGCTAAGTTTGTTGCGAAACAGGCACTCGGAACAAACAAATAAGAATAAAGAATAAAAAAAAATAGAAAGGAATAATCGATATGAAAATTCGATTTAGTACCGTTCGATAAGGACGGTAGGCGAATCCGGTGAACGCGGCAGATTGAAACTCTGCAGAGGTCGGCTCGACACCGACACCGTCCACTGTTTACAAAAATTATATGAGAAAGGATAGAAATATTATGAAGAAATTGAAGAAACGAAAACAGAAATGTCGAAAACAGTTGTTTCGCATTTCCCGTCTGTAGCCAAGTGGTATGGCAGCGGGCTTTTAACCCGTATACCGCAGGTTCGAATCCTGTCAGGCGGATTTTGGGGTCATAACTCAGTTGGGAGAGTACCTGTTTTGCAAGCAGGGTGTCGTGGGTTCAAGTCCCACTGGCTCCATGGTTAGGAAGAATAGTAAAGGCAAGGCATTGCTGATGAGTTACTGATAAGGACTATTCGTGTCAGTAGGATGGTTAGGCTGACAATATGTGCCCGTGGCGAAATTAGGCAAACGCATCGGATTTAAGCTCCGACGCCAGTAATGGCTTGAGGGTTCAAGTCCCTCCGGACATATTTTATGCTCGTATGGTGGAATTGGTATACACAATTGCCTTAGAAGCAATCGCAGAAATGCATGAGAGTTCGAATCTCTCTACGAGCATTGACAACGGTATTTGTTATATGTAAAATATAATCATATATGAATAATATTTACAGGAGATTATTGTGTATGAGTATGACGAAATCAAGACGTAGTGTATATAACAAATCATGGTACAAACGGGAATGTCGATTTGATATGAAACGTCGGAGACGAGAATATAATCGTAAAATACGACATCAGAAGTTGACAGAAGATTCTTGTTCCAGAGGTTATAACAAACGATTTCGTTGTTTAGAGTGGTATACGTTGTCGTAAATATAATATCGGTAGGTATGCAAATTGGCTGAAGCAAGCGGTCTGTAAAACCGTGACGTAAGATACGCTGTGAGTTCGAATCCCACCCTGCCGACTTGTCAAAAAATTAAGTCAAAGGAGAATTTATATGGAAGAAAAGATTAGAGCATTGATAAAGCAGTCAATGTTGGAGAAAAACAAGAATAAGACGATTACGTATCGTAGTATTTTGGAGACAGCTCAAAAAACTGCGAAAAAGACGAATGTATCTGTTACAGATGATATGATTGTGTCAGCAATCAAGAATGAAATCAAGCAGTTGCAGGATTTACTTAAGTTCTGTAAAGAGGGTTCTGATAAATTTACAGAAACGTCTGAGAAAATATCTTATTGTGAGATGATATTGCCAAAAATGGTATCTGAAACAGAATTGATGGATTATTTGAATATTAATTCTGTTGAAAAGAATATGGGTGCTTGTATGAAGGCATTAAAATCTGAATTTGGAGCAAATATGGATGGTAGAATTGCTTCTATGGTTGCAAAGACTTATATTAATTCATGAAAGGATAATTAATTATGAATTTACAGCGAATATGTGTACCAAACCTTAAGTATTAAGGGGCGGTAATTCAGTGGTAGAAGACACGGCTTATATCCGGGTTGTCGCGGGTTCGATTCCTGCTCGCCCTATTCGTTTTAAAAAAAAAAATGGCTGATTTTTAATCAGCCAAATTATATGCATGTGTGGTCTAGTTGGTTTTGGACACTTGCCTTCCAAGCAGGTCAACACGCGGGTTCGAATCCCGTCACATGCTCTATATGCCCTTGAGGACAAACAGCAGAGTCGCCACCCTGTCACGGTGGAGATAGCGGGGTCAGCACCCGTCTGGGGCGTTTTAATGCTGTAACGCTAGTGGAAGCGGATGTCCCTCATACGGATATTGTAATCAGTTCGAACCTGATTGCAGCAATGATGGACAGTCACTGATTTTGTGGCTGTCTTTTTTGTGTATGTAGATTGTATTCCATGTGTCTTCTGGTATAATTGAGTTATAAAAATCTATCAGAAAGGAAAGAAAGATTATGGGATATTATTTTGCAACAAAGAATACTGCATACGTGGTAAAGAGTCTTCCAAATCCAAATACGGTATTGCTGTCTGGTGGACAATTTGATAATCATGAGGTGTATGTACCGAAAGGATTAGTTGGCGAGGGTGTACGATTTGAGTCAGCAATAACGAATAATATGGCAAATGGCAGTTATCGTGGGCAGTCGTTTCATACATCTACGATTCAGGCAATACATTCGTTTCCTGAGTCAGAAGACCAGAAGATGCAGAATTTACGTACGTTAGAAGCAAAAGAACGGATGATGCAGGATAAAATTAATAATCAGGTAAATCGTGCAAGTCGTTTGTATTCCGGTCTGGATATATCAAATGATTATCAGTTTGGGGATAATTAATCAAAAATATAATTTCATGTTGATTTTTGCTTGACATATGAAGATATTTCTGATATACTAATAACATCAAAGAATGAAAGGAGAATTGTCATGAAGGCATTTACAATGGTATCGTCAATTTCACAGCGAAGCATTCAGTCCAGTATTTGTAGACAAAGCTGGTCTATTTGTAGTGAAATTGAATATGATGCTGAAATGTCAGAATGATGATTTTTCTTTTACTTGATATATAAATTCATTATCTCTTATCGTTACTGAATTTGCGTATTTGGTAGTTGGTTCTAAGAAAGAGTCTATCGTTGCTGATAGGCTCTTTTTTGTTATGTATGATGCGATGCCACAATGGTACTGGGCTGGTCTTGAAAACCAGTGATTCGTGAAAACGGACTGGGGGTTCAAATCCCTCTCGCATCGTTAATGGGCTATAGTTAAATGGTATAACACAGGATTTTGATTCCTGATGATGTTGGTTCGAGTCCAACTAGCCTAGTTTTGCCGTCGTGGTGCAGAACGGTATTGCAGCGGTCTTGAAAACCGTGGTCTTAACGGACATGGGGGTTCAAATCCCTCCGGCGGCGTTTTAAATTTTACAGGTGTGGAGCATGATGGATATGCAACGGTCTCCAAAGCCGTCTGATGCAGGTTCGAATCCTGTTACACCTGCTATGTGGCATTAGCATAATAGGATAATGCAAAAGATTTCTAATCTTTCGATTATAGGTTCGAGTCCTATATGCCACATTAGGGTCATATCGTCAAGTGGTTAAGACGACAGTCTGCAAAACTGTTATCGTTGGTTCAAATCCAACTATGACCTCTCGAATGTAGCTCAGTAGGTCAGAGCGTCGGTCTGATAAGCCGAAGGTCGAGGGTTCGATTCCCTCCATTCGAATTATAGCTGATTGGTGTAATGGTAGCACGTCAGATTCTGACTCTGGAGACATAGGTTCAATTCCTGTATCAGCTGTTTATGGTGTGTTGGCAGAATTGGTAAATGCTCTGGATTGCTAATCCAGCGTCGTTCATTACGGCATGGGGGTTCAAGTCCCCCACACATCGTTTTACTCTCGTAGCTCAACGGATAGAGCACATGGCTACGAACCATGATGTTGTGAGTTCGAATCTCATCGAGAGTGCTATATGTATCGAATATATTATATGTTTTCTAATATTTAGTTGACATAATACTGTAAATCTGTTATAATACGGCTTGTCTCACAAGAAATTATGAAAATTACAAGAGAGAACCGGATTGATTCCGGTTGAAAGGCACTGACAATTTTGTCGGTGTCTTTTATTTTATACACATTGTGTGGATAAGTCTGTGGATAACTTTTTGTACAATAAAAATATACTGATATATCAGTATATTCTTGACTATTGCATTTAGATTTTGTATAATGAGTTGGAATTTACAATAAGTTATAAAGGAGATTTTTATTATGCGATTAAAGAAAATGATTATGACAGCATGTTGTGTTGTTATGTGTACGACAATGTTATTTGGTTGTGGAACGACAAAATCAAAGTCTGATACGGAAGCTACATCCGAGATAAAAATGGTCGATTTGAAATCGTTGCCGGATTATCCTGATTATAAAGCGTCTGATTATGTTGATTTGGGTGATTATAAAAATATCGATGTAAAGATTGGTGCTTCCAGTCTTGTTACTTTAACAGATGATATGGTAACAAAGCAGATGAAATCAATGCTGAAAGCTGAGACTGTGGACCGTGCTGCAAAATCTGGTGATATCGTTAATATTGATTATGTTGGTAAAATTGATGGAAAAGAATTTGAAGGCGGTTCGGCTACAAATTATGATTTACAGCTTGGTTCAAAATCATTTATTGACGATTTTGAAGACCAACTTGTTGGTTGTAAGGCTGGCGATAAGAAAGATGTATCTGTTACATTTCCTGAAGATTATAATATTGCAGATATGCAGGGCAAAGAAGCTGTGTTTACGGTTTCTGTAAACAGTGTGAAACAGGAAAAAGAACTGAATGATAAGAATGTAAAAGCAGATACAGATTATGATACAGTGGACGAATTAAAATTAGCTGTAAAAGAGCAGTTACAGGCAAAAGTAGATGCAAATAACACAGATGTAATTGATAGCGCAATTGAGAATAAATTGTTAGAGACTGTGACTGTTAAATCTATTCCTGATTCTTTGAAAGATTGGTATGTATCTTGTAATATTGTTGCATATGAAAATGCGGCACTGCAGTCAAATCAGGACGTTGATACATTTGTTACAAATCAGACGAAAGGTATGTATACAAAGCTTGATGATTTGAAGAAATCTTTTGAAGATAATTGTGAGAAGAATGTAAAAATCGAATTGATTTTACAGGCAATTGTAGAAGATAATCATATTACAATTTCGTCTGATGAATATAAAAAGAACGTGGTTGATTATATTTCTAATTATGGTTGTGCAAATCAGGATGAACTGCATAAGATTTACAGAAAATCTAATGTGGAAGGAACAATGCTGGATAGAAAAGCATTAGAAAAAATAAAAGAAACTGCAAATATTGTAACTGAATAAGCGTTTAAAAAAAAAAGGAGTCGGTGTACATTGTACATCGACTTTTTGTTCATATATCAATAAAATTTTTAATTTAAAACATCTAAAATATTGCTTGTAAATAGCTAGTTTTTGAATTATAATAAAATAAGATATGTCTTTTGACATAAAAATATTGTAAAGGAGTGATGATGAAATATGCGTGCAAATAGTCGCAGTAAGACGATTGTTTGGTTGTCATTGTTTTTGGCAATCATTACTGTCATGATAAGTGTGATGTCAGTATTACATCCTGTGACTGTGTCTGCTGCGAAGAATACAAAAATAAATAAGTTGATTTTTGTTCAGCCATATGGTGGTGACCATATGCAACAAATGCAGAATGCAGTAGATTCACAGTGGGGCGGTGCTGGTACACAGGATGCGAATCAGCATGAATGGGTTTACGGATTAAATGACGTCATGAGTCATGTATCGTCTAACCAAGATACACGTAGTAAAGAAGCTATTGTTATGTGGGCGAATACGAGTCGATGGTTGGATTCTGAGCATGATGCTCTGTCTACATTTAGTAGCTATTATAATCGTTCAAATCTTGGTTCAGATTCTGATTCTAAGTATAGAGATGCACATGACCATATTGGAGATATTCCATCGTATAGTGGTACTGGTTTTCAGCGTATGTTGTATGGATATGATTATACCTATCAGTTCACGTTTAAATTATGGCTGGATGCAAACGGTAATGAAGTTTATGGTGAAGATTACAGTTCGAATCCACATTCCGGTACGGATAAGTGTATAGATGGTACGAATGTGGATGTAAGTGGTTTGGAACCGTCTTATAATCATGGTGACCATTGTCAGGATAGACATGTGGATAAGAAAGTGCCAAAAAAAGATGCGTATGGGAATGTAGTAAAAGACATTCATGGTAATACCATTATGGTCGATTATTGTAATGAGCCAGCGCATCATGGACATAGTGCTCATGAACATTGTGTACAGAAAGAAGAACAGGTTACACGTACTTTTCATGTCGAAGGTGTTTTTGAGAAGTGGAGAAAACAGTATAGTGATTTGAAAATTTATATTTTCGAAGATGGTCCACGTGCAAAAGATTATTTAAACGCTGAGGATTTATCACAAAATCATTCTGAAATGTCAGAGTCATTAAACGATGCACCAAAGAAGTTTAATGAAGCTTTTAAGAATGGTGCTTCCGATTGTTTGGACATGTTTGAAATGCTTTACAAGTCAAATCCATATTTTGCAAATGGAAATGATGCAAAATCAGGTGCGTCTCCGAATTATTATTATAGTGATGAGACGTATCGAAGCATCTTTCATATCATGTGGAATACGGTTCTGACTTTAAATCCAAATGATGAACCACCGGAATCTATTAATCAGTCATTGTATGCTGTTTCATCATCATTAACATCATATATGAATGATGTGTTGTCATCATCTGCAAAGGAAGATGAAACGGTAAGTAATACACATCGTTTAGCTGCGGCAGCAACGAATTACGTTGGTAATATAGGTGCTGTGTTAGGTTATGGCGATAAGGATTATGGTTTTAACAGTTTTATTACAGGTAGACAGTCAAAGACGTCTTCTGTTATTGATTATTCTGCATTATTAGGTGTGGAAAATGGAAGCCATGGTTCAAATCAGATGTATTTGTATGCAAGATATGGTTATCTGCTTGCAGATTTAGGTTTGGACTCTACGTCAACTCGTACGGCGTATGGTTCTCCACATATGATACCGGGTGTGTTAATGTTTTTGGTTTATTCATTGAGTCAGGGTATTAGTATCATATTTTCAAAGATTGTGGAATTGTTGATGAAACTGAATCCATTTCAGTTATTTGCAAATGCATCGACAATTTCAGCAGGTTTGAAATCATCTATGGCAAATAGTGTGACAGCGACTGTTCCAACAAAGATTTTAGATTTTGTTGCTGACTGTTATGATAAATTGTCGGATTTAGGCTTTATTGTATTTCCATTATTCTTGGTATTGTTTATCGTATCTGTATTATGGTGGAAACGTGGCTGGAATTCGAGAAAAGATAACAATAGTGGACTTTGGGCAAAAGCAAAATTGCTTGCTTTGCGACTGACATTTTTATGTGTTGGTATTCCGCTTCTTGGTTCATTGTATACGAGTTCACTGGAATATGTGAATGGATATGCATCAGATACAGTATCATCAGGTACACAGATGATTGCGACAACTTTTGTAGATTTTAAGGGCTGGGCACAGCAATATCGTTTGAGTCCAACGGTTACAGTAAACGGTTCGAATGTAAACTTGAAACTGGAGTCAAGTTCAAACGGTAAAGGCGGTTCAAAAGCTGGTCAGGCAGCTGATGCTTCTTATTCAGATTTACGTAGAACTGTTGCTAACATCAATATGGCAACAGGTGCTGTTCCGACAACAATGAATTGGAACGGTTATGTAGGAAAATCCGAACAGGAAGTATTGAAAAATGCTTTGATTGGTACGAATAAAGCAATCACAAGTGATGTTTACAAGTCAGGTGCATCGTTGATTCAAAGCTATATGATTGGCGATTTTTACACGGCTGGTACGTGGGAATCTGATGTACTTACAATAATGTCAAAGAACCATAAAGATAAACTTGGTCGTCAGCAAGGTGTTGATGAGGATAATGCACCGGATAATACTAATACGATATTTGAAATGTTTGGTGAAATCAATACAAAGGATTCATGGACAGGTCGTTCTTATAAAGATAATTCTGATATTTTCAAACAGAGTGACGATTATGCATCGAAGTGGAAAGACTTTAATATTCTTGCGAATGGTGGTTTGACAGCATGTAATGAAAGTGGTGTATGTAAGAACACATTAAAGAATACGGATTATGTGAAATATACAGAAGGTCGATATTCAGGTTTGAGTCATTCTGGTACTTGTGTGGATGCAAAACTTGGTTTATCAACGGTATCTTTGTATAATTACTTGTCTACAACTTTTGATTCTGGTCAGATGATTATCTATTCGAATGAAAAAGCACCGAGTGATTATACGAAGCAGCAACATTATGCTGTGAATTTGATTGGTTCAGGTGTTTCAAGAATTTGTTATTATATGTCATGTTTTAGTGCATTGTTTGTATTATCAATTATTGGTGTATATTATGCAGTTGTAATGTTGATAGCAAACTTAAAACGTTCTGTTTCATTGTTTATGAGCATTCCGGGTGCAATGTTAGGTTCAATACGAAGTATTGTAAATCTGGTTGTATTGGTATGTACAATGGTGATTGAATTGTTACTTACGATGGTGTTGTATCTGGTTGTATCGGATTTGTTGACAGCGTTTATCGAAGTCATTGAAAATCCTGTGACAACGTTAGTGTCAAATGCATTATCGACAACAATCATCGGTGGACGTGTATGCTTTGTCAATTCTGTTGATATGACCGGATTTCTTGCAACACGAAGTGGTATTATGTTAAATCTGGCTGTTACCGCAGGTTTGTTATTTGTAATTGGATTTGTTTGCAAGAAGTTTGCAAAGAAATTTGTTTATGCTTACAATTTGGTTATGGAATTGATTTTGTTCCATTTACTTTCGAAAGAAGTTGTTGATGTATATTTACATGGTTTACATGGAAATGTGCATCAGGATGAGACACAAACAGAAACAATTTTTGCAATTGCAAAAGATGTAATACTGGCATAAGATTAGCGTCTATGATTTCATAATAAAATCGTTTCGTTTGTCATAGGCGGAAACCCACTACCTTTAGGTAGTGGGTTTTTGTATGATAGCTGACAATATTTCTTCAATGTACGACTGGGCAGTTATAAGCTTATTACCTTTAGGTGATGGGTAGTTGACAGACGCTTTTTTGGTGGATTGTATTATGTTTTTTTTCGTGTTAAAATGAATTGGAACAAATAAAAATACAAACAGAAAGGGGCTATTTTATGGCAATATTTGATTATGGTAAAGAATTGTCAACGGAAAAATACATGTATCAGTATATTGCACCGTTAGATGTTGGTTATTATCCTGTAGAAAATTTGGTCAAGAAGTGCGATTATGATGATGTGAAACCATCAGAGGAATATGGCTCTGATGTACCTGCATATGGCGAATTACATTATTCAAAACCACTGACTGCAGCTCAGATTTCGTCTTATAATCTTTTGAAAATGACGAAGTCATTGGTTGATGATGTATCTGTAGAACAGACACAGGAGCCTGAGCAGACACAGGGTTCTGATAAGTCTTTAGATGATTTTTTACCGTTTGAAGAACCAGATACAACATCTGTACCGAAAGCAGCTGTAACTAAATCTGCGGAACCAAATGCACAGGAGTTTGTATCAAATACTGTACGTAAAAATAATATTCCGAATGCGACGGCACAATATGATAATGCAATTATCTTACATAATGTGCAGCCAAATCGTTTATTTACGTCAAAGGACGGTAAGTTTAAAGTATTTTCTATGGTTGATAGTCGTTCCGACACAGGCTACAGCAATTATGTAGTAAAAGCTACTGATGTAGCACAGAATCCTGATTCTACTTATGAGGTATATCTTGGTAATGCTGGACAGGTTCGTAACTTAAGTATTATTCAGAATAAACAGCGTACAATGCTTCGTGTACCGATTGAGTCAATTGAGCAGCAGTACAAAGATACTTTGATGACTTCTCCAGAGACGGCAGAGAATGCACGAAAAGGAAAAGAAAATCCAAGGAATAATGCATTTTTGAATAATGTGGATAGAAAATTCGTATATGATACAAAGAATCCAAAGTGTAAAATTGTATCAGTTCCGTATGCTGGTTCTGAGAATGGATATGCAAAGGTTACTGTTCCTACACGTAATATCTTTGATACAAAGTTAAATGGAAAAACTGTACCAAATCATGTAAATGTGAATATTGGTCCAAAGGATAATATGATTCCACTTAGTGTATTAAGGGGCGGTAAGTATGAACGAATTCAGATGCAAGCCGGAGACCTTGCTGATTTACAACAGAGAGCTGTAGAACGTTGGCGTGCACAGTCTATGCAGGTTGCTGATGCAATGCCAGCAGATGAAAAGCAGGGTTCTGTAGACGTAGAAGAAGAACCGTTTGCATAAAACAAGATATTGTAAAAAGATTTATTAGAGGGTGTCACATGACACCCTCTTTTTACGTTGATATATCAGTATATTTTTGATATAATAAGACATATTAAGTAAAAGGGGTGATGTACGATGACAATGACACAGGATGTCTATGATGTAAAATATAGAGTGCAGACGATTTTACGTGATTTTTTGGTGAAAGATTTGCGTCCGGGCAAAGCTGATAAGTTTGAAATTTCATGTCGTGTGTTTGATGATGCATATGATATGATTTGTTTTTATGTGCCGAAGTCTGATGTTGTCATGCATGATGACAAGGTGACTTGTGATGTTTATTTGATGGAACCAGTCTATGATATGTATTATTATGGTGTCGATGAAGAAACAGAGGATGATATGTTATTAATGATTCAATCTGTGCATCGGTATACAATTACGGATGCATATTATGACATATATCCTGAGCGTGAATATCAGAAATTTGACCTTATGTGTATGAAAGAAAAGGCAATTAATGAAGATGAACATTCGTTTATAATTAGCTTTTTGAGTACATTTATTGTGCCGAATACATTTATTACGTTTGTTGTTAAAAAAGACGATTTGTATTGGACACATAATGAATATGCAAAGGATGAAGCACATGTGAATTTTAATAGTGATATGGTTACGATTCATTATAAAAATAAATCGACTGGATGGAAAGAACGGTCTGTTGGTGAAACCAAAGAACATGTGATGCTGGATTTTTTGAATTATAAGCGTAGCATTTATTCAAAAATACCTGCACGTGAGTATCTTGATTTTTCACAATCAGAGCGTAAAATTTCTCATTTGTTTGCACAATAATAATCTTGTATTCTATGTATTTTTTGGTATGATAGGATTAGTAGAAAGACAAATAATATGATGAAATTAAGAAAGGATGAACGATTATGGCAAATAATAATCAGGTCAATCAGACTGTAGAAAATGATGACATGGCATATGCTAGTATGGCAGCTTTACAGCAACAGGAAGAATTAGAAAGAGATGCATATAATCGGGGCGATATGACTGCAGCATATTCTGCAGATACATATCAGGATGCAATCAATCTGCCAGCAGATAAAACGCAGAATCAGACGGCAATGACGTTAGAACATCAGTCAGAGACGATGCCAGAGAATGGCATGGCAAACGATGTGTTGCAGAATGATACGAAGGGTGCCACATCAGATGCAACAAAAGATGCAACAATAGAGAAGAAATACAACAATATATTTGCATCGATGTTCCATAAAGTTGCAACTGTATTTGGTCCAGATTCTGCGATTGGTTCGAAGTTCGAAGAAATTGCGAATCAGTTAGAAGACCGTTATGGAACCGATGCACATGTAGTACAGCAGGAAGCGATGGAAGCCCGGATGCAGCGTGGAAACGGTAGTATTGCAACGGATGCTTCGAATGTAAAAACGACATCGGTTGAAGCTGAAACGCAGGGTGTAAAATCAAAATCCGAAGATTATATACCAACTGCTGAAAAGCAGTCATTACGTGATGAGCAGTTAAAAGCATCCAATAAACATATGAAAGAGTCTGCGGATTTAGCTGTTTCTGATGATGATTTCTTATCTATGAAAGATGCAAAGGATAGCAAATTTCAGGTTATGACCAGTTCTATGAACGTTATGGGTCGTGAGTTGCAGATGGATTCTGCTGTACGTTTAACGCCGGATGATGCAACAGCTGAGGATTATTCGGATGTTGCAAACAATTATATGACGATGGCACGTGGTGTAAAGGCATATAATGACGAAGCATTAAAAGGCATCAATGAGAAATACAAAGATGACCCTGAGAAGTTAGAGACTGCCAAAGCAGGTCTTGGTAATTTGATGACTCATGCATCGGAAAATATGTATGGCATTATTGGTGACTCGAATAAAATGAATAACTTCTTATCAGAAGCAGATAAGAAAGAGTTGGACAACATGCATTTACAGGGTGTAACAACAACATATTCCGATTATGTCAAAGAACATCAGTTGGAGCCGGAGAAAAATACAGGTTTAGATAAGACGATGGATAAGACGGTTGATAAAGAATCTGATATGTCAGTTGTGAAATCGGATAAATCTGATAACAAAACCAATGGTTATACGACAGGTACTGTAGGTGTTACCAGTCGTGTGGCACAGATGGAGAATGCTACGAAGGCTCGTAAGAATGATTTGAGTACGGCAAATAGAGGTCAGATGGCAGAAGATAAATTCAAACATATCTTGGATAAAGCAAATGCTCCAGAGAGTTCTTACGACATGGACATGGGAAAATAATATGAGATACAGTCAATCACGGTTTGTATGCCGTGATTGACATGTCAGAAAGGAGAGTTTTATGGCAGGAAAGAAATTAAGTCAAACAAAAAAGCAACCAGATACAGCAAAGAAAACGTATGAATATGATGACGAAGCATTATCTGCTGTTGAAAGACAGCTGGCAGAAGAAGATGGATTAGTATTACCGGATTCAGATGAAGACGATAAGAAATCTAAGAAGTCTGACAAATCAAAGGATGAGTCCAAAGAAGATGCTTCCAAAGAAGATGCGGAAGATGTTATCACATGGGATGAGAATGTGGCAACAAAGCCTGCATCTGAAATGACAGATGAAGAGTTAAAGACTGCTCAGGCTGCTTTGAAGAAGCGTGAAACGACCATTGGTACAAAGACGAAACAGAGTAGTAAAGCTGATACCATTAGTATCAAAGATAAGGACGGTAAACGTTTGGATGATGTTAGTAATGGTAAAACAAAAGAGGTTGCTGACCTTGGTGGAAAGATTACTGGCAAAGGTGGTGGCAAGGTTAAGTACGAAGGTGACCTTGGTACGTTTGAATATGATTCATCAGAGTGGGCTTTGGGTACAAAGACCGTCACAGATGCCGCCAGCGGAGTAAGCACTAAAATTCCAATTTTACGTTATATTGACAAAGATAATTCTTGGACACCGGGTGACCAAGTATATGGTGGCAATATTACGATTCCTGAGGGATTAAAATCACTTGATTATTCTTTTGATGGTAATAAAGATTTGGAAACAGTTCCAAAGATTCCAGATTCTGTAGAGACTGCACATGCAGCTTTTAAGGGATGTACGAAAATAGAGCGTGCAGCTAAAAATGCGAAGACAGGTGAGCATTCAAGTACATCGGAGATGAAAACAGGTGCTGCTGTTGGTAGCGGTGTTGGTGTTGTTGGTGGTTTAGTTGCTGGATTCAAAATTGGTGCTACTGCGGGTACAGCTGTCACACCGGGTGCAGGTACAGCAATCGGTGGCGTGATTGGTGCTGTTAGCGGTGTAGTTGCTGGTACTGTTGGTGGTGCTGTTGCAGGTTCTGGTACAGATGGTAAAGGCGGTACATGGGAAATGCCATCGGGATTAAAAGATGCGACAGAAATGTTTTCCGGTTGTACAAACTTAACAGAAGCATACGGTAAAGCAGGCGAGAATTTACAGGTAACTCGTGGTATGTATTATAATACAGAGAAACTTGGTACAGATGAGACTGCGAATAAGTTCGGTTCTGAAGCCGTTACAGACTTGACAGAGTCTAATGTTTCAAAGACGGCTGCACAGGAAATGTACACGGGTTCTAATAATGATATAATGCCTGACTTAGAGGGCAATTATTCAAAATATTATGACGAAGAGACAGATACGTTGAATCGTAATGATGTAGATGCCAAGACGAAGAAAGAATTATCGGAAGTCAATCAGTCATTGAAGGAATTCGATGCGGTAAATGGTGTAGAGTCTAACGATATGATGGTACAAACAGATGGTTTGGCATCTAGAGGGTCTGTAAAGACGAAACACGGTACAAAAAAGACAACCGATATCAAAGAACAGAACGAAAAATCTAGTGAATTTGGCGATGCTGGTAATCTGTTAGACCGTGGTGCGGTTTCATTGGGTGAATTTTGGTTGTTAAAGAAAGTAACAGGCAATACATTGATTGCAGGTGTTGCAACCTTTGGTTTACAGGCTGTTGGTATCTTACCGAAATCTATGAAACCGATTTTGAATGCAGTAACAGGCTTTGTTGGCAAAGATAGTACTGTTGGCAAGGCGTTGACAAATATTTCAGATAAACTTGGTAATGACGAAGCATCAAGTAAGAATAAGACAAAGTCTGAGAAGCATTTATCAGAAGCAGACCAGAAACAGGATACAAAAGAGAAAGATAAGTCTGATAAGACACGTTCTACTGTAGATGAGCGTGTAAAATCGGATATGTCATCTGTAAAAACAGCAGCATCATCAGATAAAGCATTGAATATTGATAAGTCAATGTCTGCAAATGGTAAGAAAATTGTTAATGATGGTGTATTGCTTACTGCAGCAAATAAAGGTGTAACTGATACTGAAATTACAGACATTCAGACTATGATGAATACGTCTGCAGCAGCGTTAGAAGAAAAGGCACAGAAAATGGCTGATTCTTCTGATAAGTTATCAAGTAAAGATAAGAAAGCGTTGTCTGAGCAGTGTATGGCTGTTATGAATGGTCTTGACGCGTATGATGACAGTGCTGTGTCTGAGATTGAAAAGAAGTATGGTGTAAATACTGAAAATGCAAAGAAAGCAACAGACGGACTTGGAAAAGTCATGTCATCAGCAACATTGCCGTTTATTGATGCAATCAAAGACATGGATAACAAATATGATTTCTTATCTGATAAGGATAAAAAGACATTGTCAAAGATGGAGATTACAGGTGTTACGAATTATGATGAATATCAGGTTGGTGACATGGCTGCAGAAAATGATAAACTTTCGTCTGCATTAGCAGAAGATGATATGAGCATGTATGCGAATGCCGGAATTGATGATGATTTAACATCAGATAAGTCAAAAGCTGATACAACGAAATCAGAAAATGTAAAAACAATATCACATGCTGGTTCTGGTAAATCATTGGTAGAGTCAAGAACTCAGACGAAATCAAATGACAAATCAATGTCCAATGCGGATAAGATTGCAAAAGCGGAAGCGAAATTTGGCAATATTTCAGCTGAAAATCAGACGACGAATGATTTGGATTATGCATAAAATATATTGACTAAATGATGTTTTGTTGATATTATAAAAACATCAGATATATGGACAGAAAGTCGTATCATCTGCGACTTTCTGTTTTTGTTTGAAATATAATTTAAGAGAGGAAACATTATGGGTAGAGCAGGTGGTGGTGGTTATTCCGGTGGACATTCATCTGGTGGTCATTCAAGTTCTCGAATGAGTGGTGGACATTCTTTTGGCGGCGGTAGTAGCCATAGAGCTGGGTCTGGTTCCAGTCATTCAGGACCAAGTTTTGGTGGTGGATATCATTCCAATCCATTTGGAAATTACAATCATTATGGACCAACGTATGTTGGTAGACGTTTTTACGGCGGTGGTTGTTTTTCAGGAATCATAGGTATTATTGTTGCAATTATATTTGTGATTGCTATATTTAGCGGTTTATCTACGAAAGGAAATATTCCTGCAAGTACACAAAATCGTGAAAAAGTACATACAGGCGTAGCATTTGATAATAACTGTGTTGTGGATGAAATTGGTTGGATTGATAATTTATCAAAGACTGAAAAACGATTGCAGAACTTTTACAATAAAACAGGTATTCAGCCGTATGTCGTATTTCATGAATATGACGAATCTTTGAAGACAGAGTCAGAAAAAGAAGCGTATGCCAATAAATATTATGAAGAGAATATCGATAACGAAGGTACATTTTTATTCATGTATTTTGCTGAGAAGAATACAGATAATGATGTTGGCTATATGTGTTATGTAAATGGTAAGCAGGTTACATCAGTTATGGATTCTGAAGCTGTTGATATTTTTTGGGCATATATTGATGAATATTGGGCAAGTGATATGTCAACGGATGATGTGATTGTGAAAACGTTTGATAGCACGGCAAAACGTATCATGGATAAGAGTACAACAGGTGCTGATGTTGCAAAATATGTAGTTATTTTGGTTATTGTCTGTGCAGGCGGTTTTGTTATCATTCGTATGTTGCGTATGAAATTCAAACGCGATAAAGAAAAAGCAGAAGAGACAGAGCGTATTTTGAATACACCGCTTGATAAATCGGAAGACGATTTGCTAAATAAATATAAATAAATAATACAAGAAAGGAACTAACGATTATGGGAATTTTACAGAAATTTGGAGATATTATGAAGAGTAATATCAATGCGTTACTTGACAAGTGTGAAGACCCGGCAAAGATGGTAGACCAGACACTTTTGGATTTACGTAAAGATTTGGCAGATGTGAAAAAAGAGACAGCTTCTGTTATGGCTGATGAGAAAAATGCTAAGCGTAAGCTGGATGAAAATGATGCTGAAATTAAGAAGTATATAACAGCTGCTCAGAACGCTCTGAAATCAGGTAATGAAGCTGATGCAAAGACATTGATTGCAAGAAAACAGCAGTTGGAAGAAACAAGAATATCTTTGCAGTCTACATATGATGTTGCTCATGCAAATGCAGAAAAGATGCGTCAGATGCATGATAAGTTGACAAATGATATCGAATCAATGGAAACACGTAAAGATGCCATTAAGGGTAAAGTTGCTACGGCAAAGGCACAGGCTCATATGAATAAGATGACCAGTGGTGTCAATACGGATGCATCTATGGCTGCATTCGATAGAATGGAAGCAAAAGCAAATAAGATGCTGGATGAAGCAAATGCGGAAGCTGAATTGAATGAAGGTGTGCATAGCACGGATGATTTGGCTGATAAATATGCGTCAGGTGGAAATGACGTATCAGTTGATGATGAACTGGCACGTATGAAAGCTGATTTAGGATTATAAGAGTCTGTTGATGCGGGTGGGGAACACAGTTTCTGTGTTCCCTATATTTTTTGGTACTTTTCAATTATGATGTTTCAGTATATAATAATAAATATGAAAGTGAGGTATGAGTGATGTCAAAACAGTTACAACGAAAAGTTATTGACACGCAAAATGCAGATAGTCATACGCAAATGCAGATGCGTCAGGACGCATTGCGTTTACAGGGTGTTTCATCTCGATTGCAAATTAAACAGGAACGGAAAATGCAGGCAAAGCAACCTGTACAAGTAGAACCATCACATGGAAAGCGATTGGCAAAGCCGATGAATAATCCAGATTTAATCTCAGCTTCAGCTGGCTATGGTCGAATGTCAAAGGAACGTATGAATGCGATTAAAATGCAGGATTATGGTAGTAAAGCTGAAAAGAAGTTTGGTTCGATTGTCAAGAAAGCTGAACAGGATGATTTTCTGACATTTTCTTAGTGAGTGAAAGGAATGGTGAGAAAAATCTATGAAAGAAATGTTGACAGAATTGCATGATGCGGCGTTAAGTCAATTGAATCCATCTGTATTGAGTAGTGATTCATTTCGTGCAATGATATATTTATTACTTGGAATTGGTATATCGGTATTTTTTATTAAGAAATTACGAGGAATAGTAAGTTGGTGGATTGGTTTGACATTGTTTGTTGAAATCATGCATTTTATTACATATCAGACACCACTTGGTACGATGTTTCCAATTTGTCAGACATTGTTTAAGTATGATGTGTTTTCTATGTTTGCTCAGTTATGCGTTGGTACGAAATTATGTGATATTATTTTGTACATCAGAGCATTACTGGAAGGTACAATTGGAAGTGCTGTAATGATTATCTGGAATTTTGTAGTGTATTTCTGGAATTTCATGAAAGAAAATTCTGCGTTAAAATTTTATGTCTAAAAAAATCGCTATGGAATGTTCCATAGCGATTTTTGTGTTAATCTAATGTTTGATAAGTCAAATACGTGTAGTGATAACCGTCATATCCTAAGTTTTCTCCGGCGGATAACAGTTTACATGGTTTATCCATGTAAACGCTTAGGAATTTTTCAATTTCTTCTACTGTTCTGCCATTTGCTCGGTACAAATTGTTTGTACCGATGGCTTTTGATGCTTTGCCGTATTTTTCACTGTCCCACTGACGAAGTCTGTCCAGATAAACAGTATCGACTTTGTTATTTGGCAAGTCGTTTGTGTTGATGCCGGATTCGTACAGTTTTACTTCTGCATAAGGTGATTCATTTTTCTTATGATAGTTTGGTATTGGACGCAATACATCATGCGATGAAGAATATTCATCACCATACATCCAATCCATCATTTCGTTATAAGTTTCGCTATCCATTGTGTTTAAAATCCTTTCTATTGCATGTTAGTCGTTTTCATTAGGAATGTATTCGTCTAACCATTTGATAAAGTCGGTTTCGTCGTTGATATCAATATCATCTGGAATGTCAATATCATATTTGCTTAACATACCACCACATTCAAATTCATTGTAGAAATGAACGTTTCTGTTGTTTAAATTTAC
>ERZ1106951.693-NODE-693-length-32985-cov-8.545673_pt1 | contig 32985 bp, 28 predicted proteins | sample MGYA00403676_ERZ1106951 | MGnify/ENA primary metagenome ERZ1106951 (study PRJEB35170, sample SAMEA104062398) | human gut metagenome | biome: human gut; feature: human-associated habitat; material: faeces | place: Denmark | collected 2012-04-23 ...
ACTGACCATTGCTGAATTAATTAACTTTAAAACTTATCTTCGTGAAACAACCCTAGTTAGACAGTGATATATGCCATCTTCTCCAGAACTCCTTTACCGATGCCGAAAAATAAGGCGAATCGAAATTCTTTATGAGATTAATGTTGAACAGCTTCGCCGTGCCTATCGCAATATCCGAATATCCTGAGAAATCGCAGTATATCTGGATACTGAAAGCAAATATGGCAAGAATGACATGCACTCCCGCAAAATACTCCGCCTGATACACGTAGTCGACAAACATTCCAAGGTTATCCGCAATAACCAGCTTCTTAAAAAATCCGACTATTGCAAGTCTCATTCCGTACGCAGCATTATCGTAATCGAATTTCTCAGGCTCCTTTATCTGCGGCAGCAGGTTATCCGCCCTCTCTATAGGTCCCGCAACAAGCTGTGGGAAAAAGGAAATGAACGCCGCATACTTTCCAAAATGGTGCTCCGCCTTCAAGTCCCCTCTGTATACGTCGATAACATAGCTGAGTGTCTGGAATGTATAGAATGATATTCCAACCGGAAGCAGCAGCTTAGATGTCACCGGGTTAAGGTGTATTGAAAACCTGTCTGTAACCTTGACTATAGTCTCCATTGTAAAATTATAATATTTGTATACAAACAGAACACCCAGACATATCACAAGAGCCGACGCAAGTATCAGCTTTTTTAGCTTCCTGCTGTCCGCTTTTTCAAGAAGAAGTGCGCAGATGTAGGATATCAATGTCGTTCCGAATATCAGGACGATGTATTTTACATTCCAGCACATATAGAAATAATAGCTTGATGCCAGCAGTATTATCCACTTGTATCTGTCCTTTACAGCCCAGTACAGGACAAATACAATAGGACAAAATATTGCAAATGACAAAGAATTAAAGTTCATGTTCTATCTCCCGCTCACATTTTGAACTATATTTCCTCATACAAATCCCTGCCATCTGAGTCAATAACAACGATGACCGGAAAATCCTTTACGGTAAGCTTCCTTACAGCCTCAGTGCCAAGGTCATCATAGGCTATTACCTCCGATGAAGTTATACACTTAGACAGAAGTGCCCCTGCACCTCCTACTGCTGCAAAATATACTGCCTTATCCCTTACTATAGCCTCATGGACAGCTGGATTTCTTTTTCCCTTTCCAATCATGCCTATAAGTCCAAGGTCAAGAAGTGACGGTGCATACTTGTCCATTCTGCTCGCGGTAGTAGGTCCTGCTGAGCCAATCGGTCTTCCCTCCCGCGCAGGTGACGGTCCCATATAGTAAATTGTATTATTTTTCACATCAAAAGGCAGCTTTTCACCTCTTTCAAGAGCTTCGTACATTCTTTTATGCGCTGCATCTCTTGCAGTGTATATAGTTCCCGTAAGATATACATAATCCCCTGCCTTAAGTGTTGTCGATACACTGCTGTCAAAAGGTACACTAATATGCTTGTCCATCTCCGTCTCCTAATCAAATAATATATAATTATGTGGAGCTTTTATTCTTCCGCTCCGTTGTCTCTCCTTCTCATACCATATACCACTATCAGTATAAAAGAAATCACGGATACCACCTCCGCGATATGCCAGTACACCTTGCCTGCATAATATACTCTGACATTTCCATCAAAATTACTGTCCAATTCAATCAGCAATAGAGCATGCACTGACTTGGTCAGCCTGATTTTTTCTCCCGTATCTGCATTTCTGGCTTTATATCCTCTATAATACAGTAATGGCAGTTCAACTTCGCCCTTTTCATCACCTGTTACTGCATGAAATGAAATATTGGTATATTCCTTTTCGAAACCGGTAACCACCGCATCAGCTGCATCATAATGACCTTCCTCTCTTAGAAAATCCTCAGGAAAATAGCCATCCGCTTTTCTCGGAAGATATTCGTAGTTACCTACCTGACAGGACAGCTCTTTATCATTTTCTGTCATGGTATACAGGTTCATATACGGCATTTCATTCATTGTCAGCTTAGCTGCCCAGATAAACTGGAGCACTGTGAGCATAACAATGATTATTTCTGAAACCCTGAGTATCACTGTATCACTGCCGGCATCATCATACTGGTCAAGGAGTGCTGTCACAAAAACAATATATGTACATGTCCCCACTGTGAGGAATCTCATTGCAAACTGGATGTTTTTCACCATATTGCTGACACTTCGTGCTATTGAATCAATTACCGCAACACCTGATGGTTCACTTCCAAGATATGTGAGCACCCTTTCATATGGTATTATATCCAACGATAATATTGCAGTGATAACTGTTATTACTGCTGAGACAATTATAAGTTTTTTATGCTTTTTAATTCCTTTTATGAGCGTACATATAAATAAAATAATTGCAGGAATCACAGTCGGTCCCAGTCCCGGAACCATGTAATTTCTCCAGCCTTCAAATTCAACAAATTTAGTGAAAAATTTAAATAAATCTGTAAATGCAAGACAGAATGTTAATCTTGCACTGTTAGACTGTCCTGATCTTATATATGTATCTTCTAACATATATGACTCAATAAATGGAAGCAGATATCCGATATTGAGCACAATCGAAATTAAAACTACCTTCAATAAGACAAAAAATGTCTGCTTTCTGAATGTTTTCTTAAACAGCATAAGGCATGCCAATACGGTAAACAATCCAAATATCTCCGTACTTAAAACATGTGACTCTATTACACCGAAATATCCTATAACAGGCATAATCCACAGCCTGCTATAGTTTTTATCATCTACCGGAACTGCGTATATTTTCCAAAGCCCGGCTACGATAAGCGGAAGAAAAATCAATGCAGTAAATTCTCCGACTGCACCTCTTTGATATAAATCCACCAATCTTAAAAGAGACATACTGTACATTATTGCAGCTACAAGTGCAAGCTCCGCTCTTTTAAAGATAACCCTGAAGCTATAATATGACACAATAACCGTAGCTAGATTTACAAGAACAATAAACAGCTTATATGCATTCTGCATTGTAAAGCCCATCAGCCTGAATATTGCAGGAATATTATAAAACAGGCTTCCATAATACGTTGAAAAAGCATATCCGTATCCGCCATTGATAACCGGCTCTACCTTTACCGGCAGCTGACCCGAAAGGTACCCTGCCTTCAACCCCTCCAGACGTATCAGATGGATAACAGTATCATCTCCTTTAATGAGATTATCACCGACTAAAGGCACACATGTTATCAGAAATACCACCGATATTATCATTGCATACGCAGCCTTCCGGCATGTCATAATAATTCTGCCCGACAAAATCAGATAAACTATGAAGGTACCTGCAATTACTGGTAACATAATCAATATTTTGATAAATGTTATATAATTTGTACACTCTATCTCATAGGATGCATAATTTAAAAAACTGGAAGGTCCATCTTTATATTGTTCTATGACAACCAAATTGATATTTAACTGCGGTTCGGTAATCCAGAACTCCGTTTTCCACTCATTCTTTTCGTGATGCAGAAAATTTACTGTATTCTGAATTCCGTCCGAATTTCCACTATCATTTAAGATATAAAGATAGTTAGCATAATCAGTGTCACTTGAAATACTATATTCACAATTTAAAAAGTAATGCCCATACGGAAGTGTTATGCTATTTTCCCTGTCACTCAGGACATAGCTTTTTTCAGGTATAAAAAGTGTTCCAATCAGTACCAGCAGAATCAGCATTTCCACGCCAAGTACAAATAGTATAACCTTCTGTTTTTTGTTCTGAAACCCCAGCTTCATATTAACCTCTCTATAAAACTCTTTCTATATCACCCTATGCATATGTCTGTTAACATGACAACATATATTGACCGCCACCGGAAGCCCGGCAATATGTGTCGGGTATGCCTCAACATTAACAGCAAGTGCCGTCTTAGAGCCTCCAAGACCACCAGGACCGATTCCGAGAGCGTTGATTTTCTCAAGCAGTTCATCCTCAAGCTCACGCACATAGCCCGATGGTCTTTCCCCATCCAAATCCCTTGTAAGAGCCTTCTTTGCAAGAAGCGCACACTTCTCAAAGGTACCCCCTATGCCAACACCGACAACCATAGGCGGACATGCGTTAGGTCCCGCATCCTTGACCGCTGTGAGTACCGCGTCCTTAACGCCCTCTATTCCATCGGCAGGCTTTAACATGAACACGCGGCTCATGTTCTCACTTCCGAAGCCCTTAGGTGCAATCGTTATGTCAAGCTTATCACCCGGCACGATATCATAATGGATAACAGCAGGAGTGTTGTCCCTGGTATTCTCCCTCTCAATAGGATCCTTCACAACCGATTTGCGCAGATAGCCCTCCACATAGCCCTGTCTTACGCCCTCATTGATTGCGTCAGTGAGAGAGCCGCCCTCAATATGCACATCCTGTCCTACCTTCATAAATACAACAGCCATTCCGGTATCCTGGCATATCGGAATCATATCTGTGCCTGCAATCTCAAGATTCTCCCTAAGCTGACCCAGAATCTGTTTTCCAAGTGCGGAAGTCTCCTCATCGGCAGCCTTCTCAAATACCCTCTTCATATCCGGCGAGAGAAAATGGTTCGCCTCTATGCACATTTCTTTGATGTTATTTGTTATAATTTCAGCACTAATATTTCTCATCGCTATTCTCCTGACTTTTATTCAGCTATGATTACATTCTTTCTGTAATAATCTGCTATTGCCTGACGCGAAGAATCATCATCATGGTAAAACATAGGCACATAAGGTGCTCTTGTGATATATACATCCCAATAAGGGCTGTTTACCAGCTCCTCATATCTCTCATCAAGTATCCTGTCATACTCCTGAACCGTTCCGAACTGCAGTGCTCCTGCTGCCATGGACGCCACCGACGTATTGAGGTAATCCGGCTTTTTCAAGGTCTTTACACTCAATATAACTGTGCAAACTGCGATAAATCCAACCACATAGTTAACCGCCGCCTTATTAAACCTTCCCTTCAGCCACAGCGCCACCCACGCACACAGATACATGATAATAATTGTGAACATCGTCATCATTACAAAGAAATTGGTGTCAAGCACCCTTCCGTAATAGCCGGACTGGGTGTACTTTGTAGGAGAAAATGAGGCATAGTAGAGACAAAGAAGCAGAACACTTACCGGAATCGGAAGCTTAAATTTTCTCTCCATTCCATCCGAACACCCATAAAAGCTCCAGAAGGAGATAATCGCCGTCATCCCATAATAAAAATACATTGGAGGCTTGTTCATCGCATTTATAAATTTAGTTCCATCAACGAAGCATCCCTTGATTGTCTCAAAGACGCTGAGATGTCCAATCGGCATTCTGCTCTTGTTTCCCGGAGCAGCCACCACAACTATAAGTCCCACAACTGCACATGCAAGCGGAATCCAGTTGAGCGTCTTTGCAGTCCTCTTCTCATAGATTGTAAATGCAGCCTCATACGCACACAGACATGCAATGACAAGTGACGTAAAAGGATTTCCAAGTCCTACCAAAAACATAAATATGCTTGCAATAACAAGAAATACCTTCCTATGGCTCTCCCAATATAGTGCAGACATACTGTGTGCGAACATAAACATACCAAAAAAGAAGGTATAGTTGGCGACACCCGGCCACCAGTACAGACCTTCGCCCGCATTGACAAGAAAGTTCATAAAAAATGCGATAAACAGCAGTGCCATGCTCACACAGTTGATTAAAGGCATACGGAATCTTCTGTAAAGTATGGCATACATTGCGGCAAGTGAGCCTATACAGAATGTCACGAACATAAAATAGAACGTGAAAGAATACGCATAATCTCCGAATACCGCAGGTGACATGCTTGTGATAAACATACTTAAGAAATTGCCATCCCATGTCTTGTAAATCCCTATCGCATACCTGAATGCTGCGGCAATAAAGCCTAAGACCGAATGATTCTCCAGCCATTGTTCATGCACGTATGTCGTCATCCAATAGTCATCCATAGTAGGATGACTATATTGTGCAACCTTAATTATCGGGTTAATCATGTCATAGAAATACTTTATTACCACAAGCAGAATGATAATCTGTGCTGCATGGTTAAATACGCTTTTCTTATTATTCTTCAACTGTTCCATCAGCCTGTGCAGCATCATCGTCCTCTTCCTTCGTCTCATCTCCCTCGCGAACCTTAGCTACCTTAGCAACCTTGACACCCTCGTCAAGATTTATAAGCTTGACGCCCGATGTATTTCTGCCAAGCACCGATATTCCTGCTACCTGCATACGTATTATGACACCCTCTGTTGTGATTATCATAATCTCTCTGCCCTGGTTAACGGCCTTTACACCTATTACATTTCCTGACTTATCGTTAATCTTATAGCACTTGATTCCCTTACCGCCTCTGTGCTGTACGGTAAATTCTTCAGTCTTTGTTCTCTTTCCGAGACCGTTTTCGGAAACTATTAAAAGCTCCTCACCCTGAGTGTCAAGCTGCATTCCGACAACCTCATCATCGGCGATAAGGTTCATACCGATTACACCCATGGCACTTCTGCCGGTAGGTCTTACATCCTGCTCATTGAAGCGTATACACATACCAAGCCTTGTCACAAGTATTATATCCTTGTTTCCGTCTGTCTCCTTAACCTCGATAAGCTCATCATCATCCCTGAGTGTGATTGTCTGTATACCGGTCTTACGAATGTTGGCATACTCCTTTGCCGGAGTTCTCTTTACAATACCGTTCTTGGTGCACATAAAAAGATATGTGTCATCTTTTATACCATTCACAGGTATGATTGCACTTATCTTCTCACCCGGCATAAGCTGTAGGAGATTCACGATAGCTGTTCCTCTTGCGGTACGGCCCGCCTCCGGTATCTCATAAGCCTTTATTCGGTAGATACGTCCAAGGCTTGTACAGAACAGAAGATTCTTGTGCGTTGTTGTCATAAACAGGTCTTCTATGTAGTCCTCATCTATCGTCTGCATGCCCTTTATTCCGCGTCCGCCTCTGTTCTGGTTCTTGAAGTTATCAAGTGTCATTCTCTTGATATATCCGAGATTAGTCATAGCTATAACTGTGCTCTCATCAGGAATCAGGTCCTCCATGTTGATTTCGGACTCATCATAGCCGATGGATGTTCTTCTGTCATCACCGTATTTATCAGAGATTGCAATAATCTCCTTACGGATGACCATAAGAAGCTTCTTCTCGTCTGCTAAAATCTCCTTCAACTCCTCTATTCTCGCCCTGAGTGCAGCTAACTCCTGCTCAATCTTCTCTCTCTCTAAGCCTGTGAGTGCTCTAAGACGCATATCAACGATAGCCTGTGCCTGTGCATCCGAAAGACCGAAGCGTTCAATGAGCCTTGCTTTAGCAGCGGCAACATTCTCGGAGCTTCTGATTATACTTATGACCTCATCGATATTGTCAAGAGCTATCATCAAGCCCTCTAAGATGTGTGCACGCGCCTCAGCCTTGTTAAGCTCATAGCGTGTTCTTCTTGTGACAACATCCTTCTGGTGGAGAAGGTAATAACCCAGCATCTCCTTGAGGTTCAATACCTTAGGCTGCTGGTCCACAAGCGCAAGCATAATCACACCGAAGGTATCCTGCATCTGCGTATGCTTGTAGAGCTGGTTTAAAACTATGTTTGCATTGGCATCCTTGCGCAGCTCAATGCATATTCTCATACCCTGTCTGTCTGACTCATCCCTTAAGTCTGTTATTCCATCTATCTTCTTATCCTTGACAAGCTCCGCTATCTTCTGGATAAGATTGGCCTTGTTGACCATATACGGAATCTCAGACACGATAATACGGCTCTTGCCGTTAGGCATAGCCTCTATGTCGGTCACTGCACGAACCTTTATCTTGCCTCGTCCTGTGCGGTATGCCTCCTCGATTCCTCTCTTTCCGATAACCATGGCTCCTGTAGGGAAATCAGGTCCCTTGACAATGTCCATGAGCTCTTCTATATCTGTCTCCCTGTCATTCTCAACCTCGTTGTCGATAATCCTGACAACAGCAGCGATAACCTCGCGGAGATTGTGAGGCGGAATATTGGTAGCCATACCTACAGCGATACCGGAGGTTCCATTCACCATGAGATTCGGGTATCTTGATGGGAGCACTGCTGGCTCCTTCTCCGTCTCATCGAAGTTAGGTGTAAAATCAACCGTATCCATATCGATATCAGCCAACATCTCCATAGAAATCTTACTGAGTCTCGCCTCCGTATATCGCATGGCAGCGGCACCATCACCATCTACTGAACCGAAGTTACCATGACCATCTACAAGCGGATATCTAGTCGAAAAATCCTGCGCAAGCTTTACCAAAGCATCATAGATAGATGAATCGCCATGTGGGTGATATTTACCCATGGTATCACCGACAATACGCGCGCACTTTCTGTGTGGCTTGTCCGGACCATTGTTGAGCTCTATCATAGAGTAAAGTATTCTACGCTGTACCGGCTTAAGACCATCCCTTACATCAGGAAGTGCCCTCGCGGCGATAACACTCATCGCGTAGTCTATATATGAGTCCTCCATAGTCTTTTTGAGGTCTACATCATGAACCTTATCAAAGATATGTTCATCCATTAAATTCTCCTCCAAATATTTATAATTTATATATCCAAATTCTTCACGAACTTCGCATTCGCCTCAATGAACTCTCTTCTCGGCTCCACATTGTCACCCATGAGAGTTGAGAAGGTCACATCAATCTCAGAAGCGTAGTCCTCATCGTAGAATACCTTCTTTAAGATTCTCTTCTCAGGGTCCATTGTAGTCTCCCAGAGCTGGTCTGCATCCATCTCACCAAGTCCCTTGTAACGCTGAATCTTGTTGTTCTGGTCACGTCCTACCTCGGTAAGAATGTCATTGAGCTGCTCGTCGGAATACGCATACCATACCTTCTTGTTTTTCTCAAGCTTATAAAGAGGCGGCTGTGCAAGATATACGTAGCCCTGCTTGATAAGCTCAGGCATAAATCGATACAGGAAGGTGAGCATAAGCGTAGCGATATGCGCACCGTCGACATCGGCATCGGTCATAATGATAATCTTGTGATAACGAAGTCTGCTTATATCAAAATCCTCATGTATGCCTGTTCCGAAGGCAGTAATCATGGCCTTTATCTCTGCATTTCCAAGTATACGGTCAAGTCTTGCCTTCTCCACATTGAGTATCTTTCCTCTGAGAGGAAGAATAGCCTGTGTGGCACGGCTTCGCGCAGACTTAGCCGAACCTCCGGCGGAATCACCCTCTACGATAAATATCTCACAATTCTTAGGGTCCTTGTCTGAACAGTCGGCAAGCTTACCCGGAAGGCTCATCGATTCAAGAGCAGTCTTCCTTCTTGTGAGGTCACGCGCCTTTCTTGCAGCCTCCCTCGCCCTCTGGGCAAGAAGTGATTTCTCGCATATCATCTTGGCAACTGTCGGATTCTGCTCAAGGAAATATGTAAGCTGTTCTGTTACAACATTGTCAACTGCTCCTCGCGCCTCACTGTTTCCAAGCTTCTGCTTCGTCTGTCCTTCGAACTGAGGATTCTCAATCTTCACACTCACAATGGCGGTAAGACCCTCTCTTATATCCTCTCCGGTAAGATTCTGTTCGCTGTCCTTTAAAAGCTTGTTAGAACGCGCATAGTCATTGAAGGTCTTTGTTATGGCATTTCTAAAGCCTGTAAGGTGCATACCACCCTCAGGCGTATTGATATTATTTACAAATGAATAAATACTCTCGTTGTAGTCATCATTGTGCTGGAAAGCAACCTCAACAGAAATATTGTTTACAGTGCCCTCACAGTAAATAACATTCTCATAGAGCGGAGTCTTGCTGCGGTTTAAGTACTGGACAAATTCCTTTATACCGCCTTCATAGTGGAACACCTTCTCTTTTTTATCCTCTCTGTCATCCCTGAGAATAATCTTGATTCCCTTTGTGAGAAATGCCATTTCTCTGAGACGGTTCTTCAATACGTCAAAATCATATACCGTATCCTCAAAGATTTCCTTGTCCGGCAGGAATGTAACCTTCGTTCCGGTCTTTTCAGGGTCACAGCTTCCGACAATCTTAAGAGGGTACATCACCTTGCCTCTCTCATATCTCTGCTCATATATGCTGCCATCACGGCACACTCTTACCTCAAGCCACTCGGAAAGAGCATTGACAACGGACGCACCTACACCGTGCAGACCTCCTGATACCTTGTAGCCTCCACCGCCGAACTTTCCGCCGGCATGAAGTATCGTAAACACAACCTGTACCGCAGGAAGTCCGGATTTTGCGTTGATTCCTACCGGAATACCTCTTCCGTTGTCCGTCACGGTAATTGAATTGTCTGCGTTAATCTGTACATCAATTTCTGTACAGTAGCCTGCCAATGCCTCATCCACTGAATTGTCAACTATCTCATATACCAGATGATGAAGTCCCTTCGATGATGTACTGCCGATATACATTCCGGGTCTTTTTCTTACAGCCTCAAGCCCCTCCAAAATCTGTATCTGGTCAGCTCCGTAGTTATTTTCCATGCTTTCCTCATTTCTGCGCTAACTAAAATATTATGAAATTCTGATATATACGGCAACAGCGCCTCCATATACATCAATTCGTCACTGCACACCTATTGCACAGCAGACTCAGTTTTTCTCTATAACATGTCCGTTAGTCACATAGAATACCTTGTCCAGGTGAAAACGGTTATTTATAAATTCATCAAGTCCCGTACATGTGACGATGGTCTGTACGTCACTTATACTGTCCAAAAGATAATTCTGTCTGTTTGCATCAAGCTCCGAAAATACATCATCAAGCAGTAATACTGGGGTATCTCCTGTGATACTCTTTACAAGCTCTATCTCCGACAGCTTAAGAGACAGCGCACAGGTTCTCTGCTGCCCCTGCGAGCCATACTTCCTTACATCCATGTCTCCCAAAAGAAAATTCATATCATCACGATGTGGTCCATAGCCTGTGGTCTTCTGCCTGATATCTCTATCGCGCGAGGAAGCCAGCTTAGTCTTAAAATCAGCCTCAGTCACATCCGGCTCATATACAAGCTTTAACTGCTCCTTGTTGCCGGAAAGCCTGTTATGTATATCATATATAATACCATTCAGGTTTTCTACAAACCTCTGTCTTATCTTTATAAGCTCAAGCCCATAGCTTACAAGTTGTTCATCCCACACATCCAGTGTATCCGCAAGTGACGGATTAAAGGCTATATCCTTCAAAAGCTTATTGCGCTGAAGAAGAACTTTGTTATAATTGACCAGATTATGAACATATATCTTGTCCAACTGGCACAGCTCCATATCCATAAATCTTCTACGCTCAGCAGGTCCGCTCTTAATTATGTTGAGATCCTCGGGTGAAAAGAACACTATATTGATTATTCCAAGCAGATCCACTGCCCTTTTTATCGGTATTCCGTCTATCGCCACGCCCTTAGCTTTTGCCTTCTTAAGATGCATATCTATTCTGTGAGGAATATTGTGCCTTCTCACAAGCATCTTAATATGTGCCTCATCGCTGTCGAAGGCGATTATCTCCCTGTCCTTGCCGGCTCTGTGTGACTTGGTAGTACCGGCAACATATATTGCTTCAAGTATATTCGTCTTTCCCTGCGCATTGTCACCATAAAGAATATTGGTTTGCGGCGAAAATGTCATGCCAAGGAGCTCATAATTTCTGTAATTTTGCAGATCAAGAGCTTCGATAACCATGTCTATACCCCCTGCATACTGCAGGCATTGCCTGCAGTACTGCCGCCAATAAATAGTTTGAAAGCTTCACCTTCAAATTTACTCCTCAATTCTGATAGTTTCTCCATCATACTCAACAACATCACCTGCATGAAGCTTCTTGCCCCTCTGAAGCTCCACAGCACCATTTACCTTTACCTGTCCGTCAAGTATAACAAGCTTAGCGTCAACTCCCGATTCAACAAGACCGGCTGCCTTTAATGCCTGTCCAAGCTTTATAAATTCATCGCGTAATTTAATTATTTCCATATTTTCCCTTTCTTACACATTCATACATAATACTTTTCTATACAGATACATTTAAAAATCATCTTAATATATATGATATCAGGGTCAAAAGGTCAGAAACCTGAATTTTGAGGATTGCGAGAGTGCAAAGCACTAAGCAATCCGGTAGCATTGGGAGCAAAATACCTTTTGACCCCAACATCATATATATTTTAATATAATATTTTAGCTGAAACTATGTTAGCATAATATTTATGAATAAATATTCATTATTAGCTTATATTTATTCTTTGTGCATAAATATGCAGTATAATTATGCACAAAATCATTGTATGCACAAGAGTACAGCTCAACTATATTATTATATATTCTAATAGTTGTTAAAATTTACAGGAAGAATCAGATATACATATTCATTCCTGTCATCACGGATAAAGCAAGGCGCCTTTGAATTCATGAGATATATAGAAATCTGTTCATCATCTATAACCTTAAGCGCATCCATAAGGAATCTTCCGTTAAAGCCAATCATTATGTCTTTGCCTTCCTTGGTAATATCAATATCCTCGTTCATGGAACCGATAGGTGAGTTAATCTTTATCTCAAGATTGCCGTCGGTAATATTTACAATAATAGGCTTCTTATCTCCCTCCTTAACAAGAAGCATTGAACGGTCAATACAATCCAAAAATTCCTTTTTGTTAATGACAACCTTCGTCTCATAATCCTTTGAGAGCATCTGGTCAATCTTGAAAAATTCTCCATCGATGAGTCTTGAAACAACCTTCGTCTCATCAAATTCAAATAAAATATGATTATCGGTAAAGAAAATGCTCACGTTCTCATCAGTCTCAGCGGAGAGAATCTTACTGATTTCATTGAGTGTCTTTCCCGGAACAATTACTTTAATAGGTTCATAGGATTCCTTAAGCTCAATAGTTCTTATTGAAATTCTGTGGCCATCAAGTGTAACAACCCTAAGATTGTTATCTTTAACCTCAAAAAGCTCACCGGTCATGATTCTGTTGGTACTCTCAGAATCGGCTATTGAAAAAATCGTCTGTCTTATCAATTCCTTAAGAGAGAACTTGGAAAGTTCAATATATCTATCCTTATCTACATAAGGCAGGCAGGAAAAATCTTCTCCGGATTTACCGGCAATTGTAAAGTTAGCCTTTTCACAGGTAATCCGGGCAACATAATTCTCATCTGTTTCAATGGTAACTTCATTGTCAGGAAGCTTTCTTATAATATCAGAAAATATCTTAGCATCTATGGCAATGATACCACGATGTTCGATTTCACCTTTGATAACTGTTTCAATGCCAAGCTCCATATCGTTACCTGTAAGTTTAATTTCACCGGCGGTTGCATCAATTAGTATGCATTGAAGAATTGTCATTGTAGTCTTAGCAGGAACAGCCTTCTGGACTATGGTAATACCGGATAATAGGTCAGATTTATTGCATATGATTTTCATTGTTAATTCTCCCTTCAAAAGAAATGCACAGTGGAGTGCTGTTAATAAATAAATAAAAATATTCAGCAGTAGTCGTAGTAGGGGGTGTGAATATGTTGATAACCCCTCTGAAGCCGCTAAAAATAAGGGTTTCAGAAAAAGAATAAGTGTGTTAATAATCAAAGGACAAGCTGTTAAGGCAATGTGGACAAAAATAAAACCTAAAAATACATGTGGACAGAAAAATAGTTTATACACAGAAAAATAACATTTATCAACAGTTATCCACAGGATTATTCAGCTGTTTATCCACAAAGAATAACGAGTTTCTTCCTTATTATAATGTGTATAAAATAATGGTGATAACTTATTGAATTCTATGATGGGTTAATCTTCTTTATAAGAATATCAATAAGCTCCTTAGTCTGTTCGTTATTTTTAATAGCATCGGATATCTTGTCCGCACCATGAATAACGGTGGTGTGGTCACGGTTGCCTATAAGCTTGCCGATAGTTGCAAGCGGTACATCGGTCATTGCGCGGCAAAGATACATGGCAATCTGGCGAGGGTAAACAATCTCTTTATTGCGCTTATGGGATGTGATATCGGCAGGCGTAATATTGAAATGGTCCGACACAGTCTTGATGATGAGATCCGGTGTTACATCCCTTGTCTCGTTAGGGAAGATAATGTCGCGGAGCGCTTCCTCAGCAAGGGCAATGCTCAGATCGTTATGTGTAAACTTAGCGTAGGCGGTGAGCTTGGTGAGAGAGCCTTCAAGCTCACGGATGTTGGATTTAATATTGTTGGCAATGTACTCTAATATCTCATTGGGAACATTCAGGTTTTCAAATTCGGCCTTCTTTCGGAGAATAGCCATTCTCGTCTCATAGGAAGGCGGAGCAATGTCAACCGTGAGACCCCATTCAAATCTCGAACGAAGCCTGTCCTCTAATGTGGCAATGTCCTTAGGCGGACGATCGGATGATATAACAATCTGCTTCTTGGATTCACGCAGGGCATTGAAGGTATGGAAGAACTCCTCCTGAGTACTTTCCTTACCTGCGATAAACTGAATATCATCGATAAGCAGCACGTCAACCTTACGATATTTATCGCGGAATTTCTGATTGGTATTGGTACGGTCATTCTTGATGGATTCGACCAGTTCATTGGTAAATGCCTCTGAGGTAACATACATGACCTTCTTGTTAGGATCCTTGGTCAGGATGTAGTTACCTATAGACTGCATGATATGCGTTTTTCCAAGACCAACACCTCCGTAAATAAAAAGAGGATTGTAAATCTCGGCAGGTGATTCGGCAACAGCAACAGCCGCAGCATGGGCGAAGCTGTTATTATCACCAACGACATAAGTATCAAAAGTATATTTTCTGTTGAGTCCGGCCTTTTCAAAGGTCTCATCGGAAGGGGCAGAGACAGAAACAATAGGTTTGGCATTAGTCACGTTGGAGGATGAATTTACAAGCCTGTCGATATCGGAGGTCTGGCTTGGAAAAATAAATTGTATATCGAGCTCTAGTCCGGTACATTCAGCTACGGCAACCTTCAGAGGAACGGTGTATTTCTTATCTATATAGTTAATATAGTTCTGACCCATTCTCTCATCAGGAAGAAGCAGAAATAACACGTTGTCATGTGTATCATAAGGAATAAGAGGCTGAAGCCAGGTCTTAAAAGATACATCACTGATTTCATGTTCACTCTTTATTGTCTCTAAAATCTCAGGCCATTTTTCTTTAATTTCAATAATCATCGATATTTCCCCCATTTTGTGTCATTCTAATCTATTATACCTTAAAATGAGCGGATTTTCAATGGATTATCTCAGTTTGGGAGAGAAAATAAGCGGAGAGCTGTTTTAAATATATATATAAACAATTGGTTTACATAATATTTTTATAAAGGTTGCATATAATATATCTTTCAGAAAAATTATGAAATAGTAAAAATTCTTTTTGTGAATATTGTGAATATATTAATTAACATTATCCATACCCTTAAATAGGGACTTCGTGGATAAAATTAACAGGTTAATAACATTAATCAACAGACTTATCCACAACTTATCCACAATTTGGGGATAACTTTAGGGATAACTTTTTGTGGATAAACCGGTTGTCAATAATAACCTGATTAAGCACAAAATAATGGGTGCTGTAATGAAAAAAAGCTTGACTTTATTTGTGAAAATGAATAAAATGAAAACGATGTTTTAATTATAGTATGATATGCTTACCTGATTATGCCATATCATTATCAAAAAGGAGGTGTACGAGAATATGAAGCAGACATTCCATCCAAAGAAGAGACAGAGAAACAAGGTTCACGGTTTCAGAGCAAGAATGAGCACAGCAAACGGCAGAAAGGTTTTATCTGCAAGAAGAGCTAAGGGAAGAAAGAGCTTAACAGTATAGGCCGCAGGTGTGTGGCCTTTTTTTCTATGAAAAATCATAGGAGGAAGTTAGAAGCATGAGCAGTTATGAGACTTTGAAAAAAAACATCGATTTTCAAAAGGTATATAAGAGTGGTAAGTCTTATGCCAATAAATATCTGGTCATGTATGTTTTGGAGAATGGAACGGATATTACCAGAATAGGTATATCTGTGAGTAAGAAGGTCGGGAATAGTATTGTCCGGCATCGTCTCACGAGGCTTATAAGAGAAGCGTGCAGACTCAATTACAATAGTATACGGACAGGTTATGACATTGTGATTATTTCAAGAGCAGCACATAAGGGCAAGGGCTTTGCAGATACGCAGAGTGCACTTATTCATATATGTAAGCTGCATGGAATTTATCGAGGTGAATGATTGTAAATGAAAAAGCTGCTGATAGCGATGGTAAGATTTTACAGAAGGTTTTTATCGCCAATGAAAAAATATCCAACCTGTATATACACTCCAACCTGTTCTCAGTATGCCATCGAGGCTATTGAGAAATATGGCGCCCTTAAGGGGAGCTATCTGACAACAAAGAGAATACTTCGGTGTAACCCTTTTGCAAAGGGAGGGTATGACCCCGTACCATAACATTAGTTGGACCTATGGTCCAACTATTAATAATTTGAACCGATGGTTCAAATTATGGTGGAACCTACGGTTCAAATTATGATGGAACCTACGGTTCAAATTATGGTGGAACCTGCGGTTCAAATTATGATGGAACCTGCGGTTCAAATTATGGTGGAACCTGCGGTTCAAATTATGGTGGAACCTGCGGTTCAAATTATGATGGAACCTACGGTTGAAATTATGATGGAACCTACGGTTGAAATTATGATGGAACCTATGGTTCAGATTATAGTGGAATCGGTGGTTGAAATTATGGTGGAACTGATGGTTCAGGTTATGGTAAGAATATGGTTATGATTTTAGAAGGTCTCTGGTCTTTCTAAATATAATGGGTTATTTTCATCGAGTATGATAATGACCGGGAAGGAATAGGAATAACAATGATTTTATTAAGAGTGCCTATTCTTGGTGATATTATCGATTTTATCGCCTTGTTAATGGGCTATATTATGCAGGCGTTGTTCTTTATCACCGGTGGCTTTAACATCGGATTATGTATTATTCTGTTTACAATTATTGTAAGGCTTATAATGATGCCTATGACAATAAAGCAGCAGAGATTCTCCAAGCTGTCAGCCATGATGCAGCCTGAGCTTGCGGCAATTCAGAATAAATATAAGGGTAAAAACGATACTGCGTCCATGCAGAAGATGCAGCTTGAGACGAAGGCTGTCTACGAGAAGTATGGTACATCTCCTACAGGCGGATGCCTTCAGATGTTTATACAGCTTCCTATTTTCTACGGAATTTTCGCGGTAGTTCGTGATATTCCATATTATGTTCCTAGAGTAAAGGCGTTATTTGAGCCTGTAATCAGTGCGATAACAGGTGTAACGAATTACAATCAGGTACTTATTGACAGTGGACTTACCACAGCAACTTATGATACAGAGGATGCACTTCTTAGATTCTTAAATGCATTTTCTTCAGAACAGTGGGAGACACTTAAGAATGCTTTTACAAGCTATGGAAACGGAATTTCCGATACGATAGCACAGCAGTCTGAGAAGATTTTACATGTAAACAATTTCTTCGGAATTAACTTAGCGACAGCACCGGGCTTTAAGCTCAGCCTTGCACTTTTAATTCCTCTTTTAGCTGGTCTTACACAGTGGCTTTCCGTAAAGCTCATGCAGTCGAAGAATCCTGTGAATAATGATGACGAGAACAACACGGCAGCACAGTCAATGAAGATGATGAACACAATGATGCCTGTTATTTCGGCTGTGTTCTGTGTTTCCATGCCTAGCGGTCTTGGACTTTACTGGATTATGGGTAGTGTTGTGCAGTGTATACAGCAGATTTTTATTAACAAGTACATGGACAAGGTTGATGTGGAAAAGCTCATTGCCAAGAACATGGATAAGGTTAATAAGAAGAGGGCTAAGAAGGGACTTCCTCCTAAAAAGGTTGATACCTCAGCGGTAACCAATTATGAGGAGGCTGTACAGAGAAAAGAGGACGAGGTTGCCAGAAGAGGCGAGCGCGCCAAGGAAATCAAAGAATCTACAGAATATTACAACCAGAACGCGAAGCCGGGTTCACTTGCGGCAAAGGCGAATATGGTTAAGATGTACAATGAGAAAAATTCAAAGAATTAGTATTGGAGGAAAAATATCATGGAGTATATAGAGATTACCGGCAAAACGGTAGACGAAGCCATTACTAATGCGACTATTAAGCTTTCTGTGACAAGCGATAAGCTTGAGTATGAGGTAGTTGACAAGGGAAGCAACGGATTTTTGGGAATCAACAGACGTCCTGCAGTGATTAAAGTTCGCATAGCTGATGCACAGGATGAATTTGAGCAGGTGGTCAAAGAGGCAGTAGCGGCTCCTAAGCAGGAGAGCAAGCCTTTTAAGAAGCCTGAAGTTAAAAAAGTGGATACTCAGGCACCTAAGAATGAATTTAAAAGAGCTTCAGAGAATGTTAAGCCTGTCAATACTGAGAAGCCGTTACAGGTTAAGAGCACTCCTGCCCAGAAGCCGGAAGAGAATATGGACAAGACTTCAAAGAGACCGGTTGCAGGTGATAATATGGAACCGGCAATTAAGAAGTTCCTTGGCGATGTTTTAAAGGCAATGGATATGGAAGCTGAGGTTAAGGTCGTTATTGATGAGAACGAAGGCTCCGTTGATATAGAGCTTGTAGGCGAGAACATGGGAGTTCTTATCGGTAAGAGAGGTCAGACACTTGACTCATTACAGTATCTTGTAAGCCTTGTGGCTAACAAGGAGGCAGACGGATATTTTCGCGTGAAGTTAGATGCCGAAAATTATCGTGCAAGAAGAAAGGAGACACTCGAGTCTCTTGCAAAGAATATTGCATACAAGGTTAAGAGAACCAGAAAGCCTGTTTCTCTTGAGCCGATGAATCCGTATGAGAGAAGAATCATACATTCAGCACTTCAGAATGACAAGTATGTATCAACAAGAAGCGAGGGCGAGGAGCCTTTCCGCCATGTAGTTGTATATTTGAAGAGAAATGCGTAAATTATCCTTGCATTCAACTTAAAAGTAACATATTATCAAGATGTGTGCGTATGCGAATATGTGCACATCTTTTTAAGTTATATAGAAATGAGGATAGGTATGGAGAGTCGTGAAACGATTGCTGCGATTGCGACAGGTATGGGTAATGCCGGAATTGGCATTGTGAGAATAAGCGGTGATGCTGCAATTACGGTTGCAGACAGGGTTTTTAAGGGAAAAAGTAATAAGAAATTATCGGAATCAAGGAGCCACATGGCTCATTATGGACATATATATGACGGTGAGGAGCTTATTGATGAGGTTCTTGTGCTGGTTATGAAGGAGCCTAACACATACACGCGCGAGAATGTGGTGGAGATTGACTGCCATGGAGGTGCGTATGTGACCAGAAGGATTCTTGAGCTTGTCTTAAGAAATGGTGCAAGACCGGCAGAACCGGGAGAGTTTACGAAGAGAGCGTTCCTGAACGGAAGGATTGACCTTGCACAGGCGGAGGCGGTTATTGACGTTATAAACGCAAAAAATAATTACGCGTTAAAAAGCTCTGTGAACATGTTAAACGGAAAGTTATCCACAGAGATTAAAAAAATCAGGGAAGAGCTTATATACAATATAGCCTTTATTGAGGCGGCTTTGGACGATCCTGAGCACATTAGTCTGGATAACTATGTGGATAAGTTGGATAACTATGTGGATAAGTGGATAAACGCTGTGGATAAGTTGTTGAAAAGTGTTGACAACGGTAAGATATTTACTGAGGGTGTGAGGACAGTCATACTGGGTAAGCCCAATGCCGGAAAATCCAGTCTTCTAAACACTCTTTTAGGCGAGGAAAGAGCGATAGTTACGGACATTGCTGGCACTACGAGGGATACCCTTGAGGAGCAGATTAACCTGCATGGAATCATACTGAAGCTCATCGATACGGCGGGCATAAGACAGACTGAGGATATTGTGGAAAAGCTTGGTGTGGATAAGTCGAGAAGATTTGCCAGAGAAGCAGACTTGATTATATATGTTGTGGATGGCTCCACCGGGCTTGACGACAATGACATGGATATAATATCCATGATTAACGAAGGCGTTCAGGGAAAGGTAATAGTTCTTCTGAATAAATCCGACCTTCAGGCTAAGACAACAGAGGAGGACATCAAGGGATTTATTGATTGTCCGGTTATAAGCATTTCTGCCAAGGAGCAGTCCGGAATTGAGGAGCTTGAGAAAAAGCTTGAAGAGATGTTCCTAGGAGGAGAGATTTCCTATAACGATGAGGTCATGATTACGCGCGCAAGGCAGAAGGACGCATTGCAGCAGGCTAAGGAGAGCTTTCTGCTTGTCAGGGACGGAGCAGCTATGTCGGTTCCGGAGGATTTGTTAACGATTGACCTTATGAATGCCTATGAGGAGCTTGGAAAGGTTATCGGTGAGTCGGTTGAGGAAGACCTTGTGAATGAGATTTTTGGCAAGTTCTGTATGGGAAAATAAGAAATATTAATAGAAAAGAGAGGCTGTGCGTTGCCGCATGGATGAAAGTTTGAAAAAACATTTTCAAACTACTTATTGGTGGCAGTACTGCAGGCAATGCCTGCAGTATGCAGATGTATAAGTTTGAAAAAAACATTTTCAAACTACTTATTGGTGGCAGTACTGCAAGCGGTGCTTGCAGTATGCAGGGGGATAAAAAATGGAAAATTATCTTGAGGAAAATTATGATGTTGTAGTTGTAGGTGCCGGACATGCCGGATGTGAGGCAGCACTTGCCTGTGCCAGGCTGGGGCTTGAGACAATCATGTTCACGGTGAGCGTTGAGAGCATTGCCATGATGCCTTGTAATCCTAATATTGGTGGAAGCTCCAAGGGGCACCTTGTGAGGGAGCTTGATGCATTGGGCGGAGAGATGGGCAAAAATATTGACAAAACATTCATCCAGTCTAAGATGCTTAACAGCTCCAAGGGACCGGCAGTTCACTCACTGCGCGCGCAGGCGGATAAGTCGGAGTACAGCAGGCAGATGAGAAGGACTATTGAGAATACGGAGCACCTTACCGTCCGTCAGGCGGAGGTAGCGGATATTCTCACGGACGATGGCAGGAATGTTACAGGTGTAAAGACATATTCCGGAGCTGTATACCACTGCCGCGCAGTTGTGCTTTGTACAGGAACGTATCTCAAGGCTAGGTGCATATACGGCGATGTGAGCAGCTATACAGGTCCTAATGGACTTCAGGCTGCCAATCACCTTACTGATGCCCTAAAGAGGCTTGGAATCGAAGTGAGACGCTTTAAGACGGGTACACCGGCGCGTGTGGACAAGCGCTCAATCGATTTTTCAAAGATGGAGGAGCAGTTCGGTGATAAGCACATTGTTCCGTTTTCATTCACAACCAACCCGGACGATATACAGAAGGAGCAGGTATCGTGCTACCTTACATATACAAATGAGAAAACCCACAAGATTATAAGGGATAATCTCGACCGCTCCCCATTGTATTCGGGAAAGATAGAGGGCACAGGTCCTCGCTATTGTCCATCCATAGAGGACAAGGTTGTAAGATTTGCGGATAAGGACAGACATCAGGTCTTTGTTGAGCCGGAGGGCAATTATACCAACGAAATGTATCTTGGCGGAATGTCAAGCTCGCTCCCGGAGGATGTACAGTATGCCATGTACCGCACTGTTCCGGGACTTGAGAATGTAAAGATTGTAAGAAACGCGTATGCAATAGAGTATGACTGTATCAATGCTGTGGAGCTTAAGTCCTCACTTGAGTTCAAGAATGTCCACGGACTTTTTTCAGGTGGACAGATAAACGGAAGCTCAGGCTATGAGGAGGCTGCGGTGCAGGGACTTATAGCCGGAATCAACGCGGCAATGAAGCTTCTTGGAAGGGAGCCTTTGATTCTTGATCGTTCGGAGGCCTATATAGGAGTGCTGATAGATGACCTTGTCACTAAGGAAAGCCATGAGCCTTACAGAATGATGACCTCAAGGGCAGAGTACAGGCTGCTTTTAAGACAGGACAATGCGGACTTAAGACTGTCGGCAAAGGGACATGAGATTGGACTTATTTCCGATGAACGAATGGAAAAGGTTGAGGAAAAGAGAAGAGCGATAGCTGAGGAGATAAAGCGCCTTAGCAGCGTTATGATAGGTGGAACAAACGAAGTGTGCGATTTCCTCGCAAGACACAACAGCACTGCGCTCAACAATGGTGTATCGCTTGCAGACCTCATAAAGCGCCCTGAGCTTGATTATGAGACAATTGCGGAGCTTGATAAGGACAGAAAGCCTCTTCCTTGGGATGTCATCGAGCAGGTTAATATAAATATAAAGTATCAGGGATATATTGAGAGGGAGCTAAGACAGGTTGAGCACTTTAAGAAGCTTGAGAAGAAGCTGATACCTGATAATATAGATTATGATGAGGTTGGAAGCCTGAGACTTGAAGCAAGACAGAAGCTTAAGAGCTTTAGACCACGTTCTATCGGACAGGCCTCACGAATCTCCGGCGTGTCACCGGCGGATGTTACAGTGCTGTTAGTGTACCTTGAGAGCAGAAGATAGTATGGCAGAAAATATCATTTAGAGATAACATATAAAAAGAGTTAGGAGAGTGTTGATGGCAGATTTTTTAATAGATAGTCTGGAAAAAATTGGTTATAATGCGACTGATTTACAGTGTGAGCAGCTTAACAGCTTCCATAAGCTTCTGTGTGAGTGGAATGAATTTATGAACCTTACAGGTATTACTGAATATGATGAGGTTGTTATTAAACATTTTGTGGACAGTCTTGCGGTAAATTGTGTATATTCCTTCAAAAAAACAGACAGGGTTGTGGATATCGGTACGGGGGCGGGCTTTCCGGGCATACCGTTAAAGATAATGTATCCGGATACTGATTTTACTCTTTTAGATTCGCTCAACAAGAGAATCAAGTTCTTAGACGAGGTCATCAGGCAGACCTCCCTAAAGAATATTGAGACTCTCCACGGGAGAGCGGAGGACTACGCGAAAAACAGGGATTACCGTGAGAAATTCGATGTGTGCGTATCGCGCGCAGTGGCGAACCTGTCAACCTTGAGTGAGTACTGCATTCCTTATGTCAAGGTCGGAGGCTGTTTTATAGCATATAAGGCGGGACAGCTTGATGAGGAGCTTAAATCCGCTGAAAGAGCTGTGAAGCTGTTAGGCGGGGAGATAGCGGATGTGCATAAGCTCACATTGCCTGATACTGATATAGACAGAACCTTTGTAGTAATAAAAAAGACGGCAGCCACCTCCAAGAAATATCCAAGAAAGGCGGGACTGCCGGCGAAGGAGCCGCTGCAGTAGGCTGATAAAGTATAGCAATAAGACTTATGATTAGTAATTCCTGCATTGAATAGCAATGAGCCGGATACACCACAATTTATAAATTGTGATGTATCCGGCTCATAATATTCTGTTTTTAAATATTTAATTGAAGAAGCTGTTGAGTATTCTGGCAAGCTTGTCAGGACATTCAAGCTGTGGGGCGCTGATATCTTCGAGAATGACGGAGGATATATTTTCCTTGTCGATATCAAAGGCCGGCAGTGCTTTTTTTGCCTGTCTGTCGGCGGAGCCGGTTACAATGAGTATAGGTGTTGACAGCTTAGACAGCATACGGGCAATATCTGAGTTTAAAAGGTTGCCATGTATGCTTGCCAACAGAAAACGTCCGTAATAGCCGCCGGTGTGAGCTGCCTCGTACATGGAATCGGCAAGCTCATTCTTCTGTGCCACTTCAAGTCCGGATACCTTGGACAGCTTGTCCATTATGGCAGCGCGGTTGTATTTAAGATTGTACATAAATGAACCGATAACAGGAGTGTTATATACAGCACGGATACATTTTGCAAATACAGGCTTGGTAGAAGGATTGCAGTAGGTAGTCTCCATAGCCTGCGGATTGATAAAGGATAAACCGGAATAGAGCTTAGGTGCTGTCAATGCCGCACAGATAAGTATTGCAGAGGATGTCGATATCGCAGCGGCATGCATACCTGTAGCGGTGTCATGGTGTCTTAGGATTCTGTTTTTCACAAAATCGTTGACTGCAAGGGCATACATATAGATGGAATAATCAATGGTGCTCTTGTCCGAAAAACCGCAGCCCGGTAGGTCTATGACGTATACGGAATGGGATTTGCCAAGCTCTGTTGCTGCAGCTATCCACTCGGACATGTTGGCTGACGGTTCAAGGGTGTGCAGCAGGAGAACAGGGCTGCCGCTTCCATAATGCTTATAGTATATATCACCGAAACGTCCTGTGTACACGCGGCATTCTTCACGATGATTGTGGTTGCCGGAGGTTGCCTTATTATATTCATAGGTGTTGTAGACAGCCATGCACCCAAGTGCCAGGGCAGTCATTTTCAGAAAGGGATGTTTATTTTTGTTGTGACTCATACGAACCTCATTTCTGAGCGATTTTAATTGAAGCTGTGCCGTCGAAGCAATCTACTTTCGCTCAGAGGCAGATTGCTTATGTTTGAAACATACTTTATATACAGTATAGTATAATACAAATTAACTGACAAGCATGTTTTTTTTATTATAAGCTTTTCAAAAAGCAAATTATAGTATATAATTATTTATAATAGTTCCAATTTACTAGTTGATATTTCAGCAGCTTATAGGAAAAATATTTGACTTGCCAATAAGATATATAACTGAGAGATTCTATGTTATAATGTCATATATTGTGGAATTGTATACACAATGTATGAGTGGTTATTGGTATACATATACTTATCAAGGTATTTGCCTTGTTTTAAAGAGTATTGGTAATACTATGTGTTAGAAAACAGATTTACATTTTGTTGCGGTCGGATATATTTATATTATATATTTATCAGAGGATGTTGGGGACAAACTATGCTATATATAACCAACTGTGTATAACATATTATATTTATAAGCCCGTACATTTAAATTAGTATGCCTTGCCCCTGACTTCATCAAGTGATTAAAAAATACACAAATGGTTTATTAAACTAAACATAACAAATGATATTGATGTGGATAAGTTTTACATCCACATATGAAAAATATACTTTGGTGATTATCTGCCGGGTATGTTGAAGGAGGAAAGCGTAGATGCCGATTAATGTTATAATTGCGGATGATCATACTATTGTTAGAGAGGGTGTTAAGTGTATTCTTGACAATACGGGAGATATCAATGTTGTTGCTGAAGCTTCGGATGGATATGAATGCCTGAATGCTGTCAGTAAAGTGAATCCTAACATAGTATTATTAGACATTAATATGCCTAATCTGGATGGCTTGAAGGTGTTAGAGATAATGAAAGACCAGAAGGTTAGTTCAAAGGTTCTTTTCCTTACAGCAACGGATAATCCCGATTTACTTATGAAGGCTGTAGATATGGGATGTGATGGATATATACTTAAGAAATCAGATTCTACGACTTTGAGAAAGGCTATTCATTCGGTTTATAATGGTGAGCTTTATATAGAACCGGAGTTGATGCCAATACTGAATGAGACGGTTTCGGTTCGCGATACGGCGATGGATAGATTGAATGATTTGACAAGAAGAGAGATTGATGTGTTAAAGCTGTTAGCAGAAGGACTATTTAACAAAGAAATTGCAAGCAGATTGAACATAAGCGAAAGAACAGTCAAGAATCATGTGTCTAATATATTTAAGAAGATTTCGGTATCTGATAGAACACAGGCAGCAGTATTTGCGATTAAGAATAACCTGATTAAGATTTCATATTGATATGATGATGTTGCACCGGCAATGTTTCACGTGAAACATTGCCGGTGATTTTTCTTTTATGATGTTGGGGTCAAAACATGTGCTATAAACTTAGCGTATATAATGTGTTGTATTTATGCATATTACGACTTTTGGGAGAAGCTTAGATTTTTTTAGAACTATGCTAAGTCCCTAGCCCCCAATAGCATGGATGCTGATTTAGAAGAATGCATACAGGGATGTATGCCGGCTTCGGTGGCAAAAGTATAGAATATCTTTCTCAGGGTTCTTAGGACATCTTGCTTCGGACAGCGGAGCTGATATGCATAAATATAATACGCTATACACTTGCATATCAAATTAGCGTATTTTACCATCAACATCCTTTTATAGAACTACAATGTTTCACGTGAAACATAAAACATTAAAAAAATTTGTATTCTTTGCAATTAAATTGTAGTATTTATAATTTAAAGCTGTTATAATAAAAAACAGTGAGTCATTTATAAAGTTTTGTATCAGATTCTTGAAGTTTATTTCATCAATCAGGTTTTTGAATATAGAATGCAATTCCTCATTTTTGTACAATTATAGGATCTTGAGGTCAAAACATGTTATATACATTCATACATTAAACTTGCATGTTTTGCACCCAACATCATTATATATTATTGATAAAACAGCGTGGAGCAGATTGCGTATATTCATTTCATTACCAAGCTTCTTGGCTTTACCAAAGAATCTATAAAGTGAAACAATAATGTGATAAAAGCTCTCAAAGAGCTTAGGGAGTACACAGCATGATAACAAAATCTATAATATGACTTAAAATGAATTAAAAGGTAGGATATGCAAATGGGAAGAATTATTGCAGTAGCAAACCAGAAGGGTGGAGTGGGTAAGACCACCACAGCAATTAACCTGTCATCCTGCCTGGCAGAGCTTGGACAGAGGGTTCTTGTTGTTGACACTGATCCGCAGGGAAATACAACAAGCGGTCTGGGAGTAGACAAGGATGCAGCGGAGTTGACAGTTTATCAGTTGATGATTGGTGAATGTCAGATCAGAGAGTGCATTGAGCATACTCAATTTGAAAGGCTTGATGTGATTCCATCGAATGTGAATCTTGCCGGAGCAGAGATAGACCTTATCGGAATAGAGGATAGGGAATATATACTAAAGAAAGCACTTGCAGAGGTGAGAGAGGAATATGATTTTGTAATACTTGATTGTCCACCGTCTCTGAGCATGCTTACTGTAAATGCTATGACGGCAGCAGATACTGTGCTTGTACCAATCCAGTGTGAATATTATGCGCTTGAAGGATTATCACAGCTTATGCACACGATAAGCCTTGTGCAGAACAGACTCAATCCCGATTTGGAGATGGAAGGTGTCGTATTCACAATGTATGATGCAAGAACAAATCTGTCTCTTCAGGTTGTCGAAAATGTTAAGGAGAATCTTAAACAGACAGTATATAAGACTATAATTCCAAGAAATGTAAGACTTGCTGAGGCACCAAGCCACGGACTTCCGATAAATTACTACGATTCAAAATCGGCAGGTGCGGAGAGCTACAGATTGCTTGCGCAGGAAGTAATTCATCGCGGAGATGATAACTGGGAATATTAAATCAATTTTATGAAAATATGCATACTCATTCAATAATTTTTAATATTGTAGGGTTAGTACAGCTTTCCGGAGAAATAAAGCTGAAAAATATTTAAAGAGTAGCTGTATAATAAAATTTAAATGAAGTTGGGAATCAAAAGATGCAGAATTAATTAATGTACGATTACATAGAGTATGTTTTATTACGTATAGAATGTTTTATTGTGTATAGAATGTTTTATTGCGTATAGAATGTTATATTGCGTAGAGAATGTTTTATTGCACAGAGAATGTTTTATTGCATAGAGAATGTTTTATTACATAGAGAATGTTTTATTGCATAGAGAATGTTTTATTACATAGAGTATGTTTTATTACATAGAGAATGTTTTATTGCATAGAGAATGTTTTATTATATAGAAGATGTTTTGACTCAAAAATCAGTAAATATGACAATGTGAATATTTAAAATCCGGGAAAGCATAAGAAGAAAAGAGGTACATGATGGCAGCAAAGAGAGGACTTGGAAAAGGGCTTAATTCACTTATACCTGAGGATAGTAAAGTTGCCTCCGAAGTAAAACCGAAGGTAGTCGAGAAGATAGTTGAAAAGGAAGTAATAGTAAAAGAGCCTACTGAGATAAAGGTAAATATTAATTCGGTTGAGCCGAACCGTGAACAGCCGCGAAAAGCATTTGAGGAGGACTCATTAGAAGAGCTTGCCGAATCAATAAGGGAATACGGTATATTACAGCCATTGCTTGTTCAGAAGAGAGATGGATATTATGAGATAATAGCCGGAGAAAGAAGATGGAGAGCAGCTAAAAAAGCAGGACTTAAAGAAATTCCGGTTGTTATAAGGGATTATTCAGACCAGAAGATTGTAGAGCTCTCCCTAATAGAAAATATCCAGAGAGAGGATCTCAATCCTATTGAGGAGGCGCAGGCGTACCAGAGACTTGTAAAGGAATATAATCTTAAGCAGGACGAGGTAGCGGACAGGGTGTTCAAGAGCAGGGCAGCCGTAACCAATTCCATGAGACTTTTGAAGCTTGACAACAGAGTACAGCAGATGCTCATTGACGATATGATTTCAGCAGGGCATGCCAGAGCGCTTCTTGCAATCGAGGATGGAGATAAGCAGTACAATATCGCCATGAGAATATTTGATGAGAAGCTCAGCGTGAGAGAGATAGAGAAGCTTATCAAGGATATTGCAGGCGGCAAGGACGAAAAGAAGGAAAAGACGATACCTGCCAATGATTTTGTGTACAGACAATATGAGGAAAAGCTGAACTCTGTGTTTGGAAGCAAGGTTATTATTCATAATAAGGATAATAATAAGGGAAAAATTGAAATCAACTATGGTTCCAGAGAGGAATTCGAGAGAATTATGGAGTTGATTGAGAATTGACATGTTAAATAGACTGTATATTTTATATAATCTGAAAAGCAGAAAAGAACACCGGCGTATGCAGCAACAATAAAAGTATAAATATATGAGAGATAAGTTTGAAAGAAAAACTTTCAAACTACTTATTGGTGGCAGTACTGCAAGCAATGCTTGCAGTATGCAGGGGTATAAAAATGATATATGATATGTTCTTTACTGTGAAAACAGATAGAAAGTATAAGGTATAATTAAAAAACGGAAGTAACACAACTAAAGTTAATATGTGTAAATTTACATTTTATATCAAAGAATAAATAAGGAGAAAAACATGGAAAAAATATTCAACTCAAACATGTTCATGCTATGCCTATGTATAGCAGTTGGTGTGTTTGCGTTAATAAGTATAGTAAGCCTTGTGCTGCTGATAGTGACAATGGTAAAATTAAAAAAGATGCGACAGAACTATAGACTGTTTATGAACGGCAAAACGGCAGAGAATCTGGAGGATGCAATGCTTGACCATTTTGCCAAGATTAAGGAGCTGGTCGAGCTGACTGATGAACACACCAACCAGCTTGCTTCCATAAAGGAAGAGATGAAGACTGTGTATACGAAGCTTGGAATTGTCAAGTACGATGCATTCAATGAGATGGGTGGAAAGTTAAGCTTTGCGCTTGCAATGCTTGATAACAGCAACAATGGTTATGTGATTAACTCAATGCATAACAGGGAAGGCTGTTATACATACGTTAAGGAGATAATAAAGGGAGAATCATTTATACCGCTTGGTGACGAGGAGAGTAAGGCATTAAGTCAGGCGATGGGAACGGATATACCGGTGTAAAATACTATATTTTATAAAGTATATCCACCAAGAATTAGGCTCAAAACCTATTGAAATATAGGAAAATGTGGTGTATCATAAACAACAGCAGTGTCATTTAAAATATTGAAAAAAATGAGCACAAGCGTGCAGAAAAGAGGAAAAGAACATGTTAGATATGAAATTTGTCAGAGAAAATCCGGAGCTTGTTAAGGAGAATATCAGAAAGAAATTTCAGGATTCCAAGCTTCCTTTAGTAGATGAGGTTATAGCACTTGATGAACAGAACAGAGCTGCAAAGGCAGAGGCTGATGGACTTCGTGCAGATAGAAATAAGCTTTCAAAGCAGATTGGCGCTCTTATGGGACAGGGCAGGAAGGAAGAGGCAGAAGCTGTCAAGAAGCAGGTGGCAGATAATGCCGCAAGACTTGCTGAGCTTGAGCAGAAGGAAGCAGAGCTTGAGGAGAAGGTTAAGAAGATAATGATGGTTATTCCTAACATCATTGACCCAAGCGTTCCTATCGGTAAGGATGACAGCGAGAATGTAGAAATCACACGTTATGGTGAACCGGTGGTTCCTGATTTTGAGGTTCCTTATCACACAGATATAATGGAAGCATTTGATGGTATAGATCTTGACAGTGCAAGAAAGGTAGCAGGAAATGGTTTCTACTATCTTATGGGCGATATAGCGAGACTTCATTCCGCAGTTATAGCTTATGCAAGAGATTTCATGATTAATAGAGGCTTCACATACTGCGTACCACCTTTTATGATTAGAAGTGAGGTTGTTACCGGAGTTATGAGCTTCGCAGAGATGGATGCGATGATGTACAAGATTGAGGGAGAGGATCTCTACCTTATCGGAACAAGTGAGCACTCCATGATTGGTAAGTTCATTGATACAGTTCTTCCTGAGGACACACTTCCAAGAACACTCACAAGCTATTCACCATGCTTCCGTAAGGAGAAGGGTGCACACGGTATAGAGGAGAGAGGTGTATATAGAATCCACCAGTTCGAGAAGCAGGAGATGATCGTTGTATGTAAGCCTGAGGACAGCAAGATGTGGTTCGACAAGCTCTGGCAGAACACCGTTGATTTATTCCGCAGCATGGACATCCCTGTAAGAACACTTGAGTGCTGCTCAGGAGATCTTGCAGACCTTAAGGTTAAGTCAATAGATGTTGAGGCTTGGTCACCTAGACAGAAGAAGTACTTCGAGGTAGGAAGCTGCTCTAACTTAGGAGATGCTCAGGCAAGAAGACTTAAGATTCGTGTTAAGGGTGAGAATGGCAATTACTTTGCACACACTCTCAACAACACTGTTGTCGCTCCACCAAGAATGCTTATCGCTTTCTTAGAGAACAACTTAAATGCTGATGGTTCTGTAAATATTCCTGAGGTATTAAGACCATACATGGGCGGCATGGAGAAGATTGAAAAGAAGCATTAATTTATAATACGCTTAGTTTGCTGACCGCCTCCACTGCGTAGAGCGATGTGGCGGGAGCCTGCCATATAGCAGAAGAGCTGCAGGCCGCTTATGATATGCGTGACAAAACTATATAGCAGTGTAAGCGGGCAGCAAAGTGAATTGCAATTATCCGCATGATAGAAGAGAGGAGTGCTCATGCATTTATATTTAAAAGCGGTGGGCTTAGGAAGTATAAATACACGTAAGGAATACGATAAACTCATAAAGCATGTTATAAAAGAGAGTATCGAAAAAGGCACTGTACAGTATTCGGATGTGCATTATCTCCCCGGAGATAGTGTATATCCGGCTCAGATAAAGCATTATTTTAATAAGGTAAGCGGCATATCCGTAAATGGATTCTATAATCCGGCAAGAAGGAGCTTCAAGCCGGATTATGTCTTTCCTTTTCTTGATGGCTCAGTTGAGAGCTATGAGAGCGAGGTATCCATAGGAAGAAAAACGGAGCGAGTGGCATTTAATGCATTGTGCGACGAACCGGGCAGGGGAATTGCACTCATTTTTCACCTGAGTAATCCGGTGGATTATCTGTTAAGTAAGCCTATTCTGGCCGATTACACAGATAAGACAGTGAGAATATCGGCTATGTGCAACGAGGGAACGGTTTTGCTGCCTGTAAATAAGAGCGAGCACCAGCTTGACAAGAGCAGGGCAGCGACAGCCGCACGCAATAACCTGATAAATCTTGCTAAGAAGGGCGACACATCCGCTATCGACAATCTCACGATAGAGGACTTAGATACTTATACAAGCATTTATAAGAGAATGCGCAATGAGGACATATTCACTATAGTGGATTCGTCATTTATGCCGAGTGGGTTTGAATGTGACTGCTATTCGGTTGTCGGGAACATTGTTGAATCAAGACAATTTAACAATGACTACACCGGAGAGACTATATACGTGATGACACTTGAGTGCAATGACATTATATTTGATTTATGTATAAACGCTAACGATGTAATCGGAGAGCCCGCTGAGGGCAGACGTTTCAAAGGCAGAATATGGCTTCAGGGACAGGTAGAATTTTAGTATTTACAGGGGTATTGGAGTATTTGTGCCTTATATAGACATAATACTCCGTACTTTGATAAATTAAAGTTAATGGTAATTTTTATATAAAACATATTGTAAAATATTGTTAAATATGATATAATATTAAAGTTAGTTGACATTGTTTCCTTAGTTAAATGGATATAACAGCCCCCTCCTAAGGGGCAGTTGAGGGTTCGATTCCCCCAGGAAACGCTATAATAGAGCAGCGGATGAAGATTAGATATGATTTTCATTTGCTGCTTTTTTGTCAAAAAGCTATTGACTCCTACGTTGCGTAATAGTTTACTATATGCTTATCGAGAGGAGGAAATGACAATGATGACAGTGAATGAGGTAAGTAAATTAACTGGAGTGAGTATACGCACTCTGCAGTATTATGACACCATTGGACTCTTAAAACCTATTGAATATACAGAGACAGGTTATAGGTTGTATGACGATATATCCTTGGAAAGGCTGCAACAAATTCTAATGTTTAAAGAATTGGAATTTCCGCTTAAGGAGATTAAAAAGATAATTGATGCCCCTGGTGGAGTTGGAGAGCGTTATACCTGTGTGGTAGATGGAAAGGAAATATTCCTTTTCTATGAAGATAACAATATGTGGTTTATGGAAAGAGCCGGAGCCTGATGTGAATGTGTGCTAACAGCACAATTCATATCAGTTGGCTTTAGATCAGCAAAGCCGAGGAATGTGCAGACATTCATCGGAACTCCCGGCAAAAGGCTTGCAAAGATGCGCTGGCAGTAGTAAAATATGATAATCTGATGCGATTAATTAGTGCTATTGCAAGGGATAATCAGA
>ERZ1106951.703-NODE-703-length-32748-cov-4.096167_pt1 | contig 32748 bp, 27 predicted proteins | sample MGYA00403676_ERZ1106951 | MGnify/ENA primary metagenome ERZ1106951 (study PRJEB35170, sample SAMEA104062398) | human gut metagenome | biome: human gut; feature: human-associated habitat; material: faeces | place: Denmark | collected 2012-04-23 ...
TCTCATGCTGCTACACTCTTAAAACGCCTATGAACACAAGCTCCAATAAAAATGATAATACAAAAAGCACATCACTTTCCACACCGATGGGTGTAAAAGTAACGTGCTCTTAGGCTTCTTATGCTTTTGAAACGATTTCTGCGTTCATCAAGCTCTGTATTTCCTGCCGATTCGGCATCACCTTTAATGCACCCTTTCTCATCGTTATTAGTGATGCTCCGGCATTTGCAAAATGCAGCAGTTCCAAAAGCTGCTCTTTCGTGAGATTGTCTGCTTCATGCTCCAGCACATAGTTCAGTACACAACCGAAAAATGTATCTCCTGCACCAGTTTTCTCCACTGGTTTCACGTCATAGACCGGTGCTTTTGCGATTGTATTTCTCGTATAAGCACAGCTTCCATTTCCACCAAGAGTAATACAAATCAGCTGTATCTGCGGATACTTTTCCAAGAGTTCCCTTGCTGCCCGGTCATAGTCCGAATGCCCGAACAGAAACTCCACCTCATTATCTGAGATTTTCAGAAGATTGCATTTTGAAAATCCATATTCAATTTCTGTTTTTGCATCTTCAAGATTTTTCCAAAGCGGTTCCCGCAAATTCGGGTCAAAGGAAAGCATCGCTCCGCTTTCGATTGCAGTATCTATGGCAAATCTGGTGGCTTCCCGAACGCCTGCATGGGTCGAGGAAAGCGTGCCAAAGTGAAAAATTTTGGAATCCCGAATCAAATCTGTACGCACTTCCTGCTTGCTCAGCATCATGTCTGCACCCGGATTGCGAATAAAACTGAACTCCCGTTCGCCATCTGCAAAGGTATGCACAAAGGCAAGTGTCGTTGGAACGCCTGCATCTGTCACGAGTCCATCTGTACAAATGCCAACCTCGTTTATGGTTTCTGCAAGCTGTCTGCCGAACATATCTGCTCCGACTTTTCCAATGAATGCAGTCCGCTTTCCCAGCTTAGAAAGCATGGCAAGCACATTGCAAGGAGCACCACCTGGATTTGCTTCCAGTAGGGGATTCCCCTGTGAACTGATTCCACTTTCAGTAAAATCAATCAACAGTTCACCCAAAGCTGTTACATCATAGTTTTTCATTGCATTTTCCTCACTCTGTTGTATACAACGTATAGGCTTCGCCATCAATGTGATTTGATAACCCGTATACCACGCTGCTGATTACAGCTTCGCCCTGATTGGCATAGACTTCAATCAAATTGGAATCCACATAAATTTCCAGTTCACAGCCGTCCTTGAGGACTGGCGTTTCTGCAGTCAGCCGATAATTGTCATCTTTCACAAATACAGCAGAGCGGTCAGTGAAAAGCTTGTTTTGCTTTCTCCAAATCCGGTATCCGCCAATATTGATGCATTCGCCATTTTCCAGTGTTGTTTTTACCAGATAGCCAGACTTGCCAGCTTGCTCTGGAGAGGAAATCTCTTTCACAAATGCGTTTCGGATATGCGGATGGGGCTGAAAATAAATCTGTTGATTCTTCACAGAAACCACCCTTGGAATACACATCATACCATTCCATTTGCCGTCTACTGCTTGCGGCATTCTTGCCCATGCAATCACGATGCGATTTCCGTCTTCATCAGTCGTACTCTGTGGGGCATAGAGATCCAGCCCATAGTCCAAAAACTGATAGTCCTCTGTAAGCTGCATCGTTCCAGTCGATTCATCGAATGCGGAAAACATACAAATCGCTGCGGAGTCATATGTTTTCCCATCATTCAGAAAAGCCATAGGGGAGAACACCGTAATGCCCTTGCCATCCATCTCGAAATAGTCTGGACACTCCCACATCCAGCCAAAGTTATCCTTTTTCACGTGGCTGAGATACGTCCAATTCTGCAAATCATTGCTTTTATAAATCAACAGTCTGCCTTTGTGGTCAACGGAGCTTCCCAGAACCAGATACCATGCATCTTTTCCACGCCATACCTTTGGGTCACGGGTGTGGGTCTTGCTGCCAATGGCTTCTTCTGCAATGGGTGGAATGACGGTCTTTTTTCTTTTGACATTATCGAACGTCATACCGTCATCGGAAGAAATCATCATCTGTGCAGCGAGAAACTGGTCGTTTCGACACTGGTTAATGTCTTCTGGATTCTCCTCCAAATAGTTGACACCCGTGTAATATAAGTAGAGTGTTCCGTCCTGTTTCACAGCACTTCCGGAAAAACAGCCGCTACGATCATCCGTCTTAGTTGGATATAGGGCAATGCCTTTTTCCTCCCAGTTTACCAAATCTTTGCTGACGGCGTGTCCCCAGTGCATTCTGCCCCATTGCGGAGCATAGGGAAAACATTGATAAAACAAGTGATATTGTCCCTTGTACCAGATAAATCCGTTTGGATCATTGATCCAGCAATTTGGAGCTTTAAAATGAATGTTCTGCATCATAATCATATCCTCCTATTAGAAAAGGCTTTCTTCGGTTTGTGTATCAAAGAAGTGCATTCTGGACGGAACAAAGGTAAAATCAATGGTATCGCCAGGTTTGCTGATTTCATACTTAGACACTCTTGCAACGGAACCAGTGCCACCAAAGTTAAAGTACAGATTATTCTCATTTCCCATAACTTCTACACTGTCCACGGTTGCAGACATGATATTGTTCTTGTATAGATCCAGATTTTGCGGGTCAAGCTTGATGTCCTCACCACGAATGCCGAGAATGAATGCACCCTGTCTGCCGTTCAGTTTCGATACCACAGATTCCGGCAAGTGCATCTTATTCCCATCGGAGAAAGTCATGGTAGTTCCAGTCACTTTTACTGCATAGAAATTCATCTGCGGCGAACCGATAAATCCAGCCACAAACTTGTTTGCCGGATGCTCATACAAGTCCATTGGTTTGCCTACCTGCTGAATCACGCCGTCTTTCATAATAACAATGCGGTCTGCCATTGTCATTGCTTCCACTTGATCATGTGTCACATAAATCGTAGTGCTGCCCAGCTGACGGTGCAGCTTGCTGATTTCGCTTCTCATACTGACTCTCAATTTCGCATCCAAGTTGGAAAGCGGTTCATCCATCAGAAACAGTTTCTGATTTTTGACAATTGCACGCCCCAGTGCGACTCTCTGCCGCTGTCCGCCGGAAAGATTCTTTGGCTTCCGGTAACGATATTCCGAAAGTCCCAGAATCTCGATTGCCCAGTCCACCTTTTTCTTGATTTCATCTGCTGGAACTTTCATATTTTTCAAGCCATAGGAAATATTCTTTTCCACGGTCATGTGCGGATAGAGTGCATAATTCTGGAACACCATAGAAATTCCACGATCTCTTGGCAAAACGACATTCATGCGTTTTCCGTCAATGTAGAAGTCGCCGCTGGTGATTTCTTCAAATCCGGCAATCATACGAAGTGTGGTCGATTTTCCGCAGCCGGAAGGGCCAACAAAGGCAATAAATTCGCCCTCTTCGATGGAAAGGTTGAAATCGGTTACGGAATTTTTCTCTGCACCTGCATATTTCTTGCAGATGTTTTTCATTTCAATAAAGCTCATAAGTTAACCCTCCTTGGAACCTGTGGAAACAACACCCTCTACAATCTGCTTGGAGAAAAGGGCATAGATGATAATAACCGGAATCGTAATCAAGGTGATGACAGCAAGTGTCTGTCCCATCGTGGTATTGTCATTGGATGTGATGGAATTTAAACCGATCTGAGCCGTCAAAAGATCGCTGGATGTGAACACCAGAGATGGCCAGAGGTAGTCATTCCATACATTTAGAAATGTGAAAACGCTGACTGTTGCAACAACTGTTTTGGACATTGGCAACACCATTGTAAAGAAATATTTGACCGGATTGCAATGATCCAACTGTGCAGCCTCCCAGACATCATCGGGCAGACTGACAAAAACTTGTCGGAACAGGAAAATATTAAACGGGTTGACGATCATCGGGAGGACATAGCCAAAAACAGTATTCAGCAGTCCCATCTTGGAAACAAACATAAAGTTGATGGTGATAATGGTTTCTGTTGGAATAATCATCAGCATCATGATAATTGCCAGCCATCTGTCACGAAATGGGAACTTGATTTTTGCAAGAGCGTATCCTGCTAATCCATTGACAATGACACCTGCAACAATCAAAATGGCAGCATAGAATAGGGTATTCAACATATAGCGGAGAAAGCTGGTATTGAATAAGATTTCCTTGTAGTTATCGAAAAACCCTTTTCCCGGAGCAGGTGGAACGAATGCACGAACAGAGTTCATATCTGCGGTAATGGCTGCATCCTGTTTGAACGAGTTTGCAATCATCCAAATAACTGGAAACAGGAAAAACAGGGATAACACCAACATGACGGCAACAAAAATACCGTTAATGATTCTTTGCTTTTTTGTTTTCATGTTTTTCCTCCTTATCCTTTGTCAGAAGTGTTTGAATGATGGTAAGAATGACAACAAATACGGTGAAGACAATTGCCATTGCCGAAGCAAGACCAATTTCCCAGTTTACCGTGCCGGTTTCGTAAATATCATAGACAATCGTATAGGTTGAGTGAGAAGGTCCGCCGCCAGTCATTACCATTGGCTGTACAATCATACGGAATGCTCCGATGGTCACCGTGATAAAGACAAATACACAAAGCGGTTTCAGTTCCGGCAGTGTGATATTCTTAAATTTGCTCCAGGCACTGGCGTGATCCATTTCCGCAGCTTCATAGAGTGCCGGATTGATTGCCTGCAAGCCACCCAGAAAAATAATCATCTGATAGCCAACACCTTGCCAGACACTCATCAGTGCAATGGAGGGGAGTGCCTGATTGGCTCCGTAAATAAACGGCTGTGCATCAATGCCAAAGTTGGAGAGAATGGTGTTTAGAATGCCTTCTGGGCTATAAATTTGCATCCAGAGGTTTGAAACGACCGCCAAGGACATGACCACTGGGATGAAAAATGCAACCTTGAAGTATTTCTTACAAACTGTGACCTTGTTGATGAGCAATGCCAATCCCAATGCTCCCAGTGTTTGCAGGGGAACAATGATCAACACGAATTTGATGGTGTTTCCAAAAGCGGTAGTAAACAGATCATCTTTGAAGATGTTTTTGAAGTTTTCCAGTCCTATGAAGTGTGTCAGCTTTGGATTCAATGCAAAATAATCGGTAAAGCTGTAAATCAGAGTGAGTATCATCGGAATGAACAGGAACACCGTCATCAGAACCAGTGCGGGTCCAAAAAAAGACATCCCGAGAATGGAATTTGATTTCTTTTTCATGTTATCTTGTGTAACGCTCGAGCTTTGCGTTAATCCTTTCTACAGATTGATCCATTTCTGTTTGCACATCTTTGCCGCTCAATCCAACATCCTCTAAAACTTGCTGGAATGATGTGCTGACCTGCGGATAAACAGGGGTTTTTGGTCTGGGGTGACCATAATCTCTCAATTGTTCATAAAGAGCCTTATAATTTTCATCCTCTTCAAAAGTGGTAATTTGGTCATATGCTGCATAAGTGGAAGGCATACTTTTTGTATTTTCATAGAGAAGGATACCACTGTCCACGCCACTCATCCATTTTACCAATTCTGTAGCTGCTTCGATGTGTTCGGTTTTTGTGGTCGCCGCATATGCCCACGAACCAGTTGGGGTATATCTGCCTCCGTCCCAGTTGTCACTGACAATATACGGTGCAACACCAAGATCAATATCGCTGTAGCTTTGATAGATGGTATTGACTTCCCAAGCACCGTCAAACTTAAATGCTGCACGTCCGCTTTCAAATAAGTTTTCAATCGGGGTTGCAGACATATATTTGTTTTCCACCAGTCCTCGGAAGTACTGGAATACGGCTGCGTTTTTGTCCGAGTTGAAATATCCGTCTGCGGTCAGTCCGTCCTCGCTGATGAGATCGCCACCATTTGACCAGATGAATGGAGCATAATAATAAATGCTGGATTCACCGACTGGAAAGGTCATGTCCAAGGGATACCCGTTTTTGCTGTCCATGATTGGTTTCAGCTGTTCCAAAATATCCAAAAATTCTGAGAACGTCCAAGGATGATCCTTGTCTGGCACTTCAATGCCAGCTTCTTTTAAGATTGCCTTATTATAATACAGTCCTACACTGGATTCCATCGCACCTAATGCATATAGTTTGCCATCTATCGTTCCCTGATCCAGAATCGAATCCAAATAAGCCGATTTTTCTTCCTCGCTCAGTTCGGCAAGCGGCTGAATGATGCCGTTTGCTGCATAAGCAGAAATATTGGGTCCGTCCACGGTGATGACATCGGGAAGGTCTCCCGACATAACTGAGGCGTTGATTTTATCCGAATAACCGCCGCCACTGTCATTTCTCGGAATAAATTCAATGTCTGCGAAGTAAGTGCCATCATACTTTTCATTGAAACGTTCCACCGATTCTTTATAGGCTTCTCCCTCTGGTGTGTCCTCAATGGTATGTACCCACATACTGATGTACTGCTCTCCCTCGTCATAGCCCTGCACATCGCCAGGTTTCACAGTTTTACTGCATCCTGTCAATGAAACTGTGCTTGTCAGTATGGAAAGAGCTGTCAAAAAGATTGGTAGCTTTTTCATTCCTGTTTTCCTCCGTTCCTTGTTAAGTAACCGGTTACTTTACTAATTACATCATACCATAGGAGCAGGGGATTGTCAAGCATTTTCCCGATTTTTGTAGCAATTTCTAAAAATAATGAAAATGTTTTGTGCAATTCTACAAAACCAGTTACTTTACTAATTCTTTTGTTGATTCCAGAATGGTTCTGTGTTATAATGAAGATAAAAATAGGAGGCAGAAAAATGGCGAAAAAAAATGTGACATTTGCAGATATTGCAGCATATACCGGATTTTCAAAAACAACGATTTCCAGATATTTTAATAATCCGGATTCTATTACCGTGGAAAATCAAGAGAAGATTGCCAATGCCTTGGAAATATTAAATTACAAGGAAAATAAACTGGCAAGAGTGATGGCAAACGGAAAAACAGAGATGATAGGGGTAATCATCCCGAATTTATACATGCATTATTATTCGGATATGCTGGATCATATCATATCTACTTATGAAAAGTATGGCTATAAGTTCATCGTATTCGCCGGAAACGAAGATGCAGAGGTCGAACGGCAGTACATTCAGGAACTTCTTGCTTACAAAACAGAGGGATTGATTATCTTGAGCCATACGCTTTCTTCTAAAGAATTGTCAGAATATCATATTCCCATTGTAACGATTGAACGGGAAGACGAATATGTGTGCAGTGTCAACACAGATAACTACATGGGAGGCATGCAGGCAGCAACCATTCTCGCCAAAAGCGGTTGCGAAATTCTGATTCATGCCAATGCAGATTTTCCAAGCAACATTCCAGCTTATGGCAGAATCCAAGGATTTCAGGATTTCTGTAAGACAAATGGATTTGAACATCGCATTATGATTCGGGATTTTGGTGTCAGCTTTGAGGAAAACAATGTTGAAATTGCAAAGCTGTTGCAAGAGATCGAAGAAGCATATTCAGAGAAAAAAGTGGGAATTTTTATGCCCAACGACACGCATGCCAACATCTTACTGAACTGTATAATCCGGAAATATGGGATGTTGCCGGAACGATATAAAATTGTTGGTTTCGACAATTCCCCTGTTTCGAGAGAAGCTGTTATTCCAATTACTACAGTGGGTCAGCAGATGGACAAAATCGCACAGGAAGCAGTAGAACTGCTTTCACAGCAAATTAACGAACGAAAGAAACGCAGACCAAAGCCGCTTTCCGCACCCATTCACAAAGTGCTTACCCCCGTTCTGATTCGCAGAGAAACGACAAAGTGAAAAAATACTGTCCTCTTTAAGGGGGCAGTATTTTTTGTGATTTCGTAGAATTGTATCTGTTTTTCAACATTTTCGCTTGATAAATCGGCTATATTGTGTTACATTAAAGCTGACAACTTGTCAGCAAAAGGGGAACGGCTTCGTGCCAAAAGATTCTATAGAACTCATGCGTGCAAGAAAAGAAGAAATCATTTGTGCGTTTGAACAACTTTTTCAAGAAAAAAGCGTACGGAGTATTTCAATGCGAGAAATTGGAGCTAAAACCAGTTTTGCACGCAGTTCCATTTACAATTATTTTCAAACAAAGGAAGAAATTCAACTTGGACTGACAATCAGAGAATTTACAGCATGGAAAGATGCTCTTCAAAAAATTTTGGAGAATGAAAACAAAAATATATTACAATTTGCAGAAGCAATCGCAGCATTCCTTGCAGACCGAAATCAATTTATCAAGCTGATTTCATGGAATCACTATGAAATTGAAGAAAACAGCCGACCAGAACGGCTTGCCGAAATGCAGCAAGTTACTTATGAAGCCATGCACTTGTTCACAATCTGTGTTGAAAAAGCGTTGCCGCATCTTTCAAAAGAAGAAACGCAAGGATTTATGCTGGACTTTTTCACCTACTTATATGGGATAGACTGCTTTATTCAAGTCAGTTCCAAACAACAAGAAGCCTTGAAATTTGGAAATATTCCTTATCATCCGGTTTCCATTCATGATGCTGACCGCCACAATTCCGACCACAATCGGACAGGCAGAAGCCAGCAATCTGATCAGCAATGCCACCTTTGACCGTGATACAACCGGCTGGAATACATATTATCAGACTGGTGGTGTATGCAGTCTTGGAGCAGACAGCGGCAGACTTGCTCTGAAAGTATCTGCAACTGGTGATGTCACATGGGCAGTACAAGTCTACTATGACATCATTCCGCTCTATCAAAACGGTGTTTATCGGTTAAAATATGATATTTCCTCTACGGTTAATCGTACTGTGGACGGCATGATTCAGCAAAACGGCGGTGATTATCAGGCGTATACCTCCAAACGTCTTTCATTGACACCGGAAGTACAAACCGTTGATTACGAATTTACGATGAAAAATGCCACTGATATTATGGCACGGTTACAGTTCAATTGCGGTAATTTTGAAGACAATCTCCCAGAACATACGATTTATATTGACAATGTTTCATTGGAGTTGGTGGATGACAGTAAGGTAGATTATTCCGGCGTTCGAAATTATGAACCGCCCATTGTCACCAATCAAATCGGCTATCGCACAAATTCGCTGAAAACTGCGGTCTTTGATGGTGCATCTGAGGAGCGTACTTTTGATGTTGTCAATGCGGATGCCGGGGCAGTGGTCTATACTGGTGAACTCTCTGCGGAGAGCAATTGTGCTTTTTCTGGTGAAACGAACCGAACAAGTGATTTTTCTGCAGTCACATATCGTTTTTTATCACTGTTGTTGAATTTACAGAGATTTTTTCGCAGGGCCTGTTTGGTAATGTAGCCATTCCTTATTTCTGATCAAAAATCAACAAAACTCGTTTGGTTTAATCTTAGCCAAACGAGTTTTGTTTTTTACTCCCTGAGATTTTCTTTGAGTTTTATTTTTCGATATTCTTTTGGTGACATACCAATGTATTTATGAAACAGTCTGCTGAAATAAAGCGAATTGGTGTATCCAACCATATTTGCAATTTCAGTAATGGTGTAGTCCGTATTTTCTAACAAACTTTGTGCGTTGGAGATTCGCAACTTTAAGATATATTGCAGCGGACTGGAGCCTGTGATTTCTTTAAAGCACTGAATAAACCAACAGTTGCTAAGCCCTCTGGATTCGGAGTACTCCTCAATGCTGATTTCTGTGTTGTAATTTTTACGAAAATAGTGCATCGCAAAAGCAACTTCTTTTTCACTGGTGCTGCTGAATTTCTTTGCACTCATGATTGCACGGCTTATCAAAACAAAAATATTTCGCAGCTGCAAAGAAATCAATTCATCATACCGTGGTCTGCAAAGCTGCAATTCCTGAATCATCTGACTAAATAACCACTGATAATCGGGAGATGTTCCGATATAGAGAATATTATTTTGCAGGTTGATATTGTAATACTTTAAAATTTCTTCTACTTCATTTCCGGTAAAATGCACCCAATAAACATCTGTTTGATCTGCACGATAATAAACATATTCCTGTGGTTGATCCGGCAAATATATAATAATATTTCCGGCTGAAACCGTTTTTTCTTCTCCGTGAATGAAAAAATGTCCTTTTCCGGAGGCAATATATAAAAGCTGATAATCTTTTCTTCCCTTCGGACGATGTGTTACTACTTCAGAGCGATTTTTCACACAATAATTTCCACAACTTGTTACAATCAAAGGTTTCGTATTATCCACTACAGTAGATGTAGAGTTGTTTAAATAGGCAACATTCATAAACATAAAAAGCACCTCCTTGCTTCTATAACTATAGTATATCACACCTGAGCACTGATTGCAAGAAAAACCTAAACTTTGTGCATATATTTTATAACTTTGTGTATTTTTCAAGCCGTTTTGTGTGGTATAATAGAGTTAAGAAATGAGAGAAAAGAATTAAAAAAGACGTCTTTCATTGTAATTCTATGTCGAATTCAATAAAAATTCTTTATACTCAAAAAAATAATCATCTATTCTGACGATGGCATTATTTCGTTTTTGCAAAATGAAAAGCAGTTCGTATCATTCATTATTGGAAAATTCTGTCCATGTGGGCATACAAACAATGAAAGGAGCTCTATTATGAGCAAAGAAAAAACATACTTAAAGTGGTATAACAAAGTCGGTTATGGTTCCGGCGATGTTGCAGGGAATGTTGTCTATGCATTGCTGACATCATTCGTAATGATCTATCTTACCGACACGATTGGATTAAACGCAGGTGTTATTGGCGTTCTCATTGCTGTATCGAAGATTTTTGATGGAGTAACAGACATCATTTTTGGTACGTTGATTGATAAGACACATACGAAAATGGGCAAGGCAAAACCGTGGATGCTTTATGGTTTTATTGGCTGTGCAATTACCTTGATTGGTGTATTTGCAATCCCGATGAACATGGATAATTTTGCTCAGTACGCATGGTTCTTTATCTGCTACACACTTCTTAACAGTGTATTTTATACGGCAAACAACATCGCATATTCTGCTCTGACCGCTCTTGTTACAAGGAACAGCAAGGAAAGAGTTCAGATGGGTTCTTATCGCTTTATCTTCGCATTTGGAACAAGCCTCCTGATTCAGGCTGTTACATTCCAATTTGTTGAAGCAATGGGCGGTGGTGCAAATGGCTGGAGAACAGTCGCAATTATTTATGCGGTTATCGGTCTTATTGTAAATACAATTTCCGCTCTTTCTGTAAAGGAACTTTCTGATGAGGAACTTGCAGACAGTGAAACAAAAACAGAAGAAACCAAATACAGTTTTGGAGAAGCATTCAAAATTCTCGTACACAACAAATATTATGTGATGATCACAGTAACATACATTTTGCAGCAGTTTTATGGTGCGATGATCGGTGTTGGAACATACTATGCAAAATATGTTCTCGCAGATGAGAATATGTTCGGCACATTTGCGTGGTTTATCAATATTCCTTTGATTATCGCCTTGATCTTCACTCCTACCATCGTACAAAAATGGAACGGAATGTATAAGCTGAACAAATACAGCTACATGGTAGCAACAGTTGGCAGACTTCTGGTAGCAGTTGCCGGATACATGGGAAACATTCCGCTGATGCTTGCATTTACAGCACTTGCAGCACTCGGTCAAGGTCCATGGCAAGGTGATATGAATGCAGTCATCGCATCCTGCTCTGAATATAGCTGGCTTACCAAACACAAGCACGTTGATGGAATCATGTACTCCTGCACATCACTTGGTGTAAAAATTGGTGGTGGACTTGGAACAGCAATTGTTGGTCTTTTGCTCGACTTTAGCGGATTCAAGGGCACTTTGACAGTACAGCCTGATTCTGCGATCAATATGCTTCACATTATGTATCTGATCGTTCCGTTTGCACTGGATCTGATCATCACATTTATTCTTTCTAAGATGAATGTTGAAAAGGCAAATGCGGAAATCAAAGAAAAACTTGGAATATCCGAAAATGAAGTTGTGATGGAATCACAGAACTAAAATGGAGGGAACAATATGAAATATACACTCGACTGGCTGACCAATCCGGAAGTGTTTGCAGTCAACAGAATCGCAGCACATTCCGACCACAGAATCTATGCAAACCATTTGGAAGCCGATGCAGACAATTCCTCTCTAATTCAGAATCTGAACGGCACCTGGAAATTTGCATGGGCAAAGAATCCATCTGAATGGCAGCAAAAGTTCTATGAAGAAAGCGACAGCACTGACAATTTTGACAACATTCAGGTTCCGGGACACATGGAATTGCAGGGATACGGCAAACCGCAGTACGTCAACACCATTTATCCTTGGGAGGGACAGGAGCATCTCCGTCCGCCGTTTATCTCTGAAAAGGACAACCCTGTTGGTAGCTACGTCAGATATTTTGACTTGAACGATGCTCTGAAAAACAAGCGTGTATTTATTTCTTTTCAGGGTGTGGAAACTGCTATGTATGTCTGGCTGAACGGCGAATTTATCGGCTACAGCGAAGATTCTTTTACACCGTCTGAATTTGAACTGACACCATATATCCGTGAAAAGGACAACAAACTTGCTGTTGCAGTGTTCAAGAGAAGTTCTGCCAGCTGGCTGGAAGATCAGGATTTCTGGAGATTCTCCGGCATTTTCCGTGACGTATTCCTTTATGCGGCACCGTCTGCTCATGTTCGTGATATGAAAGTGATTGCAGATTATGACGGTACAAACGGTATCTTCTCTGCAACGCTGGATATTGCGGGCAAGTGTTCTGTGAAATCGATCTTGACAGATGAAAATGGAACGGTCATCGCAGAATCCAATGAAAAGGAATCTGTAAACTGGACAATTGAAAACAGCAAGCCTTGGAGTGCCGAAATACCGAATCTCTACACGTTTACAGTGATTCTGACAGACGAAAGCGGAAATGAAATCGAGGTCAGCAGAACCAAAGTCGGATTCCGCCGATTTGAACTGAAAAACGGAATCATGTGTTTAAACGGAAAACGTATCATTTTCAAGGGCATCAATCGACACGAATTTGATGCGAAAACAGGCAGAGCAATCACAAAGGAAGATATGCTGTTTGACATCCAGTTCATGAAGAAAAACAATATCAATGCCGTTCGTACCTGTCATTATCCGAACAATTCTCTTTGGTATCAGCTTTGTGATGCATATGGCATTTATCTGATTGATGAAACCAATCTGGAAACACACGGTACATGGCAGAAGCTTGGTGCAACAGATCCGTCTTGGAATGTACCGGGTTCACTTCCGGAATGGAAAGAAGCTGTGCTGGACAGAGCAAAATCAATGTATGAACGTGACAAGAATCACGCAAGTGTTCTCATCTGGTCTTGCGGAAACGAATCCTACTGCGGAGAAGATATTGCTGCGATGTCGGAATATTTCAGAAGCGTAGACCCGACAAGACTGGTGCATTATGAGGGCGTTACAAGAGTTCCGAATCATCAGTATGATTCTATCACGGATATGGAAAGCCGTATGTACGCAAAACCGCAGGAAGTGGAAGAATATCTGAAGCAGAATACAGGCGGACCGTATATCAGTTGTGAGTATATGCACGCTATGGGCAATTCTCTTGGCGGTTTGAGCCTTTACACGGACCTTGAGGACAAATATGAGGCTTATCAGGGTGGTTTCATCTGGGACTACATCGATCAGGCAATCGAAACCAAAAATGACGACGGGAAAACGGTTCTAGCTTATGGCGGAGATTTTGAGGACAGACCAAGCGATTACGGATTCTGCACCAATGGTGTGATCTATGCTGACAGAACCTATTCTCCAAAGGTTCAGGAAATGAAGGCTCTTTACTCCAACATCAGAATGTCCATTCAAAATGGAATGCTTACCGTAGAAAACCGAAATCTCTTTGCAGATACAAACAACTTGTCCTTTGTTGTACGATTGGAAAAGAACGGCGTTGTTCTGAAATCCGATACATTTTTTCTGAATGTTCCTGCCGGAGAAAGTAAGACACAGAAACTGACACTTCACAAAATAGACAGTGCAGGAGAATATGTTTATCATGTTTCCGCCGTTACCGCAGATCAGACACTATGGGCAGATGCAGGGCACGAAATTACCTTTGCACAGGAAGTGTTTGAAGTGAAAGATAATCAGATTCCGGAAACCACATTGCAAAAGCCAACGATTGTATACGGTGATGTTATCATTGGCGTTCACGGAGAAAACTTCTCCATGATGTTCGACAAAAAAGAGGGCGGCATCAGTTCTCTGAAATACAATGGTTTTGAGTATATCACACGCACACCAAAGGTCAGCTTCTGGAGAGCGATGACAGACAATGACACCGGTGCTTCCGAGCCGTACAATCTTGCACAGTGGTATTCCGCAGGCAAATTTGCAAAGTATAAAACCGTTTCATGGCTGGAACAGGAAGATGCTCTGAAAATCACATTCACATATCAGGCTGCCTGTGTTCCGACTTTTGCGTTTACTGTAACCTATACTGCACACTTTGACGGAAAGCTGGGCGTAAGTGTAAATTATGCAGGCGTAAGCGGTATGTCCGATATGCCGGTTCTTGCATTGGACTTCAAGATGAAAAAACAGCTTTGCAATTTCCAGTATTACGGACTCGGTCCTGATGAAAATTACAGCGACCGATGCAAAGGAGCAAGACTGGGATTGTGGAAATCTACGGCAAAAGAAAATCTTTCCGGTTATCTCAATCCGCAGGAATGTGGCAACCGTACCGGTGTAAGAACGCTCTCAATCCATGATGATATGCAGCATGGTCTGACGTTCCAAAAGGCATCTGCTCCGTTTGAAATGAGCGTACTGCCATACAGTGCCTATGAACTCGAAAACGCAATGCATCTGGATGAACTTCCAAGTGTTCGCTACACATGGATCAGAATCGCTGCAAAGCAAATGGGTGTCGGCGGCGATGATTCCTGGGGTGCACCGGTGCATGAGGAGTACAGGATCCATGCAGATCAGCCGATGAAATTGGAATTTGTAATTATGCCCTTAAGATCGTAAGAAGAAAGGAAAGCAATGAAAATACAGGATTTTCAAGACAATGTTACTTGTGGTGGATTTGATAATATCTTCGCAAATATTTATAAGCCACAGGATATAGAAAGTCAGAAATCACGATATATGAGTGCTGTGGAGAAATTCACAGCACTGTATCCGAATAGAAATGATATACACGTTTATTCTGCTCCGGGTAGGACAGAAATCGGCGGTAATCATACCGATCATCAACATGGCTGTGTCATTGCAGGAGCAGTTGACTTAGATGTTATCGGTGTTGCAGCATTTCATGATGAAAACATCATCAGAATTAAATCAGAGGGATACGATGAATTTGCAGTTTCACTGGACGATTTGGATGTTCATATCGGTGAAAAAGGTTCTTCTGAAATTGTCAGAGGGATTGCAGCTCGCTTTAAGGATTTCGGTGTAGAAATTTCCGGATTTGATATGTATACAACTTCAAATGTACTTGGTGGAAGCGGTATTTCTTCTTCTGCTGCATTTGAAACATTGATTGCAACAGCAATTGACAGCTATTACAATCACAATCAGATTGGTGCAGTAGAAATCGCAAAAATCGGACAATATGCAGAAAACTTTTATTTTGGCAAGAAAAGCGGATTGATGGATCAGATGGTTTGCTCCGTTGGTGGATTTGTTTTTCTTGATTTTCAAAACATTCAAAATCCAAGTATCCAAAAAATTGATTTTGACCTTTCAAAAACCGGCTATGCATTGATCATCACAGACACCAAAGGAGATCATTCTGATTTGACAGATGACTATGTAGCCGTTCGTACAGAAATGGACGAAGTTGCAGAATATTTCGGCAAAAAGGTTCTTCGTGAAGTTGATGAAAATCAATTTTGGGATAATCTCCCTGATATTAAAAAGAAGATTTCTGACAGAGCTGTCTTGCGTGCAATTCACTTTTTTGGCGACAATGATCGTGCAAAGGCAGAAATGGAAGCGCTCAAAAACAACAGATTTGAGGATTTTCTCACGCTTGTAAATGAATCGGGAGATTCCTCCATGAACTATCTGCAAAATTTATACTCATGCAGAAAGCCAACGGAACAAGGGATTCCACTTGCAATTATGGCGGGGAAACGAATATTAAAAGGCAATGGTGCTGTAAGAGTTCACGGAGGTGGTTTCGCAGGGACTGTTCAGGCATTTGTACCAAATGATCTTGTCAATGCATATAGATCGGAAATGGACAGAATATTTGGACAAAATTCGTGCTACATTATGACAATCAGACCGTTTGGTAGTATTGAAATCAAATAATAGGAGAGAAAAATAATGAGTATACTTGTTTTAGGCGGTGCAGGATATATCGGTTCTCACACAGCTTTAGAGTTGATTCGCACCGGAGAAAGCGTTATTATTGCAGACAATCTTGCAACCGGACACATCGAAGCTGTTCCGAAAGATGCGAAATTTTATCTGGGTGATTTGCATGACAAGGCATTTCTGGATAATATTTTTGAAAACGAACAGATAGATGCAGTGATTCACTTTGCAGCATATTCTCTTGTTGGAGAAAGCGTTGTCAATCCACTCAAGTATTACGACAATAATCTCTGCGGAACAAAAATTCTTTTGGATTCCATGGTTGAACACCATATTGATAAAATTGTATTTTCCTCAACCGCTGCCACCTATGGTGAACCGGAAAATATTCCGATTCTTGAAACAGACAGAACACAGCCAACCAATCCATATGGTGAAACCAAACTTGCTATGGAGAAGATGTTCTATTGGACTTCAAAAGCTCATGGTCTAAGATACGTTTCTCTCCGCTATTTCAATGCTTGCGGAGCAGACAAATCAGGTAAAATCGGCGAAGCTCATAATCCGGAAAGTCATTTGATTCCTTTGATTCTTCAAGTCCCCAATGGAAAGAGAGAAAGTATCTCCATCTATGGAACAGATTATGATACTCCTGATGGAACTTGTATCAGAGACTACATCCATGTTACCGATTTGGCTCAGGCACATATTCTCGCTGTAAAGTACTTAAAAAACGGAAACGAAAGCAATATTTTCAATCTTGGAAATGGTGTCGGCTATTCCGTAAAAGAAGTAATTGATAAAGCAAGAAAAGTGACAGGGCACCCGATTCCGGCAATTGAAACGCCAAAGCGTGCCGGAGATCCTGCACGACTGGTGGCTTCCAGTGAAAAGGCAAGAAAAATTCTTGGCTGGAATCCTGTACACGATAGCCTTGAAGAAATTATATCTGACGCATGGAATTGGCATAAGAATCATCCAGATGGTTTTTGAAAAGAGGTGTTATCATGATATACAGGGCAATAAACGGATTAATCCGTCATGCAATAGAAGCTGATTTGATTACAAATGACGATATTTTCGTTGTTAGAAATCAGCTCATGGATATACTAAAACTGACTGACTGGAATGATAAAGAACCACTCACGGGAAATATTGAAGAACTTCTTGAACCCCTGATCGACTATGCAGTAAAAGCAGGAATCATTGAAGACACTTCTGTACAACGTGATCTATTCGATACAAGAGTTATGGGTGTTTTCACACCTATGCCGAGAGAAGTTAATGCCGCATTTCAAAGAAAATATTCTGCTTCGCCATCAGCAGCTACAGAATGGTATTATGCTTTTAGTAAAAGCCTGAACTATGTTCGTGCTGAAAGAATTGCGAAAGATTTAAAGTGGACATATGAATCAGAATATGGAACACTTGACATTACTATAAACCGTTCTAAGCCAGAGAAAGATCCTCGTGATATTGCTGCTGCGAAATTGCAAAAAAAATCAGCCTATCCTCAATGTCAGCTTTGTGTTGAAAATATGGGATTCGCAGGTCACCAGACACACCCTGCAAGACAAAATCTTCGTCCGGTAAAGTTGAATATCAACAGCCAAGATTGGTTCATGCAGTATTCTCCTTATGGATATTATAATGAACACTGCATCGTCTTTCATAAACAGCATATTCCTATGACAATCAATGCACAGGTATTCAATAAACTGTTTGATTTTGTTGAGCAATTTCCACACTATTTTATCGGTTCAAATGCAGACCTTCCTATTGTAGGCGGCTCCATTCTAACGCATGAACACTTTCAAGGCGGCAATTATAATTTTGCAATGGCAAAAGCACCGATTGAAAGAACATTTCTTTTGAAAAATTATATGAATGTTAGTGCCGGCATTGTAAAATGGCCGATGTCTGTGATACGTCTTTCTTCAAAAAACAGGACGGCTTTGGCAGCTGCATGTGCTGATATTTTATCAAAATGGAGAACATATACGGATGAAGTGGTTGGAATTTTTGCAGAAACAGACGGAATTCTGCATAATACAATTACTCCAATTGCAAGAGCAACTTCTTCTGGATTTGAATGCGACTTGGTATTGAGAAACAATATTACAACGAAAGAAAGACCGTTAGGTGTGTTCCATCCGAATCCTACCTTACATCATATCAAAAAAGAAAACATCGGATTGATTGAAGTGATGGGACTTGCTGTTCTTCCGGCACGTTTAGCAGATGAACTGACACTTTTAAAAGATGCAATGTTGTCCGGCAAAGAGATTGCTACAGATGATAAAATTGCATCTCATGCAATTTGGGCAAGTGAAATTCTAAAAAAATATTCTGATTTTAACGCTGATAATGCAATGGATATTATTTGTTATGAAGTCGGCAGAGTTTTTGAACAGGTACTTGAAGATGCCGGAGTATTTAAGATAGATAAACAAGGAAAAGAAGCATTTGCAAGATTTGTAGAACAATTAGGTTGATTTGGAATATACGAAAATGAGCTATTGCATTATGTGCAGTAGCTCATTTTGAAATTGTCAATAACACTTGACACATTTTCAACAAGGATTATGAAGCGAAGCGTGCGACGGCAACCGCTGCGTAGAATCTTTGCCGCTTTACAGTAGGAGAAAGCCCGCCAATGGACGAGCAGATCCTGCGGTTGCTCCAGTAACTCATGAAATACCGCCAGACCATGAATTTCAGTTCTTCCATTTTGTAATGTTCTGTCTTTCTTCCCCGATGATAAAACAATTCCTCTTTCATCCTTGCCTAGATGCTTTCACATCTCGCATTATCATGGCATCTTTCTCCCGCACGGTTCATGCTTTGCACAATGCCGTATTTTTGAATGACTGCCCGATATGCAGCACTGGTGTACTGGCTGCCACGGTCGGAATGCACAATGGCTCCGCGGATTTTCGGAAACCGCAAATTCGCATGTTTCAGCGTTTCACAGCACAGTTCGGCACGCATATGATCCGCCATTGCTAGACCCACTGGCAACAAGTCATAGCAGTCAAAAATTGCTGAAACATACAGTTTTCCGTCTTTTGCCGGAATTTCTGTAATATCTGTCACACACTTTTGCAGCGGTGCATCTGCTGTGAAATCACGTTTCAGAAGATCATCAGATTTGTGTGCTTCCCGGTCAGCTTTGGTGATTCCATTGGGTTTCCGCTTCGGTTTATGAATCAGGTGTATCTGCTCCATAATTTTGCGAACTGTTCCCTCACTGGGAATAGTGACCTCCCCAAGCTCGCCGATTTCTTTTTGATATTGAAGTGCCTGAAACATGCGGATTCTGCCGTAATCTACGTTTTCTTCGTCTGCAGCATGGATCTTCAGCATCGCATCTGCCAGCAGCTGATACTTCCATGATTTCTTTTTGCGTTTCAGATAATTATAGAAAGCCTGTCTGCTGACCTCCAGAGCTTTACAGTAAAAGCGGATTTTTCCGGCGTTTTTGCCGTCATCGGTTCGATATGCAATATAGTTCAATCGCTGCTCTTTCCGGACTTCTGACGGCTGGCAGCGAAAAAAGCTGCTGCATCCTCCAGAAATTCATTCATTTCACTCAGACGACGATTTTCTTTTTCCAATGCCTTGATCTGCTTTTTCAGCTGCTGATTCTCTTTGGCAATGCTCAATGCTTCTTCCGGGCTGCGTTCGCCGCATCTGATGTCCAGCTCTGCTGTTTTTACTTTTTGTATCCAGCCGTACAGCGTGTTGACACGGATTTGCAGCTCCTCTGCTGCTTTTGCTGATCCAAGATTTTTGGCGAACTTGACCGCCTGCACTTTGTATTTCTCGTCGTATTCTCTCTTCTTTGACATCTTCGTATCCTCCATTTTTCCTTTTTTCTATTTTATTCCCTTGTGGCTTATGTGTCAAGTTTTATTATACAGGATCACAGACGGATCTATATTTCCACTTTGCACGTCATCGGCTCTGTCTGACAACTCCTGTACAAGCGTTTTCTGAAACTCTGTTGCTTCGATGTTCTCAATATGATACTTCATTTCCGGCGTAGCAAGATCGAGTGTGTCTGCTGTACGTACGTCAGCAACCTGTTTGAACATACTCATCAGTTCCGGCAAGCCTGTATAGTTGGCGATTCGGGTGCGTTCCTTGAATTTGTTGCCGGCAGGAGTAAGCTCCCATTCTGTTTTCTGTTCCCCGAATACCGTTACCCAGTTGTCGAAACTGCTTAGTCCAGGATCTTTCAAAAAGTCGTATTCCAAAAAACGCATCATAGTATGTAATTCGGTTACAGAGTTACTGAGTGGTGTGCCATAAGCAACACCTTAGCAACGATTATTCGGTAAAATTTGGACGGTTGGTTTTACACAATAAAACCGAAAGGACAGATACAAATGATCGATGCGATGTATAATTATAGACAGGGTGAAATTCACTCCGCTGAGTTCTCAGATGAGTTCAATGCTCTTTGCATACCGTTTGAAAACTCACTCAGCGAGGAGCAGATTGATATATTCCACCAGATACTTGACTGCGTGAGCGATACTGCCGCTGCTGAGATGAGAGCAGCCTACAAAGTCGGCTTCAAGGACGGTGCAACTATGATGTAGGAGATTCAGGACTGATATAATCACAGCATAAGGAAAAGGGCAATGTCCTCCGTGAGTGGAAGGCATTGCCCTTTTTTCCTTTAGAAAAAATCAGTTCAATTGTTTTTGCAGACATTGAAGGCGATACAGATCATCAAATAAAGTGTCTGCTTTGTACTGCTCCCTAAAACTATAATTTCATCATACGATACCCAATACCGATATGTGTTTGTATCAGCGCCTGACTGCTGTCACTCAGCTTTTTTCGCAGGGTAGCCATAAATACACGCAGGGAGGCTTCGCTGTTATCCGCAGGAGTTCCCCATACACTTTGGATAATGTACTTATGCGTCAGCACCTTGCCGACATTCTTGGCAAGCAGGCAAAGCAGCTTGTATTCTATCGGTGTCAGGTGAAGTTCTTCATCATCAAGGTGAACACAGCCCGAAACATAGTCTATCCGTAATCTGCCATTGACAAATTCCGTGACCGAGATGTTTTCGGACTTCATAAGCCGCCTTTGTATCACCCTGAGCCTTGCGAGAAGTTCGTCAACAGAGAAAGGCTTTGTCAGGTAATCATCTGCACCTTTGTCAAGGGCTGTTATCTTGTCCCTTTCCTCGCTCCTTGCACTGACTATGATGATAGGAACATCGCTCCAAGTGCGTATATGCTCTATCACCTCAACGCCGTCAATATCAGGCAGTCCAAGGTCAAGTATGATAATATCAGGCTTATGCGAAGCACTGAGCATGATCGCTTCATTGCCCCTGACAGCAGTAATAAAACGATAGTCGTTCATTTTAAGAGTAGTTGTAATAAGATTTCTGATAGGCTTGTCGTCCTCCACCACCAGAACAAGATATTCATTCATTTAGATCGACCTCCCCTATTGGCAGAGTAAAGCTGACAACTGTACCGTTTGGTATGTTGTCGCTGACAGATATAGTACCGCCGTGTGAAGTAATAATTGACCTGCACAGTGCAAGCCCCAGCCCCAGACTTCTTCTGCTGTCTGAGGAACGGCTGCCGCCCGTATAGAACATATCAAATACCTTTTCTTTTTCTTCATCGGAGATACCAGTGCCGTGATCGGACACGGATATCACAACAGCATACGCATTTTCTCGGCGCACACTGATGGTAACATCAGAATCCTCATCACTGTACTTGACAGCATTATCCATAAGATTGACTATGACCTGTACGATAAGGTTCGCATCTGCCATAACGGGGATTATCTCGTCATACATATCAACGATGATATTTCTCTTTGGGTAAGTGCGTTTGGTGTGTCTGACAGCCTCCTGAACAATGTCATCAAGTATCTCTACCGAGATATTGAGCTGCATTCTGCCGTCCTCAATTCGTGTAGCGTATAAAAGATTTTCCACCATTTCGATAAGCCACATTGATTCGGAATAAATATCCGTGTATATCTGCTGACGTGTTGATTCATCAAGCGTATCGCCGCCGGAAATGAGCGTACTGGCATTGCCTGATATGGAGGTCAGCGGTGTTCTGAGATCATGGGATATGGAACGGAGCATATCAGCTCTAAGCTGTTCATTCTGCGCCAGAAGTGCCGCCTCCTCCTTTTCACGGGCATTCTGCTCGGCGATCAGGATATTGCGTTTCAGCTTATTGGCAAGCGTTCCTGCAATGAACGCTGTAATAAACATCGTCACAAATGTGACAGGATAGCCTGCATCGTGAACTGAAAGAGAAAACTCAGGATAGGTGAAGAAGCAGTTGAAAAGCACTACTCCTACGAATGATGATATCAGGCAGAAATACATCTTTGATGTAAAAATGGATATCACAAGCACAGCAATAATATACAGCATGATAATGTCCGCATCGGCAAGTTGAAAGGCTTTGAATGCGTATCCGGCAAGTGTTGCGGCTGTCAGCACCACAAGACATATAGCGGAGTCTTTGAACACAGAAAATGCTTTAGAGCTTTTTATAGAATTAGCAGTCATAAGAATCACCCTTGTTATTATAATATATCACTTTTGTGTTCGTCAACATCATCTTCTGACAGATCGTGTCCACGTCTGCTCTTTTGTATCTCCTCGATGAATCCATCTACTTTTTTCATAATATAAAAACCGTAGAGAAACATTGCTCCTACAGACAGTGCAAGCAGAACATCTCTCACACGATCATCTCCTAAATTCTGAAACATTTCTGGATATCCCGAATCTCACCTATGACAAATGCGATGTCATCAGTTTTAATTACAGTGTCCGATGCAGGGATAAATACCTCTTCTCCGCGTTTGATCGTCAGAATATTGATCTTGAATTTCTTTCGTATATCGATCTGTGAAAGCGACTTTCCGAACCAGTCCTTCGGTACTTTCAGTTCGTAGATCGAGTAATTGTTATCCAGATGAATAAAGTCGAGTATGCTGTCTGATGCATATTTTGTAGCGATGCGAAGTGCCATCTGCATCTCAGGATAGACAACCTCATCGGCTCCGTTTTTAAGCAGGAATTTCATTTGTACATCATTTGTCGCACGGGATATGACTTTCTTTGCCCCCAGCTCCTTGAGCAAAGACGTTGTTTGCAGAGAGGACTGAAACTGGCCGCCGATGGCAACGATACAAACATCATAGTTTCCTACACCAAGCGAACGGAGAAATTCCTCATTGGTGCTGTCACCGATCCTTGCGTTGGTCACATAGGGCAGGATATTGTTGATACGCTCCTCATTTTCATCTACTGCCATGACCTCACACCGAAGCTCCTCCATGCGTCTGGCAATATGACTGCCGAATTGACCTACTCCGATAATTAAAACTGTTTTCATATATAAGACTCCTTATCCTATGGATATTTTTTCAAGCGGTAAGCGTGAATTCTGACTGTCCGCCGATGGCAGAGCTGCATAAATGAGTGTCAGTCCGCCGACTCTCCCGAAAAACATCAGTATCATCAGTATCACACGGGATACAGCAGACAGACCGCTTGTAATGCCTAGTGACAGCCCTACAGTACCGATAGCTGAGCTTGTTTCAAACAGACAGGTCAGCAGCGGTAGATTTTCCACTTTACTGATAATGATACCGCTTGTAAAGAACAATACAAGATACATAAACAAAACAGCACCTGCACTGCAGACAGCTTCGTTTGATATTCTTCTTTTGAAGCATTGCACATCATTTCTGCGCCTTAACACTGTGATCGCAGAAAGGAACAGAACAGCAAAAGTCGCTGTTTTCATACCGCCTGCGGTGGAACCGGGAGAACCGCCTATAAGCATAAGAATGATCATAATGGCTGTACCTGATTCATCCATAGCAGCGAGATCAGTTGTGTTAAAGCCTGCGGTTCGTGTTGTGACAGACTGAAACAGTGAATGGATCGTCCGGTCATGGATAGTCCCATGGTCATATTCAAAAAAGAAGAAATACAGCGCAGGCAGAACGATCAAGAAAGCAGATGTCATCAGTACGACCTTGCTTTGCAGAGAGTAGCGCCTGATCCTGTGCTTGTGTGTTCCGATATCGCCCCAGACGAGAAAGCCGATGCCTCCCGTAATAATTAGCATCATAATGATGATATTGAGATAGATGTTGCTGTGGTAAAAGGTCAGCGATGAGAACGGTTCTCTTATGCCGAACAGATCAAAACCTGCATTGCAAAAAGCCGATATGCTGTGAAACAAGGAATACCACAGTCCCTTAGCGATACCAAGATCATTGCAGAAAACGGGTGCAAGCAAAGCCGCACCGATCATCTCTATGATAAGTGATGTTTTAAGGATAAAGCCTGTCAGCTTCACAATACCGCCTACCTGCGGTGCGGAGATGGATTCCTGCATCGTACTGCGCTGCCGCAGACCGATTTTCCGCCCTGATGCTCTAATGATCGCAAGCCCGATGGTGATAACGCCCATACCTCCGATCTGAATTAGCATCAGAATGACCGCCTGCCCGAACAGAGACCAGTATGTAGCAGTATCCTTTACAACAAGCCCAGTCACACAGGTAGCTGAAACGGCTGTGAACATTGCATCAGGGAATGAAGTCACACACCGCTGCCTTGATGAGATCGGCAGCATCAGAAGTAGCGTACCTACCAGAATCAGGCAAAAGAAACTGATAATGATGACCTGAAAGGAAGTCATATGAGTTCTGTTTTTTACTCTATTTTTATGTAACATCGTACACCTCTCATTCAAATGATAGCTTTATTATATCACATGAGCGGTTAAAGTGTTGTTAAGATTACGGTTACGGTGTTAAGATTTCGTTAAGGCACAATATTGATGTGTGCTACTTGCCCGTAGTCTATTGGAACACCTGCAAACCGTTCCGCACAAGTCCCTGCCTGTGATGCTCTTGGACTTCCATTCCCCATAAAGCTGACCGAACCTCGTCCAGTCGATCTCAATGGGCTTCCGTCCTGTGTATTTGCCCTGTGCCTTAGCGATTTCGATGCCCTCACGCTGTCGCTGTTTGAGCTGTTCACGCTCCAACTGAGAGAGGGCAGCAAACACGGTCAACATGAAATTGCCCGCAGGCGTGTCGGTGTCGATTTTCTCCTTATGGCTGATGAGCGTTACCCCTTTGGCGGTGAGTGTGTCGATAATGTTCAGCAAGCCCTTTGTGGAGCGTTCTAAACGGCTGATACTCTCAATGTAGAGGGTGTCACCCTCACGCACATATTCAAGCATAGCCATGAGCTGAGGGCGGTCTCCGTTTGCTCCTGACAACTTCTCGGAGAAGATGCGGTCAACCTGATAGTCGCACATGATTTCCTGCTGTCTCGCTGTCTCCTGATGTTCCGTTGAAACTATGATATATCCGATTTTGCTCATAGCTGTTGTTTCCTTTCTTTTATGTTGATGTATGGTTGACTTTTTCGGGGTTACGATGTATAATTACAGATAAGGGCAGGCGCTTGGTTTGCTCGTATAATTGTAATTTACAGGAGATAGTCATGAAAAGTAAAATTATCTATTGTCTGAATTTTCTCTGGACGAGTTTTGTTGCATTTACATTTCCAATATGTTTTGGCTGGATTTTTCTTGATATAACTGGACATTCAAAAGGCTATAGCTATGATTTAGGCTCGGAGAAAGATGTTTCTATTATGCTTGGCTGTATTGAGCTACTGATTTGGCTTGCCTTAGCATTGCCCTCAAATATCTATGTGTTCCGGAAAACAATGGGTAAAGGTAAGACATACCTGCTTATCCCTATCATATTGTATATAGCACTTGCTGTAATTTGCGTAATGCTTACGCATGGTGGGTGGACATCATACGCAAATGAAGTGTTTAATATATAAATTCTGATTTATACTCCCCAAAACCAAAGAGCTGAGCCAACCTCAGCCCTTTTTTCATTTTAAATCAGTACTTCACATTCTCCGCAAACTTAGCCATCAGATGTGAAAAGCTCTGCCTTTCCATCATATTCGAACTGAGAAAAGCACCCGATACAACGGTAAGCTTGTTCTCGGAAAGTACAGCGTAAGTTTCGGTATACCCGAACTGCGTCGCCATGCCGTCGGACTTCTGAACAGAGCCGTACCGCTGATACTTGCCCTTAGAAACAACACTGCTTGTCATTCGGTAACTCGAAACAAAGTCATCTTCGGTGATACCGCTCATCTGTGCGGAGGTCTGTCCGAAGTAATAATCTCCGAAGTTTTCAAGGATATATTTCATGTCGTAATCAAGGTTACTCTGACTTAGATCAATACACAGAACATCGATCATACCGCCGCCGTTTGAGCCTTTCAAAGTAATTTTATTCACACCGTTGGAGTTATCAATTTCGTTCTCAAAGGAACTGCCTTTCATTGCTTCTGTTACCAATGTGCTTGTATCTGCAAAGCATATATTTGAATCGAAAAACTCCGCAATAAAGGTATCATATTTTACCTGTTCTTCATCGACGGTACTTTCAGCCTCCGAAGAGGCAGCCGCACTTACTGTCGGTGCGGCTGTTGTGACCGTTGTCTGCTCGGCTTTGAACGGCGGCGAGATATTTCCGCAGCCTGTAAGGATCACCGCAGACAGTACGGCGAGTATAAGAATATTCTTCATTTGTCATACCTCCTTACACAATAGACCATATATACAGCGGAGCGGTAAGTGTGAATATGAGGCAGGCGAAGATTATCGCAACAGGAGTCCATTCTATCTGTCCGTGCTTGCGGTAGTCCATATACATCGCACCTATCTTCACAAACAGCAATACCGCAAGGATAACATCAAGGCACGGAAAAACAACATTGTTCACTACCGACACTATTTGCGATCTGGCTGTGTTCCAAGTGCTTGTGACCGCCCCCGCAACATCACCCGAAGCATAAGCGGTTATTGACATCATCTGCACAAAACAAAATGCGCTTACTGCCGCCGCAATGATTTTCTTTTTTGATCTCATTACACATCATCCTCTCTGTTTTCGATAATTTTTCCTACCAGAATTGTGCGGCTGTTACCCTCTGCAGAAGTACAAGTTGACAGCGTTATCAGGTTATCTTCTTCAGAAATGCCGATCTCCTTGTAAATACTTGCACAGTTTCTGAGCTGATTATCCCATTCATTAAAATTCGGAGCAGCAAGATAAAGTCCGCTTGTATCGGAAGTTCTTGCAACCGCAAAGAAATCTATAAGCCTGACATCGTTCTCAGTGGTCAGCCAGCCGTAGCTGTGATTCATGAAATATTCCTCGTTTTCGTAATTCGGAATATCGGCAAACATCGTTCCGTTTCCCATATTGTGACCGTAGATCACGCTATTAAAGTCAGAAAAATCGCTTGAACAGCGATAGTCCATAAACAGTGATCCTGCATACAAATATGAACCGTCCGCCGCCCTGCGTGTGTAATAATCGTTATCTCCCGACTGCATGATCGGATAATCGATATTTGTATCGGGAACATACAGCCAACCCACAGAATCGTCATGCTCGTTGGAAAGCTGACGTACCTGTTCGGTCAGTTCTTCTTTGGTATCCTCGGGAACTCTGTCGGCGGAAGGCTTGCTTTTTTCAATATCGACCGCTTCGTCAAGCGTTTCTCTCGCTATCGGCGTGGGAGCATAGATCAGAATATCACGCCAATTGATTTTCTGAGCAACATCGTTTTTTACAAGAAGATAAATTCCTCCTCCGAGGAGGGCGGCTGCGGTCACAGCCGCAGCAGTTCGAATAACTTTCTTATTCATGCCTTTTTCCTTTCTTTGTGATAATAAGGGCGGCAAGGATAACACTTGCAGCTCCGAGCATTGCAAATGCCGCAAAATTGCTGTGATTATCGCCTGTATACGGAGTGTTTGTAACAGGAGTAAGCTCGTCATACATAACGACCTCGGTCACAGAACCGTCCTCGTTTACCGTGAACTTTATCTCATTTGCAATTTCGTAACCGTCCGGAGCAATGATTTCACGGAGCGTGTATTCCTTTCCTGCGATAAGCTTGCCCTCGACAAGATGAGCCTCGTCCGCAGATACCCATTCCTCAACCACATTTCCGTCCTCGTCAATAATTTGGAGAGTTGCACCAGGCAGCTCCTTATCCGTAGTAATATCACGCTTTGAGATCTTCACCTTTGTTGTGTCGTCAACCATAACAATCAGCGGATTTCCGTCCTCTGAAATCGCCGTAGAATCAACGTTTCTGATCTTTATTGTACCGTCTACAAAAACCTCGAATTCAATATCCGTAGCTATCACATATCCGTCCGGAGCCGCAATTTCCTTGAGCGTGTAATCTCCGGCTGGAAGCTCGGTTACAATATGATTTGTACCATCGGAAATCCATTCGTCAATGATTTCACCGTCAGCATTTTCAAGCTGCATATCTGCGCCGATTAATTCCTCGCCGTATACATCAACCTTAGACACTTCAACGGTAATAGGCTTGTTAACTGTACGAATTGTGATAGTTTCGCCGTCCTCGCAAACAGTTACGGGATAGCTTTCACCGCTGAGAATATATCCCGTCGGAGCTTCGATTTCTCTGACAATATACTCGCCGTATGGGATTTCGTCAAACTCAAAATATCCGTTTTCATCGGAAACAGCGGTCATATATGCGTTTTCAGAAGTGAATTCGGCAGTATCAACTGCAAACAGTCCGAACAGAGCATTTTCAAGAGGTTCATCGCTCTCATTTACCTTGATACCCTCGACTTTTCCGCGCTTTAATTCATTTACGAACTGACCGCAGTCAATAGAAACTGTAGTTACTTCCTGACCCATATACTTAAATGTCACAAGGTACTTTTCACCGTTGAGAACATAGTGTTCATCGGTAGAAATTTCTTTGACATAATACCTTCCGAAAGGTATCTGTACATCAAATTTTGCAGTCATATTCTCAGCAAGTGAAACCTCTGAAAGCAGTCCGTCTGCAGGAATAACAGAACCGTCAGCGGCAGTAATATCTTCTGCGGCGAATAGTCCAAAACGAACGCTTGTATAGTAGTCCTTGCCGTAGATCCCGAACAGTTCATCATTTTCCATAACCTTAGAAAGCGAGATCCTCACGCCCTGATACTCATTTTCAAAAGCTGTATTCACAGTATCTCTCACCTCAAATTCCTGCCCTGCATAGGTCAGTTCAACAAACTGTGATTCCGTATTCTGAACATAGCCAAACGGTGCAGAAACCTCCTTGATTTCGTAATTGCCAAGATAAAGCAGATCGCTTTCCGCATAGCCGTTTTCATCGGTTGTAATTTCAGCTACAACGTCGCCTGCGTTGGCTCTGATTGTGCCGTCAAGCGTAACGATATCCTCCGAAGCGATCACCTGAAATACTGCGCCGGAAAGATTTCCGCTTGCAAACACGGGAGTGTAGGTGGTCGGATTTACTGTCATCTCGCCGTTTTCATCCGTGTAAGCGGAGGACGCCATAGCAACGGTTTTAAAAATATCACCTGTTTTCTGAACCGAAATTCTGCCTTTCTGAGCGGTGTTTTCTTTGTGAACTTTAATGACTGTCAAAGCATTTTCTTCCTCTGCGTTATCAGCAGAAACTGTGAAGGGCACGGGCGTGCTGTCCAGAACATAACCCACAGGAGCCTGAACCTCAACAAGAGAATATTCGCCGTAGGGAAGAACCTCGGGAGTGATCAGATATCCCTCGCTGTTTGTGTAAAACACATCAATAGTTGTGGGAGTAGGATAGCTGAAAGTCATAGAAATCTTCTGACCGTTTGAATCATAGATCTCAAAGCCTGCACCCTCATAAGGAATTGTTTTTCCTGTTTCGGAATCGACCTTTACCACCTTAACATAGCTTTCAAACTCTGCATTGTTGATAAGATAGCGGTAGGTCTGTCCGTTCTCGCTGATGTTGACATCGAAGTCAGCAATAAACTCAGTACCCTCCCAGCCGACTGTCTGATGCACGGTGTAAATTCCGTATGGCATATCCTTGGTCTGTGCAAATCCGTTTTCATCGCACGTCAGGTAATCACGTTCACTCTCAGCAGCATTCTCATAGCTGCTGGCCGATTTCAGATACACTTCAAATTCTGCCCCAACTTCTGGAGTTTCAATCTGAGTATAGCCGTCATCGCTGTGCTTGATTATTGCGATATTTCCCTTGATAACGTCCTCAGTCACTGTCATAGAAAGTGGGTTATGCTCAATGAAATAATTCTCAGCTTCTGCACCCACTGAATAAACTGTTTCGTCAAGGAGATAGCCTTCACTTGGCGAAATTTCCTGAACAGTGTAGTTTCCGCAGACATACTCTTTTGTCTTGAAATATCCGCTTTCATCTGTTGTGTAGGTGTCAACAAGCGTTCCGTCACGGTAAATGCCATAAACTGCGCCTGAAAGAGTGCCGTCGCCCTGTGCAGAAGATGTTTCGGAATCCTGCTTTGTCACCTCAACCGTAAACTTTTTGAGGATATTTTTGAATTTCTTGGTTGTTGTTGCGTCCGCCGTCAGGGTTGCAGTCTGATCTGCAGGAACAACATATCTAATGGGAACATTTTTCTCGGAAATGGTGTACACGATCTTCTCATTATTGCTGTTGTAAACAGGAATATCGGAAAGGATTGCAATACCGTCCGAACCTGTTTTTATTGTGTAAGTCTTACCGTTGCCCGTAATAGTGAACTCTCTGTCGCCGTTCTGATTGTCCTCGGACTGCTTATTTATCTTTATCGAGCCCGTTTTAAGTTGATTGTTGAACTTCACATTCACAGTCAGATCAACATCTCCGCTTGTCAGCGTAACATTCTGAGCCTTAGGAACTTCGTATCTTGTATTTACATTGATCTCGGATACGGTGTAGGTGATCAATTTGCCCGTAGATGTGTTGTATACCTTTAATCCGCTAAATTCGGCAACGCCGTTTGCATTGGTTTTCTTGGTGTAACTGCTGCCGTCGTTTCCTGTGACCTTGAACTCTCTGCCGCTTACGATCCCGTCATCGGCGGTCTTATTGACCTTAATTTTGCCTCTCGTAAAATCTTCGGTCACAAATATATTTTCGTCAGCCTTTAATGCGAACACTTCTTCAGAGATACTGTAACCTGTCGGTGCGGAGATCTCCTTAACGTAATACTGCTTTTCAGGTAACTGAATGGAACCTGTTCCGTCCTTGCCGATAGTGATCTCGCCGACCTTGTTTTTACAAGCCTTATCGGTATATACTCCGTATTTTGCAACCGTGCCGTCTACCTTGCTTGTGCCTGAAATCTTAACCGTTCTGTCTGAAGCAAGAACCTTAGTTATTTCAAATTTTACATCATTTTTTGTTATCCTGAACGCCGACATATTCATAGCGGTAGCAGTCTTACCGTCAGTTTTGTTGTTGATAACAACGCCCTCCGAACCGCTGGATTCTATTCTCCAATGCTTTCCGCCTGCACCTTTTCCGTCGCCAACTGTCTTTGAGTTTATGAGTTTTTCTGAAACACCAATAGATCTCAGATAGCTTATTACATCATTTCTTGAATCAAATTCACCCATATATATCCAAACGTGATCCTCACCACCCGGATTCTGAGCGACCACCACAGAACCTGCTGTAATAACCGAACCGTCAGCACACTCCCAATACGGGCGGTCCGTTGTCTTGATGTTTTTCTTTTCGACTTCGACCTTTGAAGTCTTTCCGTCGTAAGTTATGGTGCAGTTATCATTGACTGTAAGCCAATGATCTGTGTCAACAGGCACAGGGTTGTTCCAACTGAACCCCGATGTTTTGTATCCAAGCTGCGTAAGAGTATAGTACACAAGACCCGAACAGTCAATGCCGAGATTATTTATCGTTTCAACAGAAAGCGGAGTGTACTGACCCTGAACATACGCATGCCAGTAGCCCTTGTTTCCATAGGTATACGGTGTACCCAGTAAGGTCGCCGCCTTTGCGATCACCGTATCCGCTGACGGGAAAGCTGGGTTTTCCATAGGTGTGCTTGCGGCACTTGCTGTGATTGCTCCGCTCATAGATGAGCCAAGCATAGAAAAAGCGCAAAGTCCTGCCATGAACCCTGTTGTAAGCTTTCGTAAAAGTTGGGAGTTTGCCGCAGGCAAACTCTTAGGGCAAGCACGCAAATGAAAAAGACGAAGCGACGTATTCGCTTGCCCAAGTTTCTTTAAAATCTTTGATTTAATTTTAAACATATATTGCATTTCTCCTTTGATTTTGCGCAAAAGAAAGAGAGCCAAATCGGCTCTCTCGCTTGCATATTTTAATAAATTTCATCATATCTTTGACTGCTTATCATGTCAGCACTCGATATATATGACTCGTCAATATCTATTATTTCGCTGAATCCGCAGTCGTTGTTCAGCAGAAATCCTTGTCCCTGTGTGTCAAGAACAAACCATGTTCCGTTTACCT
>ERZ1106951.712-NODE-712-length-32415-cov-4.544685_pt1 | contig 32415 bp, 27 predicted proteins | sample MGYA00403676_ERZ1106951 | MGnify/ENA primary metagenome ERZ1106951 (study PRJEB35170, sample SAMEA104062398) | human gut metagenome | biome: human gut; feature: human-associated habitat; material: faeces | place: Denmark | collected 2012-04-23 ...
TCCTAAAAATTTTCTATTATTATATCATGCTAAGTTCCAATATTCTATCGTAATTACGTCAAAAGAATGTAAAACAAAGGGCATATTATCTTGCCCCTCTGTTCTTTGTCTGTCTGCTGATACTGTTCTGGTTTTCAGCGGCTTCCCTTTGTAGTCTTGCAAGTTTATCCGGAAATTTTTCATCCTTATGCGTAGGTGTATCCGGTTTTCTGTAGGCATTCTTCCAGCTTTCGTATTGTCTCTTATAATCTGTATAAGCATTCCTGCATTCTCTGAATGTCAGCAGGAACTCGTTCATGTTTTCAAAACCGCTATTACGAACCAGGTTTGAAAGTCTTACCTTTAATCGGTTGATATAATCCGTCTTTTCGTCAATCTTTCTCTGTAAATTATCTTTTCTGGTGAGCTTCGCCAGTCCCTTTAAGTTTGACATTTCGATTTCAAGACTGCCTCTTAGTTTCTCAACTTCAAAGATAATGGCATTCTGGCTGTCCAGTTCTGTTTTTATCTTTTTTAACTTCGGATAGGCGGCTGCTTCCAGTGTCATAACAGGCTCTGGCGGTAAAGCATCTGCTGTAAGTATTCCGTTGTCCTGCTTTTGGGCTTTGTTTTTATATTCAGGAGCACATGTAATTATTTGAAATTTTGTCAGGAAAAAAGCAATAATGAAAGAATTTTTGTAGAAGATGCGTGCTGGCATCAAGCTGCAGAATGTTATTTGGGTGCTTGGATAGATTTAGTTCTCGGTGCACGTTTTGTCTTTTCGGTGCCCGTTTTGTCTTTTCGGTGCTCGCAAGCACCATAAAATAAAAAAAACAACAATGAAGCTTCGATCTTCACTGTTGCAAAATCAAATGTTCCCGGCGGGAATCGAACCCACAACTAGCGCTTAGGAGGCGCTCGTTATATCCATTTAACTACGAGAACAAAATTGGTATGCCAATAAAGATTTCTCCTCATTAACATACCGATTATTGTATCATATATTGCTTACATGGTCAAATACAATTAAATCACCATCACCACATAAAATTTGGCTCACAATCTTATTCAAGAGTAAACTTGTCAATTGACTCTCTCAATGCGACAGCAATCTCATCAAGCTCGATTGTGCACTGGTTAAGGTTGTGCATTGTAGCATTTACTTCTTCTGCTGAAGCAGTAACCTCTTCTGCTGCTGCGGCTGTTTCTGTTGAAATTGCAGCAACATCTTCCATCTTATCAATAACGCTCTGTCTGCTGTCATCCATCTGAGTATTAAGATTTGTAATATTATCAAGACCTTCCTTGAGTGCATTAACTGAATTAGAAATTGTATTAAACAGGTTCTTAGTATCCTGAATTGACATATTCTGTTCTGTTATAATGTCATCTGTCTCATCAAGAGTCTTCTCAACAAGCTGTGACTTTTCTGAAATCTCATTTACAATCTGCTTAATCTCATCTGTAGAAGCCTGTGACTGTTCAGCAAGCTTTCTGATTTCATCAGCAACAACAGCAAATCCACGTCCGCTCTCACCGGCTCTTGCAGCCTCAATACTTGCATTAAGTGAAAGAAGATTTGTCTGCTCTGTAATCTCTGTAATCGCATTGGAAATGAAGTTAATCTTTTCAATACTTTCAACCATTTCCTTCATAACTTCCTTAGAAAGTCTTGAATTATCAATAGACTGCTGTGCCTTACCGATAAGGTTATCAACAATCTCAATACCCTGGTTACTTAACTTCTGTGTTTCAACTGACATATCATTAATATCACTTACATATGCCTTAGTCTCATGAAGTTTTTCTGCAAGATTTTCAACTTCCTTAGTAGCATTGCTTGTACTCTCAGCCTGTCCAACAGCACCTGTAGATACACTCTGTATAGCTTCTGATACCTGATTTACAGTCTCAGTCGTAGTCTTGCTGATTTCTGAAATATTTTCTGAAGACTTGATAATAACTTCTGAATGTTCTTCCACATCTTTTATAAGTACAGATACATTATCTACCATTTCATTAAAGTTATTCTCAAGTGTACCAAATTCATTCTTCTTTCTTATAGGAATTCTCTGTGTAAGATCTCCAGAAGCTACACTCTTCATAACACCATTAATCTTCTTAATTTCTTTTGTAAATGTCATAGTTACAATAATAGCAATTATAATACCGATTATAAATGAAATAACACCTGTTCTTACTGTAGCAGTTGTAATCTTTGAAACAACTGAAGCAGTTTCTTTATCACTTACAAAACCAACAAGCGTCCATCCTGTTACCTCATCCTTTGTAGCGATAACTTCTACATTTTCACCATTAATCTTTTCTGAGAAAATATTGATGCCATATTCATTTTCGCTGCCTTTGTAACTGTTCAACTTATCCCAGAAGCCAAGCGATGTAACACTTCCGCTGCAATATGTATTTCTTTCATTATCAACGATAACCTGTCCGTTGCTGTCAACAAGAAGAACATAACCAGTATTTAAAAGACCAATATTCTGAACATACTCTGTTACTTCTGAGAAATCAATATCCATACCCACAACGCCGTAATTTTCATTGTTTGTATACTTAATTTCCTGTGAAACAGTAAAAATTGTATCACCTGTCTCGCTGTCTTTATATGGGTCGCTCATATATGCGTAAATATTATTTCTTGCAGCAAGACCGATACTGTTCTTATACCATACTTTTGATGTATCATTGGCATTAGTCACAACTGTTTTCTTATTAGTTGTCTTACCATTTGCAGGATTTGGCTCAACCCAGCCTGTAATCTTATATCCAGTCTTTGTTGTAAAGAATGCTCTCTTTGCACCGCTTGTAACCTTAACTGATGCACAAAGTGAATCCTGAATTGCTTTTACATTATCATCAATAGTTCCCTGATCTTCAAGATGCTTAACTTCATTTTTACGTGTAAGCAAATCGATAGGCTGACTTAGTGTTTTTAAATAAGTCTCAAAACCTTTCTTTGTCTCCTGAAGTGTCTGCTCACTTGTAAGCTGCATATTACTTCTCTGTGTTGACTTTGTTGTAACAACAACATCAATTGCCAACATGAATGTAGGAATACTGATTGCAATTATAAAAAATATAACAAGCTGTACACCTATACCTCTTAACCTTTTCATAGCATTTCTCTCCTATCATTTTATTTTTGTTATTTGTTAAATTTAACATTTCCCTGAAGCCATATCTGCCCTTTGAAACGTCTGCCTACCATAGGTTCCCCGAGTAAATGTTTTTCATTTATCCCCAGCGTAAATTCAACATCATTACATTCAAGATTCATAATATATATATTCTCTCCCGTATAAGAATTACGCTCTTTTGATAACTCAAGAATTTCACCTATTACCGAATACTGGTCACATTCAACTCCACACGGCATAAATGTTGAATCAACAATTGAAAATACATCTTCATACATAATCCTCTGACAAATCTTTGTATATGTATCAATATCTTCAATTGTAAGACTCTCCCTTGCTTCTTCGTCACCATTTTTTGCCGCTGCAATAAGCTTTCTTCGCTTTTTTTCAGCTTCTGTATTTTTAGCTGATTTACGACTGTTTTTATCTATCGGCAAAAGAATCATACCACCAAGTGAAAGTGCTGACAATACCACCGGTGTATTTTTTATAGGACATTTTGCAATGGCATTCCTTGTATCCGGATTAAATGAACCTTTTATATAATCAGGACGACTAGTTACATAATTCATATAATCCATGACATTTTGTAAATAAAAAATAAGGGTCACACCTGTCCGCGATTCATCACATACAATAGAATATGATTCCTTATCAACATGCCTTTCTATTGTAAGCTCATCATTTTCAGATATTTTATTTCCTATTATAAATGGGTAATAATATTCATATACGAACTTCTTTCCTTCGTATCTTCCAAAAATATATATTCCTGCCGACTCACTTACCCTTACAACAGCAACTCCACGTTTTAATGATTCATTTTTTAATATGTATCCCTCATCAATACATTGTCTGACAGCCGCCTTGATAAATCTTGACTCTTTCATTGAATCCATATCTGAAAATCCAATGGCACTTAAATATAAATTCATATATTCCTCATTCCTACAATGTATCAACAACAAACAATGTGAGTTTTTTTAACAAGTCTATCTCTGTCTGTGGATTATACTCACTTCCATCTGCATGAGTGAGCATTTTTATTACCGGTCTGTCAGTTGAATCTTTATTCTGCCTTATTACTATTCCGACATCACCATCATTAAGAACAACCTTTATTCCAACAGGATACCATGCAATCATCTCAAGAAACTTTGCTGCTATAGTAGAATCATACTTCTTACCTGCATTAACACGGATATACTCAATTGCCTGATAAACCTTAATCTTCTTATTACCAATTCCGCTTATAAGACTGTCATAATCATCACATATTGAAACAATCTTAACTTCTGATTTTAATTTGTCGCCCTTCTGTTTAAATGGAAATCCTTCTCCATCAACCTGTTCATGATGAAGAAGAATAATCTCCTTTGAAACATCTGAAATCCACTCTTCTTCCTGAATAGAGCTATATCCATAAATAGTATGTTTCTTATATTCCGGAACGTCTGATGCTCTCATCTGTGAAACACTGATATCAATATACGGAACCTGTATATACTTCAATCCTATATCATGAAGTATCGCACCCATGGAAACATTACGCACCTGACGCTCATTCATCTTTAATCTTAATGCCAGAATCGTAGAAAGCACACATACATTAATACAATGTGAATACATATCTGTACTAATATTTCTTATATCTGTTACTGACTCAAGTACCTCAGGTTCAGATAATACACTGTCAATAATCTTGTTAGCCTGCTCACCTATTCTTTTTAATTCATCATTATGTTTATAAATATGACGCTCAAGTATACTCTCAACAACCTTTTTTGAATTTTGAAGGGTTGCTTCAACGTCAAATTTTACATCATCTTTTATGTATACAGATGGAATATTATACTTACGCAGTTTATCAATATACTCTCCACGCAGTACCGTGTCAGACTGTATTAAAACCTGATCTTTGGCAGACATTATAGGAACAGCAAGTACTTCGCTCCCATTTAAATCATCAATCTTAACCAACCTCATAGAACTGTTCTGCCCTCCATTTGTCTAAAACTGTTCAAAACAAATTCACCTCTGCTTATGTGTATAATTTATCATATTTTAGATATTTTTACAACCTTTACAGATATAATATACTTACTAATCCACTATACTTACGCCAGTCAGATACATCTGCACAAGTTCATTCATTTTTACACCGCAAGGCACACATAAAAATACTGTGGGCAAAATGTATTGCTCACAGTATTTACCAACTATAAAATATATCATATATTAAAATGCATTTCAATAAATTGTTTACTTTGTTTATTTAATATTAATAATTATACATATATTAATGTGGTGTAATTATTCGCCAAGCTTAGATTTACCGCCCATATATGGTCTTAAAACTTCAGGAATTCTTACACTTCCATCTGCCTGAAGATTATTTTCAAGAAATGCGATAAGCATTCTTGGTGGTGCAACAACCGTGTTATTAAGAGTATGTGCAAAATACTTATTCTTGTTTTCATCCTGAACTCTGATTTTAAGTCTTCTTGCCTGTGCATCGCCAAGGTTAGAACATGAACCCACTTCAAAATATTTCTTCTGTCTTGGAGACCATGCTTCAACATCGATAGATTTAACTTTTAAATCTGCAAGATCGCCTGAGCAGCACTCAAGAGTTCTTACAGGAATATCAAGACTTCTGAATAAATCAACTGTATTCTTCCAAAGTTTATCAAACCACATCTTGCTGTCTTCCGGCTTACATACAACAATCATTTCCTGCTTTTCGAACTGATGAATTCTGTATACACCTCTCTCCTCAATACCATGAGCACCTTTTTCTTTTCTGAAACATGGTGAATAGCTTGTAAGAGTCTTAGGAAGTTCTGATTCTGGTGTAATTGTATCAATAAACTTACCAATCATTGAATGTTCACTTGTACCGATAAGATAAAGATCTTCACCTTCAATCTTGTACATCATGGCATCCATCTCATCAAAACTCATAACGCCTGTAACAACATTACTTCTTATCATAAATGGAGGTACACAGTATGTGAAGCCTCTGTCAATCATGAAATCTCTTGCATAAGAAATTACTGCTGAATGAAGTCTTGCAATGTCACCCATAAGGTAATAGAATCCATTACCTGCCACCTTGCCTGCTGAATCAAGGTCTATACCATTAAATTTGGCCATGATTTCTGTGTGATATGGTACTTCAAAATCAGGAACTACAGGTTCACCGAATTTTTCAATTTCAACATTTTCGCTATCATCCTTACCAATTGGAACACTAGGATCAATTATGTTAGGAATCGTCATCATAATCTCAGTTACTTTTGCATTAAGTTCACTTTCCTGTGCTTCAAGTTCCTTTAATCTGTCAGCATCTGAATTAACCTGAGCCTTAACAGCTTCTGCTTCTTCTTTCTTTCCCTGTCCCATTAAAGCACCAATCTGCTTAGAAAGCTTATTTCTGTTTGCACGAAGTTCATCAGCTTCTGTCTTAACTGCTCTTGCCTTTGCATCAAGTTCAATAACTTCATCAACTAACGGAAGCTTTCTATCCTGAAATTTATTTTTAATATTCTGTTTAACAATGTCAGGATTCTCTCTGACAAATTTCAAATCTAACATTTTTCCTCATTTCTGCACTGTCTTCTTAATATTTATAATCTAAAATAATACATCACGTGAAACATACGCTTATCTTCATTTGTGAAACAGTGCTATCCACAAACTAATTTATATCCTTTGATATTATGCACCATTTTACTTATTTTTTCCACTATTTTCAAGCATTTCATTAACCTTTTTGCCAAGTATGGCATCGCCGGTTCTTCCTGCAACTGCTTCATCAAGAGCTTTTTGTTCCTCTTCGCCAAGTTCAATATAAGACTGACCATCAACAATCTCTTTAACATAAGCAAAGCAACCATTATTACTATGCATAACATTTACAAGATATCCGTTATTCAGCTTATCAAGCATACATAATGCAAAACTGAGTTTTCCGCCCATTTCATGGAATGCATCATACTTAACAACGCCAATCTTCTGGAATGTATATTCCAATTTTTCATATATATCTTTTATATTATTTTCATTCTCAATAGATAGTTTTTTAATCTGATTAACATCTTCAAGATTACCCTTTATAAGTTCTTCTATAGATGTTCCATCACTTCCACCCATGAATTCCTTGTATTTCTTTTTCATTGATGAAGTTTTGCATATAGATATAATCGCTATGATTAGCGAAATCAACGTTACTGCCGCCATTCCCGTAAATACATATGCAGCATCTACAGAAAACAAGCCATAAAAATCAATCATCTTATCTCTTATCCTCCTTGTTTTGCGAAGCAAAATCCCAATGTGCATCTTTGATGCACTATACCTCATGTGAGGAGAGGATTGCCTCCTTGTTTTGCGAAGCAAACCTTATTCCTGTGTTTTTTTGAGCATCTCGTATATTCTTTCTAATTCTGCCTGAGAGTAATACTCAATTTCAATTTTACCCTTATTATTATTTTTGTTTTTTATTGCAACCTGACTGCCTAATATTTTGCTGAATTTATCTTCAAGGTCTCTGTAAATAAAATCATTTTCTGGTGCCTGTTTTACTGGTTTTTCAGGTTTATCAAGATCACGCATAAGTTTTTCTACTTCACGCACACTAAGCTTTTCGTCAAAAATCTTTTGTGCAATCATATATTGCTTATCACCATCTTCAATTCCAATAATAGTTCTCGCATGGCCATTACTTAATTTTCCTTCCATAACCATTTCCTGAACTCTAGAATCAAGCTTTAATAATCTCAACGAATTAGTAATTGCTGCTCTTGATTTAGATACCTTTTCAGCAACTTCATCCTGCTTTAAACGATAATCCTTTATAAGTCTCTGATATGCCTGTGCCTCTTCAATTGGATTCAAATCTTCTCTCTGAATATTTTCAATAAGAGCAATTTCCATTACTTCCTGGTCAGAATAATCTTTTATAATAACCGGCACTTCTTTGACTCCTGCCAGTTTTGCTGCTCTCCATCTTCTCTCACCGGCAATTATCTCATAATAATTATCCTTTTTCTGCACAAGTAATGGCTGTAATACACCATACTGTTTAATTGATTCAGATAATTCAATAAGGGCATCTTCATCAAACATTTTTCTTGGCTGTTCTCTGTTTGGCTCAACTTGAGATAATCTTACCTTTGTCTCTGCCGGCTCTTTAACCACAACTTCTTTAACTATTACTTTTTCATTTGTTTCTGCTGGCTCTTCAGGAATTAAAGCATTAATTCCACGTCCCAATCCTTTACCAAGTCCTTTTGATGAACTTTTACTGGATGAGGTTTTTTTGCTAACTGCCATTTATATATTTCCTCCAACTCATTTAATAATTTTGTTATATCACTTTCGATTTAATAAGACATAGGTAATCATCTACTCATAACTTCATCTGCAAGCATCCTATAACTCTCAGCTCCTGATGATTTTGTATCATACTTATTAATCGGCAATCCATGACTTGGTGCTTCTGCAAGTCTGATATTTCTAGGTATGATTGTCTTATAAATATTCTGTTTTAAATTATCCTTAACATTCTCTACAACCTGAAGTGACAAATTTGTTCTCGAATCATACATTGTAAATACAACACCTTCAAGTTCAAGAAGTGGATTCAATTTTTTCTTTACAAGATTAATTGTATGTATAAGCTGAGTCAAACCTTCCAACGCATAATATTCACATTGAATTGGAACTAATACAGTATCAGCTGCTGTCATCGCATTTACAGTAAGCATACTTAGTGATGGAGGACAATCCAATATAACATAATCATAATTATTTCTTACTGTATTAATTGCATTTTTTAAAATATATTCTCGATTTTCAATATCAATCAAATCAATCTCTGCCCCGGCAAGATTTACATTAGATGGAATGATATCAAGATTTTCAAATATATCTTTACATATTGCATCAGATATATCAATTTCTTGCAACATAACTTCATATATTGTATTATCTACATTGTCTTTTGCTATCCCCAATCCACTTGTCGTATTTCCCTGCGGATCTATATCTATAACTAGAACTCTTTGACCTTTTTCAGCAAGACATGCTGAAAGGTTAATTGCTGTCGTAGTTTTGCCTACGCCACCCTTCTGATTTGCTATTGCTATTATTCTCCCCATAACTCCTCGATTTCCATATATGTTCGCGTCCTTGCATTTACTTGCATATATTTATTCAGCTGCCACAACCAATAATGTTTCACGTGAAACATATATATAACTTATAAATATCACATAAGATGTTTCACGTGAAACATCTAAAGAATATATATCACATTAGCATTTTCATTAATTAAATATAACTCAATACCATTAATAATTATAACACACAATATTTATTTTTTGTTGTATATTATATAATTTTTTCTTTATTTTTTTTGATACATTAGACAGTCATCAATTTTTATAAACATAAGTTTTATATAATAGCACGCATATAATAACAAACATAAAAAAAGATGAGACTTGACCTACAAATCTCATCCATATACATATCAATTATATATAATTAATTACTTAATCTCAACTATTCCATTTTTAATTGCAAAAACTGCAGCCTGTGTTCTATCTGATACATCAATTTTCTTAAATATATTTGATATATGATTTTTAACTGTTCTTTCGCTAATATTTAACATTGCTGCAATTTCTTTATTAAGAAGTCCCTGTGCAATAAGCTTTAATATCTCAAGTTCCCTCTTTGTAAGAGAATCTATCATAGATTTCTTAACATCTCTCCTTGCAAGGCTTGAATTAAGCATTACTGTAAGACTAGGTTCTACATAAATCTCATTTTTTTCAACGCTGTCAATAGCGTCCTTTAAAATAGAAAAATCTGAATTTTTTAAAACATAACCATTACATTTATAATCAAGAGCCTTTATTAAATAATCAACATCATCATAAAGTGTAACCATTATAACTTTTTTATTTATATTTTCCTGACGCATAATTTTTAATGTCTGTAATCCATCAAGATTTGGCATATTAATATCCATAATTATAATATCAGGATTTGTCTTGCTAACAACATCAAGACATTCATATCCATCTCCTGCCTCTCCAACAACATTATATGCCTTATCTAATTCAAGAAGACATTTTAAACCTTCCCTTACCATTTTATGATCATCTGCAATAACAATATTAACTGCCATAATACTTAACTCCATTTATATCTATTTTTCTTTGTACTTCAAAGGAATATCAATATAAAATTTAATTCCCATATCATTATTTTTTGTTCCTTTAACAGAACCATTAAAAATGTATAATCTGTCTCTTATCATTGATAATCCTTGTCCTTTAGTATTTTTACATACATTATTATAATCAAATCCACAGCCATTATCAGCCACAAAGAATTTAATGCTTTTTTTTGTTATCTCAATACTAATATAAATATTTGTTCCTCTTGAATGTTTAATAGAATTTGTACACAATTCAAAAATCATTCTTATTACATTAATAAGAAGAACCTTATCTATATCCGGACATTCATCGCCTTTATATTCATATTGAATTAACATATTTGTTTTTTTTTGAAGTAAATCAACCATCTTACAAAAACTATCTTTAAAATTAGAATTCTCCAATGGCAAAGGTCTTAGATTAAAAATTATATTTCTTAATTCACTTATACAGTTATTTAACATATCACTGTTATTTTTAATTTCAATTCTGGCACGTTCAATATCACTCTGCATAATATGCAGAATAAATTCATTTTTAAAAATTATTGCCGCCAAATCTTGAACTACAGTGTCATGTATATCCATCGCAATACGTCTTCTGTCTTTTTCCTGATTAGACAATTCATTCATACTTACTGTATGTGAATATACTTTTGAATTATTATTATATATCTCTGATGCAATTACATCATTATTACAATCATCACATAATTTTTTTATACGTTCACATCTGAATGTCAATTCCGAAAGTTCATCTTGCAACAAACTTTTTTTTGAAAGAAGCTCTTGTCTTTGACTCTCAAGTTTTTGAATCTCATCCTCACGAAAACATGTATCATAATTTTTTGATTCAAATAATGATTCAGGTTCACTTTCCTTTTGTCTTATTTTTTTAAGATAATTGTCAATTGAATCTATATCAGTATCCAAGCCTCTTATAGAATAATTTATTTCATTTATTTTATGATTAGTATTATCATATTCTTCAATTAAAAACTTACTAACTTCACTCATTAAATATTCCCCATGCTTGCCAAGGAGCAGCTCATAAAAAACACAACCGAACTGTATATTCATAATATACTATTTATATTACAACAGTATCATATTACCTTGAAACATTTACAATATAATACATTATATTGAGTAAATTTTAAAGTATTTTTTTAATATTCGTTGCGAGTTTAGTACATATATACTATAATATTATTAATATTATGGTAAATGAAACATATGATTCTGTATAGAATGGAGAATGTAATATGAATAAATGGAAAAAAGCAGGACTTGCCGTAACTGCATCTGCAGCTGTTATTTCAACGGCACATATCATTAATCAGATGATTTTTTCATCTTCTGTTATTAAAAACCTTACCAATAAAGAAACACGCAGTACATATAAATGGAAATTCGGTAATATATCGTATACTATTTCAGGAGAGGGTTCTCCAATTTTGCTTATTCACGATTTAAAATCTTCCTGCTCATTATGCGAATGGGACAGAATAATAAAATCACTTGGCAGAAATCATACAGTATATGCCATCGACCTGCTTGGATGTGGTCATTCCGATAAACCGAATATAACATACACAACATATATGTATACACAGATGATTCAGGATTTTGTTATTAATGTCATTCATAAAAAAACGGATATTATTGCACAGGGTGATTCAGCCCCAATGGCAATAATGACAGTGTATTCTAATCCATACATTTTTAATAAACTGATTCTTGTAAGTCCACAGGATATAAAATCAGCATTAAAAACTCCGGATAAAATGTGTGAAATAAGAAGATATCTTCTCAACTCACCTGTTTTAGGCACTCTCATTTATAATATATGCATGAGTCGTCAAAAGCTTAATTCCGGATTTGTATTAAAATACTTCAATAACAAAAATTCAATATCACAGAATCTTATTGATACATACAGTGAAAATGCACATCTTGGCGGAAGTAATGCAAAATATCTTTTTACAAGTACAGAATGTCATTATACAACTGTTTCTATAAGCAAAGCTGTAAGTAAAATTGACAATAGCATTTACATTATTAATGGTTCATGTGACACAACTGCTATTGAATCTGCAAAATTGTATAAATCGCTTAATCCGGCTATAGAATCTGTTACAATTGAAAATGCAAAACATTATCCACAGATTGAACAGCCGTTAAAATTCATAAAAAATATTGATATTTTTCTTAGCTGAAACCAATTAAAAATCCGGATGTTTTTCTATCATCCGGATTTTTAATTTTTTATTTAATTGGTTCCTTTGAAGGCAGTCCTGATTTTCTTGGATATTTCTTAGGCGTAATTCTGTTTTTCTTTATAAATACAAATGAACGTCCAAAATCTGTACCGGGCAGACTAAATTTATAAACATGCTTAATTTCACCACCAAGTACACCGATTGCTTTTTTAGATGCCTCAAGTTCTTCATCTATTTCACCCGATTTATATGCAATAAAATATCCACCCGGCTCAACAAAAGGAAGTACATACTCGCTTAATGTTGCAAGATTTGCTACTGCTCTTGATACACCAATTCTGTATTTTTCACGATATAATGGATTTCTCGCTCCGTCCTCAGCTCTGCTGTGAATTGCATCAACTTTTTTTATTCCAAGCTGATTTATAACTTCATTTAAAAAATTAACCCGTTTATTTAAAGAATCAAGAAGACATACATCTGTTTCCGGAAATGCAATCTTTATAGGTACTCCGGGAAATCCCGCACCTGTTCCTACATCTATTACAGAAACATTCTTAAAATAGTTAATTTTATTTTTTATATCATTATCTGTTCCGGATAATTCACAAACAGCTTTAAAAACAGCCAGACTATCCACAAAATGCTTAACTAATACCTCATCATATTGTGTAATACCTGTAAGATTCATTACTTTATTCCATTCAACAAGAATTTCATAATATTTATCAAACTGATCACATTGATTATCCGTAAGTTCAACATTAATTTCTTTTAATATTTTTTGAAATTCACTTCTGTCCAAATACTTTCTCCTTACATCTTTTTTCTTCTGAACTGTTCCATATAAACAAGAAGAACTGAAATATCTGCAGGTGATACTCCTGAAATTCTTGATGCCTGACCTATTGAACGTGGTTTCATCTTATTGAGCTTTTGCATTGCTTCTTTTCTTAATCCGGTAATTTCATTATAATCTATATCATCAGGAATAATCTTGCTTTCAAGTTTCTTGAAATGTTCAACCTGACGCAGCTGTCTTTCTATATATCCCTCATATTTAAGATTAATATTCACCTGTTCAGCAACATCCCATGCAAGCTCTGGTCTATGTTTATCAATAGGTGCAAGAATCTCATAATTTAATTCTGGTCTTTTAACAAGCTCAGCAAGTGTAACACCTGTCTTTAATTCTGTACTTCCGTACTTTTCAAGTAAATCAAGGACTTCTTTACCTGTACCGATATTTACAGATTTTACTCTCTCGACTTCTTCAGCAATCTGCTTTTCTTTAAGTTCTACTTTAGCCATTCTCTCATCATTAATAAGACCAACTCTGTGACCATATTTTGAAAGTCTCAAATCTGCATTATCCTGTCTTAAAATCAGCCTGTATTCTGCTCTTGAAGTCATCATTCTATATGGTTCTGTTGATTCCTTTGTGACAAGATCGTCAATCAATACACCAATATAGGCCTCGGAGCGGTCAAGAATAAGAGGTTCTTCATTTTTTACATACATTGCAGCATTGATACCGGCAATTATTCCCTGTGCTGCAGCCTCTTCATAACCTGAACTTCCGTTAAACTGTCCACCCGCAAAAAGTCCTTTTATTTTCTTAAATTCAAGTGTTGACTTTAACTGTAATGCATCTATACAGTCGTATTCTATCGCATACGCGTTTCTTACTATTTTTACATTTTCTAATCCCGGTACAGTACGATACATCGCATACTGAACATCTTCAGGCATTGAACTTGACATTCCACCAAGATACATTTCATTAGTGTAAAGTCCTTCAGGTTCTATAAATACCTGATGTCTTTCTTTATCCGCAAATCTTACAACCTTATCTTCAATTGAAGGACAATATCTTGGACCTGTTCCGTGAATAACTCCAGCATAGAGCGGAGAACGGTCAAGATTATCTCTTATAATCTTATGTGTCTCTTCATTTGTGTATGTAAGCCAGCATGAAACCTGGTCTTTTTGTACTGTTTCAGGGTCGGTTGTAAATGAAAATGGCACTACTCTTTCATCACCAAACTGCTCTGTCATCTTTGAAAAATCAATAGAACGCTTGTCAACTCTCGCCGGTGTACCTGTCTTAAATCTTCTGACTTCAATTCCATTATCAACAAGAGACTGTGTAAGATGATTTGCAGGAAGAAGTCCGTTTGGACCTGTTTCATAGCTCACATCACCAAAAATACACTTTGCCTTGAGATATACACCTGTACAAAGAACAACTGCTTTAGCAAAATAACTTGCACCTGATACTGTCTTTACACCTTTTATAATGCCATCTTCAACTATTATCTCTGAAACTTCAGCCTGACGCACTAAAAGATTATCAGTATTTTCCATTATTTTTCTCATTCTGTGACTGTAATCAGACTTGTCAGCCTGGGCACGAAGTGAGTGCACAGCAGGTCCTTTTGATTTATTAAGCATCTTTGACTGTATAAATGTAGCATCTATATTTTTGCCCATCTCACCACCAAGAGCATCTATCTCTCTTACAAGATGTCCTTTAGAGCTGCCTCCTATATTAGGATTACATGGCATCATGGCTATGCTTTCACAGCTAACGGTAAAACAAATTGTATTAAGTCCAAGTCTTGCACATGCAAGAGCAGCCTCACAGCCGGCATGTCCCGCACCTACAACAACTACATCATAAGTTTCGCACAAATTTTTCACAGCAGTCTCCTTAAATAATCTTTATTTTCCCATACAGAATTTACTGAAAATACGGTCTGCAAGGTCATCTTCAACCTCTTCGCCTATAATCATTCCAAGTTTTTCGTACGCCGTCATCAAATCAATTGTAAGAAAATCCTCGCTCATTCCCTGATTTATTCCATCTTTTACCATATGAAGGCTGTCAAGTGCCTCCTGTAAAAGCGTTTTATGACGCACATTTGTTATATATATTTCTTCATTAAATGATATTTCACCGTTAAAAAACATGTCTTTTATCGCATGTTCAAGCTTATCAAGCCCTGTCTCATTCTTTGCCGAAATTGAAACCATGCTGAATTTATTAAGATTCTTCAAATCCTCAGGTTTTACAACTTGTTCCATATCTGACTTGTTTAAAAGAACAATAACATTTTTGTTCTGAATAAGTGAAATAATATCATCATCATTTTTATCCAAAGGTCTTGAACTGTCAACAACAAATATTACTAAATCTGCATCCTGTGCATATTTTTTTGCTTTCTCAACACCGATGCTCTCAACATAATCATCTGTCTTTCTTATTCCGGCTGTATCTACAAGATTAAGAGTAACTCCACCGAGATTTACCTGTTCCTCAAGTACATCTCTTGTTGTTCCCTCTATATCAGTTACTATCGCACGCTCCTCTTTTGCCAGAGCATTAAGCAGGCTGGATTTACCCGCATTAGTTTTCCCCAAAATAACAGTTCGTATTCCATCCCGCATTATACGACCGTTATCAGAAGTTTTCAACAATTTATACACATTATCCACACAGTTATCCACATCTTTTTCTATGTTATTAACATAGTTATCCAACGAAATATGTTCAGGGTCATCAAGTGCAGCCTCTATATATGCTACATGATTAAGGATAACTTCCCTTATTTCCTTTATTTTTGCAGATAATTTTCCATCAAGCTGGCTTACAGATGACTTCAATGCGTATTCATTTTTTGAATTAATAACATCTATTACCGCCTCTGCCTGCGATAAATCAATTCTTCCGTTAAGAAATGCTCTCTTAGTGAACTCGCCGGGTTCAGCCGGTTTTGCACCTGCTTTAATCGCCGCTTCAAGAACTTTTCTTGTTACAAGAATTCCTCCATGACAGTCAATTTCCACAACATCCTCTCTTGTATATGTGTTAGGTGCACGCATAACTATGACAAGCACCTCATCTATAATATTACCGTCTTCATCAACAATATTTCCATAATGAACAGTATGACTGCTGGCTTCAGACAGTTTTTTTCCGTTTTTAGATACAAATATTTTATCTGCCGTCTCAATGGCATCTTTTCCGCTCATTCTTACAATACTTATTCCACCACTGCTCATTGTACTTGTTGAAATTGCGGCTATTGTATGTTCCATACCTAATACCTCTGATTAATATTAAAATTGTCATACAGATTGTGGCTTTTACAGCCACAAACCGCATGACTTTAAAAAATACACTGAATTAAAACAGATACAAATTAATATCTTGAATTTTTTTCTTTGTCAAGATATACAACTACATGTCTGAATGGTTCTTCACCCTCACTTCTTGTAGATACAAACTTATCATTTTGAAGTGTTGAATGAATAATTCTTCTCTCATATGGATTCATCGGCTCAAGTGAAACAGGCTTTCTGCTTCTCTTTACCTTATAAGCAATATTCTTTGCAAGTGATTCAAGAGTTTCTTTTCTTCTGTTTCTGTAATCTTCAGTATCAACTTTAATTCTTACATATTTGTCTTTTCCCTTATTTACAACAAGGCTTGTAAGATACTGGATAGAATCAAGCGTCTGTCCTCTCTTACCTATAAGAACACCCATGTTAGGACCAGAAAGTTCAACATTTACACAATCAGGATCATCAAATTTAACATCAATCTTAACTTCAAGATTCATTTCCTTAAACATATCACCTAAAAATGTTGTAATTCTGCGTTCAACTTCTTCATTAGGCATAACTGTTGTATATTTTGATGTTTTCTTAGGCTGCTCATGTGAGTCATCCTTAATCTCATTATTATCAACTGATTTTACAGGCTCAGCTTTAACAGGCTCATATGAAACAGATGAATCTGCTACTTTCTGTGTTTCTGTTTCTTTTGCCTTGACATTTGCCTCAATCGGCTTGTCTTCTTTCTTTCTTACTTTAATTACAGCAAGTTTTCTTCCCATTCCCAGAAAACCGGCACTGCCTTTTTCAATAACTTCATATTCTACTTTATCGCTTGTTGTTTCTAATTTTATTAAAGCATTAGTGAGTGCTTCATCAACATTTTTACCTGAAACTTCAATATAATCCATAGTAAACCGCACCTCCGTTAATTCTTCTTAGAGTTTTTCTCATTATACTTTGCTACCATTCCGGCCTTTTCAGCAAGGCTGCCAGGTTTAGCTGATTTATAATAATTAGTTGCCTCAAGAATTTCTTTTACTTTTTTATCATTTTGTTCTTTCTTCTGCTGAAGCTTATCGATTCTTTCCTGACTTTTTGTCTCTGAATCAATCTTCTTAGTGCTTGTTGTAGCATTCTTAGCTATTTTTTCAGGAGGTAATCCCTTTTTGGCACGTTTTTTGTTACGCTGCTCTACATTTCTTCTTACAATCTCATCAACACCGAGTTTATCATAGTAACGATTGATGCAAATCTGGATGATTGTCTGGATTACAGCCGTTGCAATCCAGTAAAGACCAAGACCTGCAGGTACTGAGAATGCGATAAATGCAGACATAATCGGCATGAAAATATTCATCATCTTCATTGATGCAGCTGCTGGATTATCAGAATCATCCTGATTTGACTTGCCCTGACTTACTCTTACACTGATATACTGTGTAACACCTGATAAAATAGGTATAAGTATAGCAATATTTAATGCTAATGTAGGTACCTGTGAAACATTGATTCCGAGGAAAGTATTCATCTCAGTAATCTTTGTCTGATTATCAGCAATTACAGATGCATAAGATGTGAAATGCTCTTTAAGCAAGTTCCACTGCTCTGTTGTAAATGAGTTCATCGCAACTACAGCATCATTAACATTTGACCAGTCAATTTTTGCAAGTGTACCTGTATTAAATGTATTACTCATAAAATCAGAATAATCAGCCGCACTCATAATACCATTGCCGCCATCACCAAGAATATTAATAAATAATGCCTTGAGTGATGTTACATACATAGGAATTCTCTGGAATACCCTGTATAAAGCAAGAAGAATAGGAAACTGGATAAGCATCTGGACACATCCACCCATCTGTGAAGTTCCATACTTTGCATATACAGCTTTAGTTTCCTCCTGCATTTTAAGCATTGCATTCTGGTCACCTTTTTTATCCTTATACTTGTTCTGAATTGCTCTTACTTCAGGTCCGATAATAGAATTTAGCTTCATCATCTTAGACTGCTTTGCAGTAAGTGGAAGCATTAACAATTTTACTAATAAAGTAAATAAAATAATTGCTATCGCAATATTTCCCAATCCGATTGCATTGATTCCAACGAAAAGAACGTCAAGAACTTTTCCAAGTAAAGATGCTATCGGCTCGATGATTGCATTATACATGTGTTTCCTCCAAACAATAATCCATATGTCAAAGGCTATTTAGTTATCTTTTTTACATTCACTGCCCCTTTTACCGGAACAGGATCATATCCTCCTTTAACAAACGGATTACATCTTAATATTCTTTTTAATGCCATAAATCCACCCTTAAATGCACCATATTCAGTAACTGCCTCTTTTGCATACTCTGAACATGTCGGGTAATAATTACAGTAGCTTCTTCCTTTATAAGGAGATATAGCATGTTGATAAAACCATATCAGCTTTAATAATAACTTTTTAATCATTATTTTCCTCTTTTGGGTCTGTAATTATATCAAGATGCTTCATAAGATGAAGCATTGCACTTTCAGTTTCTTTATAACCTTTTTCTTTCAGACCCGCTCTTGCCACAACGACAATATCAAGACCACGCTTTACATTATCATTATTAAGACGAAATGCTTCACGTATAAGTCTCGCAAGTCTGTGCCGGACGATACTGTTCCCGACCTTTTTACTCACAGATACTCCAAGTCTTAATGTATCCGTTCCATTCTCTAAAATATACATAACAAGATACTTATTCGCATACGAAATCTTCTTATTATATACTTTTTTAAAATCACTGTTTTTCTTCAATGTTTCAAAATTACTATACTTCATATCAATACTCATGCCTCTCGATAATTATCAAATATGGGACATTCACCAGATTCTCATATAGACAAATAATCTGGCTTTATGCCCTGCGTAAAAAAAGACAGACGAACGCCCATAAAATATTGGCACCCGTCTGTCGAAAAATTAAAATTAATTAAGCTGAAAGTCTTTTTCTACCCTTAGCTCTTCTTGCTGCTAAAACTTTTCTTCCGCCTGGAGTACTCATTCTTGCTCTGAAACCATGAACCTTAGATCTCTGTCTTGTCTTTGGCTGAAATGTCATCTTCATTGTAAACGCACCTCCTTCTTATACCACAATAATATGGGTTATATTATAATCCTGTTTTATGTGGCAGGAATATTATATCAAGTCTAATATTAAAACATCAGCATTTATTATATTAAGAAAATGTCACTAAGTCAAGCAAAAAAAATTATTTTGCAAAATAATTTTTTATTCACTTTAATTAACATTTAATACCACTATTTCAACAAGTTATCCACAAAATGTGTATAATTCGTGGATAACTGTTGATAATTATGCCTGTTTTCCACTTTTATACTCAAAAACCGCCTATTTTCGACATGTATTGTGTGGAAAATCAATCCACATCTCTTATCTTTAAAAATGTTTCTTCCTATTATAATGTCAGTTTTACGTCATACACAACATATAGTTTCTTCCACATCAATTCACATTAATTATCCCTGATTGTGATTTTAATTTTACACACTCAGTCATATCTTTGATACCTTGATTAAAACCTCGTTTTGGTATATTATATATTAGAATAACTTTACATTTTAATAAACCGAAAGGTGTACTATATAATTATGGAAGAATTAAAACAAAAGTGGGATCTTATAATACAGACCCTCAAAGAAGATTACGACATTACAGATATGTCTTTCAGAACGTGGATAAAGCCTATTCAAGTATATTCAGTTGTAGGCGACAAAATTACTCTTTTAATTCCTGAAAATAATAACGATAGTGACGGCAAGGGATTAAGCTACAATATGCGTGTTGGCTATATCGAAAGAAAGTATCTTGCAGCCATCACTCTTACAATCGCTGAAATTATGGGCAGGGAATATGATGTAACACTCATGTCTTCTATTGATAAGGAAAAGATTGATAAGAAGCAGAAGCAAAAAGATACTTCCGCATCCAAAAATAATAATATACAGAATCTTAATCCTAATTATACATTTGAAACTTTTGTCATCGGTAATAATAATAATCTTGCACATGCCGCATCTTTAGCTGTTGCCGAGACTCCAGGTGAAGTTTACAACCCGCTTTTTATCTATGGTGGTGTTGGACTTGGAAAGACTCACCTTATGCAGGCTATTGCACATTTTATTATCAAGACTAAGCCTGAACTTAAAGTTTTATATGTAACATCAGAGACATTTACCAATGAGCTGATTGATTCCGTAAAGAACCAGAAGAACTCTGAATTCCGTGAAAAGTACAGAAACATTGACGTTCTTCTTATCGATGATATCCAGTTTATTATAGGTAAGGAATCTACTCAGGAAGAATTCTTCCATACTTTTAATGCACTTTATCAGGACAGAAAGCAGATTGTAATATCTTCTGATCGTCCTCCTAAAGAAATGGAGACACTCAGTGAACGTCTGCGTACTCGTTTTGAGATGGGGCTGCCTGTAGATATACAGATACCTACATATGAAACCAAGATGGCGATTCTTAATAAGAAAGCCGAACTTGGCGGATATGATATTCCTTATGAAGTAAAGGATTATGTTGCAACGCATATCAAATCAAGTATCAGGGAACTTGAAGGAGCTTTAACAAAACTTTCAGCTTTTGCAAAACTCTCATCTAATCCTATAACTGTAGAATTTGCTGAAGAAGCATTAAAGGATTTAATTTCTCCTGATTCAAGAAGAGAGATTACACCTGAACTTATTATCGATATAGTAGCAGAACACTTCAATATTAAATCAGAAGATATTCTCTCACAGAAGCGTTCTGCCGATATTGTATATCCAAGACAGATTGCAATGTATCTCTGCCGTCAGATGACTACTAATACAGTACAGTCTCTCGGCAAAGCATTCGGCAACCGTGACCATACAACTATTCTTCACGGTGCTGACAAGATTAACAAGATGGTTATAAGTGACGAAAATACAAAATCAACAATTGACATTCTTATAAAGAAGATTAATCCTTCTTAATGTCTTATAACTTATTCACATTATCCACTGAATAAGTTGTTGATATCGTGTTATACGTTGTTTAAAGCCGTGGATAACCGTTTATTTTTATTTTTTGATTTTTTTGTCAAAAAAGTTATCCATACGCATTTCACACCAGAATCAAGCGGATTCAACAGGGTTATGCCAACGCTTTAACCCAGTAATTTCAAGGCTTACAACCACTTATTAACTTATTAACAGCCCCTACTACTACGACGACTGATTAATATTTATATATATATGCCATTCGATTTTGTTGACATATCATGAAAGGAGTTTTACACATTATGAAATTAATCTTTACAAAGAGCAGCTTAAACAAAGCAGTCGGTATTGTTATGAAAGCAGTTCCAACAAGAACTACAATGTCTATATTGGAATGTATCCTTATCGATGCTTCGACAAATGAAATCAAATTTACAGCCAACGATATGGAACTCGGTATTGAAACTATCGTAGAAGGTGAAATTATTGAGAAAGGTAAAGTTGCAATAGATGCTAAGATTTTTTCTGAAATCGTAAGAAAGCTTCCGGACAATGATATCACTATAGAGACGGATGATAATTATACTTCAACAATTACATGTGAAAAGAGTAAATTCAACATTGCCGGAAAATCAGGAGACGATTTTTCATATCTTCCTGTAATTATCAAAGAAAAGAGTATAAGTCTTTCTCAGTTCACATTAAAAGAAACTATCAATCAGACAATTTTCTGTACATCACCTAATGATAATAATAAGATGATGACAGGTGAATTATTTGAAGTAAAAGATAATGTACTCAAGGTTGTAGGTCTTGACGGACATAGAATTGCAATAAGAAATATTAATTTATCAGGCAATGCAGATGATGTTAAAGTTGTTGTACCGGGTAAGACACTTAATGAAATAAGCAAAATACTTTCATCAGATGCAGAGTCGGTTGTAAATATTTATTTTACTAATAATCATATTCTTTTTGAATTTGATAATACAATGGTTGTATCACGACTTATTGAAGGGGAATACTTTAAGATAAACCAGATGCTTTCAAGTGATTATGAAACAAAAGTTGTAATTAACAAGAAAGAATTTCTTGATTCTATTGACAGAGCTAACCTTCTTATCCGTGAAGGAGATAAGAAACCTATAATTATTAATATCACAGATGGTTCACTTGAAGTAAAGGTACAGTCTGCAATTGGTTCACTCAATGAAGATATTGACATCAACAAAGAGGGTAAGGATATCATGATTGGATTTAATCCAAAGTTTTTAATTGATGCTTTAAGAGTAATTGATGATGAGACAGTGGACATTTACCTTGTAAATCCAAAGGCACCATGTTTTATACGTGACAAAGAGGAAAATTATATTTATCTTATTCTTCCTGTTAATTTTTCAGCCTAAATAAATGTTTTTATTAGTTAACTATTTATAAAAAAGTATATAAAGATTGGAGAAAAAATGCAGGTAATAAAATTGCGTGATGATTTTATAAAACTTGGTCAGGCAATTAAGGCAGCCGGACTCGTTGAGTCCGGTGTTGAGGCCAAGATTGTAATTCAGGACGGAGAAGTTAAAGTAAATGGTGCTGTCGAAACACAGCGAGGAAAAAAGCTTACCGGCGGAGAGATTATTTCTTACAATGGTGAGGAAATAAAGATAGAACGATAGTGTGGTGTAAAAGTGATAGTTGAATCCCTGAAGTTACAAAATTACAGAAATTATGAATATCTTAATATGAATTTTGATGAAAAAATAAATATTATATATGGCGATAATGCACAGGGAAAGACTAATATACTCGAGTCAATGTATGTATGTGCGACTTCAAAATCACATCGTGGCAGCAAAGACCGCGAAATTATAAGATTTGATAATGATGAGTCACATATTAAAGTAAATGTCAAAAAAAACGACATGAATTACCGCATAGACATGCACCTGAAAAAAAATAAACCTAAAGGAATCGCTGTCAACGGAATTCCGATAAAAAGAGCGGTTGAACTTTTTGGTATACTTAATATAGTTTTTTTCTCTCCGGAAGACCTTAATATTATAAAAAATGGTCCATCGGAAAGAAGAAGATTTATTGATATGGAATTAAGCCAGCTTGATAAAATATATCTTGACTGTCTTATAAATTATAACAAAGTCGTTAATCAGAGAAACAGTCTGCTCAAAGAATATGCATTTTCGGGAAGGGAAGATATAATATCATCCCTTGATATATGGGATATGCAGCTTGTAAAGTATGGTAATGATGTCATAAAAAGCAGGGAAAAGTTTGTAAAAGAGATAAATGATCTTGTGAAATCAATTCATACAAAACTTTCCGGGGACAGGGAGCAGCTTGAAATAATATACGAACCATGTGTAAAAGAACAAGATTTTGAATCTGAACTTGTACGGGTTCGAGACAGGGATTTGAAGTTTAAATGTACCAATATTGGACCACATAAAGATGATATGTGTTTTTTGATTAATGGAATGGATGTAAGAAAATATGGTTCGCAGGGGCAGCAAAGAACAGCAGCACTGTCTTTAAAGCTTGCGGAAATTGAGCTCGTTAAGCAGATAATCCATGATACGCCGGTACTGTTTCTAGATGATGTTTTATCAGAACTTGACAGCAGGAGACAGAATTTTCTACTGGACAGTATAGGTAATATTCAGACTATGATAACATGCACAGGCCTTGATGAATTCATAAATAACAGATTTTCAATTAATAAAATTTTTAAAGTCGTAAATGGAACAGTAAGTTCTATGGAACACAGATAAAAAGGAGGATTTAAAAGTGTCAGAACAACAGCAGTATGGTGGTGACCAGATTCAGGTTCTTGAAGGACTTGAAGCAGTAAGAAAAAGACCCGGTATGTATATCGGTTCTACATCTGCAAGAGGACTTCATCATCTTGTATATGAGATTGTAGATAATGCAGTTGATGAAGCACTCGCAGGATACTGCAATACAATACAGGTAATAATCAATAAAGATAATTCAATAACAGTAGTAGATAATGGTCGAGGTGTTCCGGTAGATATCAATCATAAGACAGGAAAACCGGCTATTGAAGTTGTGTATACAATCCTTCATGCAGGCGGTAAGTTTGGCGGCGGAGGATACAAAGTATCCGGCGGACTTCACGGCGTAGGTGCATCCGTAGTTAACGCACTTTCTGAATGGATGGAAGTTTATGTAAAAAGAGGCGGTCATATATACAATCAGAGATATGAGAGAGGTAAAGTATGTTATCCTCTCAAAGTTGTAGGTGACTGTGATGAAAATGATACAGGAACAAAAGTAACATTTTTACCTGATAAAGAAATATTCCAGGAAACACAGGTGTTTGAATTTGATGTTTTAAAACACCGTTTAAGAGAGATGGCATTTCTTACAAAAGGTATTAAGATAATTTTAAAAGACGAGCGTGAGGGAATAGAGCAGGAAAGAACATTCCACTATGAAGGCGGTCTTAAAGAATTTGTTGAATATCTTAACAAGAGTAAAGTGCCTCTTTATGACAACATTATTTATTGTGAAGGTGTCAAAGACAATGTACAGGTAGAAGTGGCTTTCCAGCATAACGATGGATACAATGAAGTTATAGATTCATTTGTAAATAATATCAAGACTCCTGAAGGTGGTACTCATCTTACAGGTTTCAGAAATGCACTTACAAAGACATTCAATGATTATGCAAGAAAAAATAAAATAATAAAAGACAGTGAACCTGCACTTACAGGCGATGATATACGAGAAGGACTTACAGGTATAGTAAGTGTAAAGATTGAAGACCCTCAGTTTGAAGGACAGACAAAGCAGAAGCTTGGAAATACTGTGGCAAGAGGTGCCGTTGACAGCATTGTAAGTGAGCAGCTTACATATTTCCTTGAGCAGAATCCTTCTGTTGCCAAGTCAATCTGTGAAAAATCAGTTCTTGCACAGCGTGCAAGGGAGGCAGCAAGAAAAGCAAGAGATTTGACAAGAAGGAAGACTGCACTTGAAAGTACATCACTTCCTGGTAAACTTGCAGACTGTTCAGATAAAGACCCTAAAAATTGTGAAATTTTTATCGTTGAGGGTGATTCAGCCGGAGGTTCCGCAAAGACAGCAAGAAGCCGTGCAACACAGGCGATTCTTCCTCTTAGAGGCAAGATTCTCAATGTAGAAAAAGCACGTCTTGACAGAATTCTTGGAAATGAAGAAATAAAGGCGATGATTACGGCTTTTGGAACGGGTATACATGAAGATTTTGATATAAGTAAATTAAGATACCACAAAATTATAATTATGACGGATGCCGATGTAGATGGAGCACATATTGCAACACTCCTTCTTACATTTTTCTACAGATTCATGCCTGAGCTTATTAAACAGGGACATGTTTATCTTGCCATGCCGCCACTTTATAAAATCGAAAAAAATAAAAAAGTATGGTATGCATACAGTGATGATGAACTTAATCAGATAATGCTTGAAATTGGACGTGACCAGAATAACAAAGTACAGCGTTACAAAGGTCTCGGTGAGATGGATGCAGAACAGCTCTGGGATACAACAATGGACCCAGAGAAGAGAATTCTCAAGCGTGTAAATATGGATGAAGACCTTGAGTCAGAAGTTGATGTTACATTTTCAACACTTATGGGTGACAAGGTTGAACCAAGAAGAGAGTTTATTGAAGCAAATGCAAAGTACGTTAAAAATCTTGATATATAAAATGTATTTGCAGCATGGAGGTAGATAATGGATGAACATATCTTTGACAAAATACATGAAGTAGATATGCAAAAAACCATGGAAAGTTATTATATTGACTATGCCATGAGTGTTATTGCATCAAGAGCACTTCCTGATGTAAGAGACGGACTGAAACCGGTTCAGCGTCGTATCTTATATTCAATGATAGAGTTAAATAACGGACCTGACAAACCGCACAGAAAATGTGCCCGTATTGTCGGTGATACAATGGGTAAATATCACCCACATGGTGACTCTTCAATTTATGAGGCATTGGTAAAACTCGCACAGGATTTCAATACACGTTATCCTTTGGTAGACGGACATGGAAACTTTGGTTCTGTTGATGGAGACGGAGCTGCAGCCATGAGATATACAGAGGCGAGACTCAGCAAAATCTCAATGGAGATGACTGCTGACATCAACAAAAATACAGTGGATTTTGTACCAAACTTTGATGAGACAGAAAAAGAACCTACAGTTCTTCCGTCAAGATATCCTAATCTTTTAGTAAATGGTACATCAGGTATTGCCGTTGGTATGGCAACTAACATACCCCCTCACAATCTTCGTGAGGTAATTGCGGCAGTTGTAAAAATTATTGATAACAAAATCGAAAAAGATGCAGATACAACTATAGAGGAAATTCTTGAGATAATTAAAGGACCTGATTTTCCTACAGGTGGTACAATTATCGGAAAAATGGGAATTGAAGAGGCTTACAGAACCGGACGTGCCAAGATTAAAGTGCGTGCTGTTACTGATATTGAGCCTATGCAGAACGGCAAAAACAGAATTGTTGTAACTGAACTTCCGTATATGGTAAACAAAGCAAGACTTATTGAAAAAATAGCAGAGCTTGCAAGAGATAAAAAGATAGACGGAATAACAGATTTACGTGATGAGTCAGACCGTCAGGGTATGAGAATCTGTATTGAACTCAGGAGAGACGTAAATCCTAATATTATTTTAAATCAGCTCTACAAGCATACACAGCTTCAGGATACATTTGGCGTAATAATGCTTGCACTTGTGGATAACCAGCCAAAAATTTTAAATATTCTGGATATGTTAAAATATTATCTTCTTCATCAGGAAGATGTAGTAACCAGAAGAACAAAATATGATTTAAACAAGGCTGAAGAGAGAGCCCACATTTTAGAGGGCTTGATGGTTGCACTTGATAATATTGACAGAGTAATCTCAATTATCAGAGATTCCCAGAATGTGCAGGTTGCAAAGGAAAGCCTCATGGCAGAGTTTGCACTTTCAGATGCACAGTCACAGGCAATTGTGGACATGCGTCTCCGTGCTCTTACAGGTCTGGAAAGAGAAAAACTTGAAGCAGAATTAAAAGATCTTCTTGCAAAAATAGCAGAATACAAAGAGATTCTTGCAGATAAGAAAAAGCTTCTTGGAGTAATCAAACAGGAAATTTCTCTTATTGCGGACAAATACGGTGATGACAGAAGAACATCAATCGGATTTGATGAATATGATTTGTCGATGGAAGATTTAATTCCTGATGAGCCTGTTGTAATTGCAAGAACAACACTTGGATATATTAAGAGAATGACTCCTGACAACTTCAAGAGCCAGAACAGAGGCGGTAAAGGAATTAAAGGAATGCAGACTCTTGATGAAGATTATATACAGGATTTGTTTATGACAACGTCACATCATATCCTTACATTCTTCACAAATACAGGCCGTGCATATAAGTTAAAAGCATATGAAATTCCAGAATCTGGCAGAACATCAAGAGGAACAGCTATAATCAACTTATTGCAGCTTCAGCCCGGCGAAAAAATTGCTGCTGTAATTCCTATAGATGTAAAGCAGATTGCCGATAAAGACAATATGTTTATGGCAACAAGAAAAGGTATCGTTAAAAAGACACCAATTAAAGAGTTTGCAAATATACGTAAAACAGGAATTCAGGCAATCGGTATGCGTGACGATGATGAGCTTATAGAAGTTAAGCTTACAGACAGCGACTGTGATATAATCCTTGTAACAAAGCTTGGCCAGTGCATCAGATTTAAAGAAACAGATGTAAGACCTACAGGCAGAAGTGCTATGGGTGTAATCGGTATGAATCTTCTTGACGAAGATGAAGTTGTAGGCATGCAGCTCGACAAACAGGGAGATTCACTTCTTATCGTATCAGAAAACGGTCTTGGAAAACGTACAGACATTAACGAATTTGTTGTACAGCACCGTGGTGGTAAGGGAGTTAAATGTTATAAAATTAACGAAAAAACAGGAAATGTTGTAGGTGTCAAAGCAGTTGATGACACAAGAGAAGTTATGCTTATAACAACAGATGGAATAATAATCCAGATTAAATGTGATGACATATCAAATCTCGGACGTATAACATCAGGTGTAAAACTTATTAATCTTGATGATGGTGTAAAAGTTGCAACAATAGCGAAAGTACGCAAAAAACCTGTAGATGAAAATGACAAGGATGCTGACGGATTTGAAGAAGAATCACAGGAAAAATCTGCCGTGGTATCAGAAGCAGACTCACAACCGGAAGGTGAAAAAGAACCTGAAAGTGAGATAGATGCGTCTATAGATGAGCTTTTAGAAAGAGCTGAAAAAGATAAGAACGAATAAATTCAAGTTAAAAAGAAGCGGTGAGATTGCCGCTTCTTTTGTAATAAATTTTTTAAATGTATACAGGAGGTGTTTTAATTGTCACATTTAACAATAAATTTCAAATCAAAATCACTTAACATGCCTGTTATGCTCGATGTTTTGATGCCGCAGGGACACGGTGGATATAAGACATTATATCTTTTACATGGAGCGGGCGGAGACCATGCATGCTGGACGCTAAAAACACGTATTGCCGATTATGTTGAAGGTAAAAATATTGCGGTTGTCATGCCATCAGGAAATAACAGATTTTATGTTAATAATGTAAACGGAAAAGATTATTTTTCATTTATTGCAGACGAACTTATAGAAAACTGTGAGACATGGTTTAATATAAGCAGAAATCCTGACGACAGGTATATAGCGGGAATGTCAATGGGGGGATATGGTGCATTTTATGCGGCACTTAAAAGACCAAAGCAGTATAATACGGCATTTTCGTATTCGGGACTTTTAAATCTTATCGAAAGATATGATAATCCGCAGGGAATAGACATGTATCCTGTTTTTGGCACGCGTGAGGAACTTATTGACAATAATTTCGATTTATATTCTTTTTTCAACAAAAAAGGTACAGATGACAGTGAAATTGTGGATAACCCTACAAAATTTATTATTGCATGTGGATTACAGGATCCGAGACTTCATATGAGCAAAGATTTTTACAAAGAAGCGAAAGAGGCCGGACTGAATGTTTCAATGTATGAGCAGGATGGAGAACATGAGTGGGATTATTGGGATAAGTGTATCGAACAGACTATAAAATGTATTGCAGGGGAGGATTCAAAATGGCAGTAATAAATCTTAATTTATTTTCTATGATGCTTCGTTTTGGAACGGACGTAACTGTAGTTCTTCCGGATGAAATACAAAAAGACGAAAAACTTGCTTGTGTATGGCTTTATCACGGAGGAAGCGGAGACCACACAGACTGGCTTTATCATACCGACCTTGTAGATGAGGTTGAAAAACGCCATTTTGCCGCGGTTCTTCCGAATGTCAATGAATCATGTTTTGTAAATATGAATATCGGCGGTAAATATGAAAGTTATGTTGCAAAAGAACTTCCGTCAATAATATGGAATATGTTTGACTGCATTTCAAAAGACCGCGAAAAGAATTTTGTATCGGGACTTTCAAACGGAGGTTACGGCTGTCTTCATACAATATTAAAATATCCTGATAAATTTTCAAAAGTCGGGGCATTTTCCGCTGGAGATAAAGCAGATTCCGTATTTTTAAACGATGGAAGCGAAAAATCAATCAACAGAATACGTTTGTTTGGTGATGGTGATTTACATAAAACAGAATATGGACTTACATATCTAGCAGATTTATTTATAGAAAAAGAACTTCCAAAGATACAGATTTATCATGCATGCGGAAGTCTTGACCCATGGCTTGACATGAATCATATAGTCAGGGATTATTTTCTTGAACATAAAGATTATTTCGATTATACTTATGATGAAATGGAAAATTACGGACACGAATGGAAGTTCTGGAATATCGAATTGAAAAAATTTCTAGATTTTGCAGGACTTTGTGAGAAGCAGAATTAAATATTACTGTTTTGAGCTTGTATACAATATCCGCATAAAAACAGGAGGGTGACATGAGGGACGTAAATGTCAGTGAGATTACAAAAAATATCAAAGAAATGTGTATTGAGGCAAATCATTTTTTGTCTGAAGACATGAAAAAAGTATTTAAGAATGCTGTTGATTCGGAAGAATCACCGCTTGGAAAGCAGGTTTTAAATCAGTTAAATGAAAATCTTTCCATCGCTGCATCTGATATGATACCGATATGCCAGGATACGGGAATGGCTGTTATTTTTATAAATGTCGGTCAGGAAGTGCATTTTACAGGCGGAGACATTACCGATGCAATTAACGAAGGCGTACGTAAAGGATATGTTGAAGGATATCTTAGAAAATCTGTTGTCAGTGACCCTCTTATAAGAGAAAATACAAAAGACAATACTCCTGCTGTTATTCATTATTCGATAGTTCCGGGAGATAAAGTTGAGATAACGGTTGCACCTAAAGGTTTTGGAAGTGAAAATATGAGCCGTGTATTCATGTTAAAGCCCGCAGATGGAATTGAAGGTGTTAAAAATGCAATTCTTACAGCAGTAAAAGATGCAGGTCCAAATGCCTGTCCTCCTATGGTAGTCGGAGTCGGAATCGGTGGTACATTTGAAAAATGTGCAATTCTTGCAAAAAAGGCACTCACAAGAAATCTTGAGGAAAAATCAGACATAGAATATGTAAGAAATCTCGAATCCGAAATGCTTGAAAAAATCAATAAACTGGGAATAGGTCCCGGCGGACTTGGAGGAACACAGACAGCACTTGCTGTTAATATAGAAACATATCCGACACATATAGCAGGTCTTCCTGTTGCAGTAAATATATGCTGTCATGTAAACCGTCATGTTAAAAGAGTATTGTAAAATCGGTTTGCATAATAAATATTTTATGGCTTATTAGCCGGAAAAGAGGAAATAATGGATAAGCATATTACAGCACCAATAAGTGATGAGGACGCAAAAGAACTCAGAGCCGGTGACTATGTATACATAACAGGAACTATTTATACAGCAAGAGATGCCGCACATAAAAGAATGGCAGAAGCTTTAGCAGCCGGAGAGCCACTTCCTATAGATATGAAAAATAATATTATATATTACATGGGACCATCTCCGGCAAGAGAAGGCAGACCAATCGGTTCAGCAGGTCCGACAACTGCGAGCAGAATGGATAAGTATGCACCGGATTTACTTGATCTGGGACTTAAAGGAATGATAGGAAAAGGAAAGCGTACTGATGCAGTTAAAGCTGCAATTGTAAGAAATGGTGCTGTATATTTTGCTGCGGTAGGTGGTGCAGGAGCATTACTTTCGCAAAGAATCAAATCATCAGAAGTAATTGCATATGATGATTTGGGTACAGAGGCAATACGTAAGCTTTATGTAGAAGATTTTCCTGTAATTGTAGTAATTGACAGTGAAGGAAATAATCTTTATGAAACTGCAATAAAAGAATACTGTCGTGAGTAATTCAGATTTTTGAAATTTTGGTCATTGATTTTTTACAAATATATTTGATAAATATTTTGAAAAATATTATTGACAATTAAAAACTGCTTTGATATAATTTAACTTGCGTTTAACGCAAAAGTAAATATTTCAATTATGGAGAAATACTCAAGAGGCTGAAGAGGCGCCCCTGCTAAGGGTGTAGGTCGGGC